>Ga0065719_101918_pt1 | contig 11098 bp, 9 predicted proteins | sample GBSCel85sediment_FD_59106 | JGI IMG/M metagenome (GOLD analysis project Ga0065719, IMG submission 59106) | Hot spring sediment microbial communities from Great Boiling Spring, Nevada - Cellulolytic enrichment CS 85C v3 (version 3) | ecosystem: Environmental > Aquatic > Thermal springs > Hot... | reverse complement strand
CCAACTAGAGGTGGAGGAGAAGTTATGTTTTATCAAGTAGCTGAACAACTAGCTAGGAGAGGCCACAAGGTGTTTGTCATTAAGCATAAGATGCTGGGTTCGAATTCGTCAAGAGATGATCTAAACAACTTGCCATTCAATGTCACGGTCCACGAAGTTGAACCGGCTGTAGAGTATAAGGGGGGTTTTCCGGCCGGGATGCTTCAAGATTTTCTTTATGTACTTAATTCCATAAGAATTGGATTAAAGATAATCAAGAGTAATCATATTAATGTGATTCATTGCAACCATTGTTCACCTGTTTTTGCTGGGTGGCTTTTATCAAGGCTGACAGGCGTGCCTTTACTTGTAACCTTACATGATGTTGCCTCATTGCACGGATATGATTTTTGGGAGAAGTGGATGAGGCANTTTGGTAGATTTTCTAAGATAAAGGCATTCATAGGATATGTCTTTGAGCTGCTAACAATTAAACTTAGCGAGAACATACATACTGTGAGTGAGACGAGCAGGAGAGATATATTATCATTTAAGCCTAAATGTCGTGTATACGTGATACCAAACAGCCTTAATCTTGAACATTATGAAGCTAATATCCGAAGAGGAAATTGAATATGGAGACTTCATAGTGTTCATAGGGAGGCTCGTATATTACAAGCATTTGGAGATTGTTATAGAGGCGCTTAGAATTTTGAGGAGTAAATATAATGTTAAACTTGTAGTATTGGGTGATGGCCCAATGCGCAGATACTGGGAGAGCCTGGTTGAGCGTTATAATCTTAAGGATATTGTAGAGTTTAAGGGATACGTTTCCCATAGGGAGAAACTCTATTATCTTAGCAAATGTAGAGCCCTCGTTCTACCAAGTACGTTTGAGGGCTTTGGCATGGTTATACTTGAGGCGTGGGCTTTAAGAAAGCCTGTTATTGTTGCAGACGTCGAGCCATTAAATAAGATAGTCACGCATGGGATTGATGGTTATGTCGTAAAGAATAGACCGGAAATCTGGGCCAAGCACATATACCTCTTAGCCATTAATGAAGAGTTAAGTAAGAAGATGGGAAATAACGGATATAGAAAACTTGTAACAAAGTATGGCCTAGATAAGCAAATCAGTGATTTAGAAAGACTTTATATAAAACTAGTAGCTAGAAAAGAATCTAAAAGTTAAAAGTCATGACTTCTTTTAAAAATCTAGAACTTTATTGCTAAGTCGATTAAAGGAAAACTAACAAAAGGGTGGAGGAGTCTTTTCATAGAGCAACCTAAATTCCGAAAAGTATAATGCTTTTGATGGAGCATATCGTTGGAAACACATGACACGCTCATAAAATATGGAAGTATCACCTTGATTGAGCATTAATGCTTAAGAAAGAAAGGTGAGTCAAGACTGTGTTTTGAAAAATAGGGACTTTATCGTTACTGCTACTTTTCGAAGGATTCATATCGTGAAGTAAAATGAAAATGTTATGAGTAAATTAAACATACTGTTTATTACACCGGTGAACCTAAATTATCCGGGTGGCGCAGAAAGATGGTTATGTGAAGTTAGTATGAGGTTGAAAACTAGAGGGCATAGAGTCGGAATATTATATACTAACTGGGTTCCAGGAAGGGGTTTAGTCATAGATAACCATACGAAATCTCTGCCTAAAAATGTTGAACTTTACGAATGTAGTTTTGTAAAGCCCCCTTTTCGTGGGATGGCATTAATAAACATATTCTCACTTCAAAAGTTATCAAATGATTACGATCTTTTGTATATGTTTGCCTACCCCCCTAACGAGCTTCAAATGAGACTTTTCAGAAAATTCATTCAAGGACATCTAATCGCTGGAATACATGNNTTTTTGAATTTAGAGTCNGATTTTGTTCANAGACTATACTTTCCTCTGTATCTGTTTGGAATGACAGCCTTTAATGCGATACATGTGTTAAACAGATATACGTTATTTCTNTTTAAGAGAAATGGATTTAAAAATGTCTTCCTGATACCTAACGGTGTAGATACGAGGGAATATGNGTTATGTTACCCGCCATGGAGCTCAGAGACTTTCACTGTATTATTTAGTGGAAGGCTTACCTATGACAAGGGAGCAGACATTCTAATTGAAATCATTAGATGTGCTAAAGCATCTTTGAGTCAAGAAATAAAATTCGTGATANCNGGGNNAGGNNNNTTTAAAAAATCANTAGANAGNNTATCTAAGGAATTTCGGAATGTAGAATATCTTGGTTATGTTAATAAAGACATGTTAAAGCAGGTTTATAGAAGAGCTCACCTATTATTAGTACCTTCAAGAAGTGAATGTATGCCGTTAAGTGTGCTTGAGGCTCAGTCATGTGGTTTGCCCGTGGTAGGATCTAGAATACCCGGGATTATTGATGTTATCAGGGACTATGAGAACGGAAGATTGGTCACTATTAATGACATAAAGGGCTTTGTAACGGCAATAAAGGAGTATTATCTTCTATGGAAAGGATCTCCGGAGAAATATTATGAAATGAACAAAGATATTCGAAGAAGGGTTATTCAACAATACGACTGGAATAGAATAATTTATGAGCTTGAAAAACTTTTTATCAGGGTATTAAGAGGATGACAAGGCATTCATCATTAACTTTTAACATCTCTTGAGATAAAATTCATCAAAGTAAACTTATTTGTTTTTAAAGGGGGGTTAGAAAATTATGCGGATGCAAAGTCGAAGCGATTTCAATGACGAATTATTCAATTCGAATACTGAAATTTTGAATACCGAGATTGAAGTAATAGAGTATAGATTTCCTCCGATTTACTTAATTATAAGAGTAGTAACTATAGCTTATTTCATAAGTACGTTAGCAGGATGTTCGATTTTCTCAATATTTCTGGCATTTCCAACGGTATATATTGTGCCGGGTTTATTATTGATTTTACTTGCTTCTAAGGAACGGATTCAAAGTTTTAGACGGTTAATCGTCTTCTCATTTTTCCTGTCCACTATTATAGCAGTAGTAGTCACTTCTATGCTAGTGTTATTTAGCATTACCATTTCTACATTCCTTATTGGTGCAGTTTACTTATTCTTAAATTTTACTTTAATTGCTTTACTGACAATATTTAGTAAGGATGTTAAGATTCAGGCTTCTCGCTTAGATTACACATTTTTAGGAATTTCATTCATCGCTTACATTAACTTGGTTTATCTTTTCANGCATATGTCGCGATTATTTAATATGGATGAAACATCTTACATAACTTGGTCAAGATACGCTATTCTAAAAGGAGAAACATATCCCTTTGGGCCTCAACCAGCTAAGTTCGACTTAACTTACTTAGTCAAGGGTAGATTCTTTTGGACGTTGTTTATAACATCTTTTATAGGTGCTACTGGGCTTGCAGCTTATCAGTCGTACGTTATAAGCTCCATGTTTTTGCCCATGATCGCACTGGCTTCAACACTCTTGATACCTAGCAAATTTAAGGGGAACAGGATTTTAGAAATAGCAGTATTCACATTGGTTTTGACTAATCCTCTACTACTTCTTTTCTCAGGCTTCATCCTTAACGATTTGGCAATAAGCTTCTACCTGCTTCTTGCTGTTTTACTCTTTATAAGATCCTTTGGTAAAGATCACCAAAAATAGAATCTCAGTAGTTTTTCACAGTTTACTTCTCAGCTTTTTAACGCTGGTAATCGCATTCCTTATAAAGGAAAATATCGTAATTGTGCTCCCCATGTACTTCATCCTAGTTTTCTACATACTTCGTTACAAGCTTTACAAGATCAGCAAATTGTGGAGAGTAATACTATGTGTTTTAACGCTACCTCTAATCGCTTATGAAGTATTGATTGATATACCTTACGTAATATCGGTATGGTTCACTAAAAATGAGACATTAGCCATGTTAACCAGAAAGTTCCTCATCATAAGCCCAGCCGAATGGGTTTTAGGCTTATTTATACCCACGCCTTGGAAGCCTACCACCATCTTTTCATATGATTTCTATGACTATCTGCACTACTTGTATCGTATGTTATCGCCAGAAGTCCTAAGCCTCTTAGTATCTGGAGTTGGTATGATTTTACCGCTTACATTACTGCTGGAGGGGTTCCGTAAGGATGTACGAACCAGCTTGCTCATCTATATTACGACTATAACGCTGTGGCTTACTTACATCCTTTATCTTTCTGTAAATGCTTTTTGGGATATACCTCGATATTTCTTATTTGTAATACCGATCTTAATTACAATTTCTTTAGTCGCATTTTATGAGGTATTCTCCGAGAACAACATAATTATTGGGAGCATGCTAATTTTGCCTATGATCCTTTTAATGTGGATTCAATCACTACTTGCGATTAAAAAAGGAGGAGTCTATGTAAGCTATGGATTACCAAAACTCAGTTGGACTAGTAACATTTTGATTATTCAAGCAATAGTATACGTCATTTTTATTTCCCTAATGAGTGCTCTTGCTATCAGAGCAACTAATAAAGCTTCACAGATAACTTCGCTAAGACTAAGAAAGTTTAAGATAATTACTAACATACAAAGGCTCGCTTTCATAATTCTAATTATGATTGTTTTTATGACTAATATGTATTTTTCGACATACTCCATTCTCAATTCAAGCTTTTATAGGGATAATGAGGCAAAAAATGCTGGTTTACTCTTTAACAATATTAGCTTAAGTAACGTGCTCGTCATATCTAATTTCTATGCATATATGCGACCCTACGCTCCTGACTACCTTATTAAGAGTGATTATTTGTTTCCTCCACCTATGACGGAGGAGGGGTTTGGGGAGTTTCTTCGAATAGCGCCTAATAACACATTGTTGGTTATTAGCCATGATCCAGATATAACATGGTACGAATACGGAAATAGATACATAAAGGGATACACCAAGACTAATTTGATACCGCTGGAGCCTAAACGTGAAAGGATAACTTATGACGGTTTATTACTCGATTTACGCTTGGGCGATTCCGTTAACGGGCTTGTCTATGACAGGAGCGGGAATAATTATACCTGCTTCATAAATGGGGGGAGGATCGTTGATGGCTTTTTTGGGAACTCTATTCAATTTGATGGTGAAAAGGAATATGCGTTTGTTAGCGATTTTGAGTTTCCAAATGAATACTCGGTTGAAATATGGTTTATGCTTGAAAAGGAGCCAGCAGATTTTGGCTTTTATGAGGATGGGACACCCATTTCTAAAGCGTTACTGACAAAAAGGTATCATGGGTATGCTGAGCTTATGCTTTCTATAACCAGTGAGGGAGAAATACGAGCATTAGCGAAAAATGAGAATAATAGTATCAGATTTGACCTCAGGAGTCCGAAAGGACTGGTTAAAGCAAACCGTTGGTATCAAGTTATTCTAACCGTTAATGAGCAAAGTGCTAAAATTTATCTTAATGGTATCCTTGTAGGCGAGGGTACTGTTAGAGGGTTAAATCAACGACTAAAAGATTATCCTGAATCCAGCAGAGAGCCCTTAAAAATTGGTGCCGATGGGACATCAATATTCACGAAGTATAGGTACCTACCAGGGCGTATAGAGGATATCCGTATATATAACAGAAGTTTAACAAGCAAGGAAATAGGAAACATGTACTATGGCGTAGATTTGTTAGATACGATTGATGGTGTGAAAGTCTTTAAGATAAAAAGCCCAATCCAATTGCGTATGAATGATAGCGATAAGCTTGTCAATATAACATCTGTTGAGATCTATTTTACAAATGCTACGAATGTAAGGGTAACCGTTAGAGCAAACACAACTGGTGAACGAAAAATTTTCGTATTTATTGGAACCATACGTTTCCTTGAAGTATTAACCGCTAACTTAAAGCATGGGCAAAACGAGGTGTCATGGGATTTCAAGGCTAGATTAGAGGATAGAAGTGCCTATGGTCTNTATATAGCAAATATGGCTAAGNTAGTAATTTATGATGAAGATGGCAATTTGCTCTATGATAAAATGNATAGCAGTTTTACTTTATCTGGAGTCTATCTTCTNCTATGGATCTTAATCCTGTTATTGCTCGTCTTTCTTATTTTATTTTTAAGTAGAAAGTTTTAAGGTGGCTGTTTAATGAAAGTGCTAGCCTTAGTCCCATCCTTTTTTGGCCATAGTGGTGATGCTGTAAATGAAAGGCAATTACTAATGGCGTTAGCGAGGAAAGTTAAGAAATGTTATGTTGTAACATTTGTTGGCTTTAAGCAAATTTTTACAAAAAGGAGGGCGGAGCTAAAGATAGCGTTTCCAAAAAATATGGCCCTTATTCCACTCCCATTGCCTCAAATACATATTTTGATCACATGTTTTGCTGCGATTATTCTTTCATGCTTCATGAGTATAATTGGTTTGATGCTGAATGTGTTAGAGAAGATTGATTTAATTTATATCCGTAGTTCATTCCTTTCAATAGGCTTCCTTACTTTTCGATCGTTAGCCCGAAAGACTGTAGTAAAAATCCCGGCTATAATTGAAGATGAAATAGCCAATGGAGACATTATTAAATCTTTGATTAGGAAAATCGCCTCGTTTACTGATAGATTTGTTTTGGCTAGGGCAGGGAGGGTAGCAGTTAATGGCAGACCTCTTTACTATGAACTTGTTCGACGACGCTGCTTCATGCATGAAGATGAGCCTTTAGAGATTCCACCCGGTGTAGATTTAAGCTTAATAGAGAGGATTAAAAACAAAGTAAGTAGGGAAAATTCTCTAAGCATGTCAAAAGATCATTATATCATTGGTTTTCTCGGCTTAATTGCATGGTGGCAGGGTGTTGACATTCTTGTAAAATCCATCACGAAGTTGAAAGATGCAGGCTTTGAGAAACCGGTAAAGCTTTTGTTAGTTGGAGACGGTCCTGAAAGAGGAAGAATTGAAAATTTATGTAAGAGACTGAAAGTGAACTATGAAATAACAGGCTTTATTAAGCATGAAATGGCGCTCGAGTATTTGTCAATGTTTGATGTACTAGTACTGCCACGTTATAAAATTTCTACGACAGAATCTATTATACCGATTAAGGTGATTGAAGCTTGGGCTTTAGGAGTGCCCGTTGTCATCGCAAAACATCAAGTCTTTGTGAGTAATCATATTAGAAACTATGAGGATGTTATCTATTGCGAGCCCGAGTCAGACAGCGTTGCAAAGGCGATCTTCACAATACTAACTAATAAGGAGCTCAGAAGGAAAATAAAAGCAAATGGGCTAAAACTTGCAGAACAATTTGATTATAACAAGATAGCCGAAAGATTACTAAAAGTACTCGAAGATCATTAGATTTTAAATTAAAAATGTAGAAATGAAAAAAGGCATTGATTGTAAAAGTAATGAAACACGTAAGTAAGAGTCCTGAAGTGATTACACAGTTGTTTATATTTTTGACAAAATTCAAAGTTTATAGAATAACCAGGAATATAACTATATACATAGCGAGGACGAATAATGTTACTTAGATGCTACAGGTTCCACGTTTAAAAGATGACTAGATATCTAAGGAAAAGGTATAAGGTAGGAACAGAATTAGATTTGTTGCCTTTATATCAAAAACCTTTATATCAAAAATCGTGAACTATATTGATAAGTAAAAATTGTTCCAGATCTTTAAAAATGCTAAGGTTCTCATAGTCCGACATGATCTAATGATCACGGGATATATGATAATGGATTATTTTGCTCGTTTTCTTAAACTACGATCTTTGAGAGATCATACCGTTAAATTTAAGTGTGAATGTGGATACTCGTTTAATGCTAAGCTACGTGATTGGTGGCATTCTTTTCCCATTTCGAGCAAAAACTTCTGCCTTTCTGCGGAAGAATATTAATAAAGAGGATATAGTTCTTGACATCGGAGCTCATATCGGGATACATACGATACATCTTGCTAAAATTGCGAAATTTGTTTATGCCATTGAACCTGAACCTAACAATCTTAAATTGCTTATTAAGAATATTTCTGCAAATAATGTCGAGAAGAAAGTCAGCATCTTACCTTATGCGATCTCTTCGATAGATGGTCTTGTTAACTTCTATGTTAATTCTGAATCAACAGGTGCTCATCATATACTATTTAATAATGAGGGCAGCATGGATTATAAAACTATTCTCAAGGTTAAAGCATATACTCTCGATACATTGTTACTCAATATCTTAGGACTTACTCGTATCGATGTAGTAAAAATAGATGTCGAGGGACATGAGCTTGAGGTAATTAAAGGAGCCCAAAAATTATTTCAACACAATCCCCCACGAATAATAATTGTTGAAACCAGAAAAGATTCTGAATTACTCAGAATACTAACTGAAAAGTATAACTACAAACTTATCAGCACTCTTGATTGCTGGGATGCTACATGCAATTACGCCCTTACTTTGTAATGTTTTTAAAAAGGTTGATTAGTAGGGTGAACGCCTATGCCCCATATTTTTAACATAGAAAACAGTCGATTTAAAATAATTCTTTGCCTTACCCTTTATGATGTTTTAAAAAGTTCTAGAAATAAAGCTATTCTAACTCCTAAAGGATACGTTACACCTAATAATTTATCCATCGAGGATTTGATCCAACAGTTGGATCAAATAGGGGCCCCTTACGTTTATATAGATTCATACTTGTTTTATAATAAATTCGGGTCTCTTTTCTTACGCACCATTATTCTACTACACTGATAAGGATAGTAGGAATGTATACATTTCAGATGATGTTTATACACTTTTGCGAATTATTAGGGATGAAAATGGAGCTTTAAGCAGACCATGTTCAAAATACCTAAGCAAGCTAGCAGAATCCGAGTTTATAGTATTTGGATACACTTTAGGTGATAAAACCCTCATTAAAGAGAATATTAAAATTCTAGAAGCAGGGAAGAAAATTCTATTCAACGATAATGAAATAAAGATAGAAACAGATTTTGTTTATTATTCCCCTCAAAAAGAAGATGATGAACAGGAATTGGAAGAATTATTGTTGGAATCCATTAAAGATATTTTTAGAGATATTTTATCGTGGACAAAATCTAGGAAGATTATAGTACCTCTTTCATCAGGATATGATTCACGGTTCATAGCATCTATGCTTTATTTGATGAATTGTAAGAATGTTTGCGCGGTCACATATGGTCTTCCAAATACTGAAAATCCTATCGCAAAAAAGGTTGCCGAAAGACTTGGTTTTGAACACATATTTATCGAGTACAATTCCTACACTTTTCAAAAATTATGTTCAGAGTTGCCAGCTTATCTTCTTAGACATTCACAGCTTTTCAGGGCGCCAAACATACAAGAATTATTGTCAATAATGCTAATAAGAGATCTATACGATATTGATGGCATTTTCATTCCAGGACATACTGGGGATTTCATTAGCGGCGCGCATATAACACTCAGCGCTATTTCATCTAAAAACATACATGAGCTAAGCGACTCAATTATAGAATTTCATAGTTTAGTCAAACCACCCTTAGTCCCTAACCTTGTAAGACTCTCATTAGAAAGATACTTGCACAATATCTGGAAGGAAATAAAATTATTTTATGCACCATTAAAGCCTCAGGTTCAACTGTATGAGTTGCAAGAGATGTTTGACTGGCGTGAGAGACAGTATAAATGGATATCATCTGCCATGATACCCTATGTAGTTTACGGATTCTCATTCACAACACCTTTGTGGGATAAAAGATTAGTTAACATCTTTCTTAAACTAACTCTTCGGTCAAAATACAGACAAAAATTCTATATTAACTTCCTTTTCAGAAACATATTTAAGCCCCTTGAAATAGATTTTAGAAAATATGGTGAGATATCATCCCCCATTATGTATCTTGACCAAATATTTCTTAGGTCTCCTAAAATTATTCAACATACTTATCGCCTATTAAAGACAAAAGCTTCTAAAATTTTCCTCAAAAAATTACCACCGAATCCATGTGGATTTGATTTACTTTTCCCAAAAATGATGAAACTTCACATAAATACAACAGTTAATAAACACATCATAAGGGCTAGATCGCCTCCATATTACCCAATGATAATAACCTTATCTGAAATAAAGAAAAGCATTTGCTCAAAGAATAAAGAGAGTAGACAACATCCATGAGAATGCTATCCATTGCTGACGTTGGATTAATCGTGTTAAGCCTGCAACTGTATGTATTGGCTTCCAACCGTCTACTTGCGCACCATATAATGGTTATAAAAATTTATCAAAAAGGCTGTTAAGCTTTACAGGTAAAATAAATCCCAAACTCTTAATAACTATCATAGTTCCACGTAAATCTATGAAAACTATTAGTAGGTCAAAGTTATAAATGTCAAAAAGATTATGAGTATTAAGAATATTGTGGTTGCTGCTACGGGTTTGGGGACTCGTCTGCTTTCTGTACTAAGGAGATGCTGCCTTTATTCTGTGTGGGCTCTAATGGTGATCTCTTGCTTAAGCCTGTTCTTCAGCTGATCTTTGAGCAATTATATGAGGTTGGGTTTAGGGAGTTTTGTTTTATAGTTGGTAGGGGTAAGAGGAGTATTGAGGATCATTTCACGTCAGACTATAACTATGTCGAGGATTATTATAGCAAGACTTTTTAAGAGTGAGTGACAAATAATCACGAAGGATAGCATGTTAAGCACATTAACAGTCGTGGGCTTAGGTTATGTAGGTCTCCCCACAGCTGTTCTATTTGCTAGTAAGGGATTTAGGGTATTTGGTGTGGATGTGGATATCGCTAAGGTTCATGCTATCAATAGTGGTAGGTGCTATATTCGTGAACCTGGTTTAGCCGATATACTTCATGAAGTTGTTTTTAAAGGTTCTTTCAGGGCTACGACAAATATTATTGAGACTGTAAAAGATTCTGACGCTGTGATTATCACTGTGCCAACCCCTATTAAGAATAATCTTCTTGTTGATCTTAATTATCTCAGGGATGTTCTTGAAGCTGTTAAGAGAGGTTTACATAGGGAATTACTTGTCGTTATAGAGTCCACTATTCCGCCTGGGACTACTAGTAAGCTCGCTAAACCGCTGCTTGAGGATTCAGGATTTAAGGTTGAGGAAGATTTCTATCTAGCTCATGTTCCTGAAAGAATTGCTCC
>Ga0065719_100352_pt1 | contig 11099 bp, 12 predicted proteins | sample GBSCel85sediment_FD_59106 | JGI IMG/M metagenome (GOLD analysis project Ga0065719, IMG submission 59106) | Hot spring sediment microbial communities from Great Boiling Spring, Nevada - Cellulolytic enrichment CS 85C v3 (version 3) | ecosystem: Environmental > Aquatic > Thermal springs > Hot... | reverse complement strand
TCCTCATACACAGATTCCTCAACAATAACTATCTTTATCGCGTCACACCTCTGACCAGCATAACTGGTTATCCCCGTAACTATTTTCTGAGAAGCCACCTCTAGATTTGCATCACTCAAGACTATCACCGGGTCTCCCCCACCTAACTCCATTATGAACTGCTTAATCCCGGCACTCCTCAATACTTCCTTGCCTACCTCAGTACTGCCGGTGAAGCTTATGACGTCTATTCTAGGATCTGAAACCAACTTACTCATCTCTTTACCAGATAGCGTCACCACCCCAATAGATTCTGGAGGCACTCCAGCGTCCAGCGCTGTCTTAACGAACATTAAGACTACTAACGGGTCTGCGGAAGGAGGTTTTATCAATACCGCGTTCCCCGCAACGAAAGAATAAGTAAACTTATTGACCGTGTCGAAGAGCGGGTAGTTGTAGGGTATTATAGAGAGGACCACGCCGTAGGGTTCCCTACGAACGACAGCCTCACTCTCAAGAGTTTGAAAACTCCAGTCTCCCGGCACGTAATCACCGTAAATACTTCTTAAGTCTAGAGGGGCCTTCCTCAACCTCTCGATGGAAGCCGTGACCTCCCCCTTAGCTTGACTCCTCAGCTTCCCCGCATTCAACACGAGAACTTCCGTGAAGTCTTCGAGTCTGGATTCGAGTAGGTCAGCTGTCTTGAATATTATCTCAAGTCTCTTATCCCCCGGTAAATCCCTAACCCTCCACCTACCTACCTCACGCATCATCCTAAGAGAATCTTCTACTAAGAACCAGTCAGGCTTGCTAACCCTAGCTATTAAGGACCCGTCAATAGGTGTTTTAACGTCAAACGTCTCACTACCTAAGAACCACTTACCTGATAGGAAGGTCTTGAAGACCGGCACTTCATCAGCTAATAAGTATATGTCTTTGAAATCCGGGGAAATACTTAGCTTAACACTACTACTCAAGACATCACCCCATATTAGACTCTATCACAGAGTTATTAAGTATATTAAGACCATCATCTCGTTGTTAATTAATTAACTTTAAAAGCGTTATTCTCAGTGTGGGAGGTGTCTTCATATTGTCTGAAGAGTTTGAGTGGTATAACGTATTCGTTAAGAGAGACTATTCCCCCGACCCGGAGAGGGACGTGATAGTGTCTTTTAAGGTCACCCCCTCAGAGGGCTTCAGTATTGAGGATGTCGCCGGTGGCATAGCTTCAGAGAGTAGTGTGGGTACTTGGACAACCCTTTCGTCACTACCTGATAGGATTTGGAGGTTGATGGGTAGGGCTTACGAGATAAGGGATCTCGGTGATGGTTCCTGGCTTGTTAGAGTTGCGTATCCTGTGGACTTATTTGAGGAGGGTAACATGCCTGCATTCCTAGCCTCGGTAGCTGGCAACATATTCGGTATGAGGAGAGTTAAGGGTCTTAGGATAGAGGACATCACGATGCCTAAGGAATTCCTGAAATACTTTAAGGGACCTGTGAGAGGTCTTGCGGGCGTGAGGGATTTATACAGGGTGTATGATAGGCCGATAGTCGGGACTGTTCCGAAACCTAAGGTAGGCTTCACGCCTGAGGAACTGGAGATCGTGGCTTACGAGATCTTGGTAGGGGGGATGGATTACGTGAAGGATGATGAGAATCTCGCGTCACCCTCTTTCTGCAGGTTTGAGGAGAGAGCTAAAGCAATCATGAAAGCTATTGATAGAGCTGAGAGGGAGAGCGGGGAGAGGAAGGCTTGGCTAGCTAACATAACGGCTGACGTGAGGGAGATGGAGAGGAGACTTAAGCTAGTAGCTGATTACGGCAACCCGTTCGTCATGGTGGACGTGGTGATTGCTGGCTGGTCTTCCCTAACATTCATTAGAGACTTAGCTGAGGAGTATGGTTTAGCGATACATGCTCACAGAGCTTTCCACGCAGCCTTTACGAGAAACCCGTCACACGGTCTCTCCATGTTTGCTTTAGCTAAGCTCCTGCGTGCTGTCGGCGTGGATCAACTACATGTAGGTACTCCAGAGGTAGGCAAGCTAGAAGCTAAGGCTAGGGACGTCGTAAACATAAGTAAGGTATTGAGGGAACCGATTTACGTTCCTGAAGGAGACTTCCTGAGGTTAAGACAGGAATGGCACCATATTAAGCCCGTGTTCCCCACGTCTTCCGGAGGACTGCACCCAGGCACGTTACCTGAAGTCCTTAAATCCCTAGGGGTTGATTTAGTGATTCAAGTTGGTGGCGGGGTTTTGGGGCATCCAGGAGGTCCTAGGGAGGGTGCTATGGCGGTGAGGCAAGCTATCGAGGCTTTCCTGAAGGGGGTCCCACTCGACGTATACGCTGAGACACATAAAGAACTTAAGAAAGCACTGGAGAAGTGGGGGTACGTAAAACCTGCTTGAACCCCCTGTAGTAGGTGAGGTTTTTGTGCGGGAAGTTCGGTATTTACGTCCCTGAGGATCTGATGCGTGAGTTAGAGGAATGCATGAAGTCTTTAGGAGTGAGGAATAAGTCTCTAGTAATTAGAGAGGCCTTACGTCTCTTCATAAGCGAGCATAAGTGGCGTGCCGGGGGTCCTATACTAGGGGTAATCAGCGTCGTCTACGATCACGAGGTGAGGGGTGTAGACGCGAAACTCACAGACATACAGCACGACTACCTAAACGAGATAATCTCAGCACTCCATATCCACGTGGATCGCAGGAACTGCATGCTGATACTAGCTCTGAAAGGTCGATTCAGAACGAGTGAACAGTCTCTTGAAGGAGATCATTAAGCTTAAGGGAGTGAAGTTAGTGAGGCCTGCTTTAATAAGTGTTGAGTCTGGTTTTCAAGAAGAGATTAAGTAATCCATTCATCAACTACCTGCGTCAAATACTTTATGCTCGGTATGATAGCGAATTCCTCAGTCTTGATAACACCTCCTAAGTCCTTGATTAACACAGCTTTAAGACCCGCTACTAGAGCTCCCCCGAAGTCCTCTCGTGTGTTATCCCCTACGTGCACTGCCTCGTCAGGCCTTAAGTTAAAGTGCCTTAGCACGGACGCGAAAGCCTCGAACTCAGGTTTCTGAGTACCTAAGACGTCTGAGAAAAAGTATTTGTCTATGAAGTTGATTAAGCCGGAAGTCTTTAAGATGCTTAACGTTATTGATGAGTCCCAGAATAAGACGTTACCTAGTATTGCGGTTTTAAGCCCCCTACTCTTAACGTGAGGTAAGACCTCCCTAACACCCTCAATGACTAAATACTCTAGCTTCCCCTCCTCAGCTTCCCTCCTCAGCCCCTCATGAATCAGCATGAATTGATCCATGCCTAGACCTAGCTTCTCGCAAAGCCTCTTCCTAGACTCCTCTAAGACCTTGCTAGCCGGGACCCTATTTATCCTCAAGTTCTTAACATCTCTGTGAACACTCATCAGAACGCCTAAGACGTCACTTAAGTCTAGGTTTAGGTGCTTCGAGAGCTTAAGTGAGAGTAGCTCGTGCATACCCCCTAAAGACAGTAACGTATCCCACACGTCGAAAATCACTAACTTTATCAAGTCTTGAGCACCTCTTAATGAATTAAACGAAGCATTATTAGGTTTTTACTCTCGAGGGTTTCGGGACTTGATGTCATAACTTCCTCAGAACCTCTATTAACTCGGGTGTTAAGCTCCACTCCAGTGTCTGAGCTATTTCCTCGAGGTGTTTCACATTCTCTGTTTTAACGACTGCCGCTAGGTAGGGCTCACGTATCACGTAATTCAGCGCTATCTGAACCACGGGTTTGTTTATTCTCGAAGATATCTCAACTAGCTTAGGGTGCTTCAGGACCTCACCCCTCTCTAAGGGGGTGTAGGCTTGAATAGTTACGTTGTGTTTCAGTGCTGTAGGAAGTAGAGCTTCCTCTATCTCCTTCCTTAACACACTGTAGTGTACTTGATTGAGGACTATGTCGGCTTTCTTAGTTGAGTTTATTGCCTCCACTAACTCTGACTCGTCAAAGTTGCTCACGCCTATGTATCTGGTAAGCCCTTCATCGATTAAGGACTCGAAATTCTTTACTTGTTCTTGAATACTTAACGTTGGGTTAGGCCAGTGAATCAGGTATAGGTCGACCTCATTGACCCCCAGCCTCCTGAGCGCTGCCTTACCGTACTTGAGTACGTCGTACCTGCTCTTCAGCCTGTCCGGGAGCATCTTGGTTATTAAGAAGACTGAGTCTCTACCAACATGCTTAACCACCCTACCCACCAACTCCTCAGCTCTCCCTGAGCCGTACATCTCCGCAGTATCTATGGTATTCAGGCCTAGCTCAACACCCCTCACTAACGTCGTGAAAGCGTCGTTCTCGTTCCTTATACCCCACGTACCTAAAGCGATCGCTGATATTGTTTCCCCCGTGTTTCCTAGAGACCTCCTCTTACTGAGGACTCCCTCAACCACACGTGAGCACCAAGATTAATATTGCGTCTTGAAAGATATTTTTGTGGGTAGCTGGTTGAGTGAGGGTGTTGAAATCTCGGTTGCTGAGTGGAGGGGTAGTTTAGAGAAGTTAGGTGAGGTCTTGCTAAGTATTTCTAGAGAGATCGGGTTGGAGGGAGTGGTTAATTCTCTGAGCAAGAGAATTAAGAACGCGTCAGAACTCCTAGACGCTGACAGGATTAAGGCGTTGATAATTAAGAACGAGCATGCGCTAGCCTTCATAGCGGCAAGCCCGGAAGACTCTAAGAAGGTTGTTTCCGTGAAGACTAGGGCCGGCTTAGTCAGGATACCTATATATCCTAGGGAATTCTACGTGACTCAAGCAGGTCCTTACGGCATTAAGTGTACGTGTGAGGACGCTTTAATGACCTCGGCTAAAGCCGATAAGGCCTTGATGGGTGTAGCCAGGGTCTTAGAAGCTGGTTTCAGTGAGGTAAGGCCGTTACCTATATCGAGCAAGTACATCATATGCAAGCACACACTAGCCCTAACATCACTCCTGAATAGGCTGGGCATCGTGAGACTCGATGACAGCAGGTTCGCGAAAGTGTTGAGGCTAAGCGTCGTGGTCTTGGCTTTGAGGGAGGGTCTGATCAATCAACACACACTTAAGGGATCAGAAAACCTGACCATACTACTCAGCGAGTTACTCCGGGTTGGGGATTAGCTCACCGGCACACAACCGCGTCCATCACCCCTACGTCTTAGAACATCTCTTCTCTAGTACGTCGCTGAAGAGGAACCACAGCGTGAATATCCCTAAGGATAGTCCAACACCTATTGCCACGCCCCAGCCGAGTGAGGACCTCATCTCAGGGCTTAACCCCGTTAAGTCGACAATCATTGAGAGACCGAAGAAGAACATGAGTATGAATAGTAGACTCTCAACCTTCTTCTCGAAGACTACCGCTTTACTAAGTATATCTAGAGCTAACATCAAGATCAGCAACATTATGACGACGCTCGTCACGCGCGTGACGTACGTTATCAACTCCGTGTAGGTGCCGGAGGTTGCTAGAGCGAATACCCTAATGATCATCGTTATAGCTAGCAAGGCAATCCCTATATCGGCTATCATGATCGTTATAGTTGTTATAGAGAATCTTAAGCCGCCCGGCACCAACTCTTTAACAAAGTCTTCGAGGTTGCTCACCCTCACAACCCACTTAATAACCTTATTTATTAGCTTAGCTAGGAAGACCGAGAGCAGAATTATGCCTACAGCTAATACCACGTAAGGTATTAATCTAATGGTGCTCCTCAAGACCTCATATAATATGTCCGTTACCTCCACCGCGAACCACCTACACCCCCGAGAGTCTCACGAGTAATTCATACAACAACAGTATTAAGAATGAGAGGAAAGCCAGAGCTACTAACTGTATGAATAGCCTTAAAACCCTCTTAGAGGTCTCTACCGTGAACGTGTAGCCTATAGTGCTTATTGAGTAGACGAGCTTGCCGTAACCGTAAGCAGTCCTCGGGGGTACTACCGAGGTCTCAGGGATTGCTAGAACACACACGAATAAAGCAAGGAATTTGAGGAGTGTTGCGACACCGAATACTATTAGTGGGGCGTCAGGCAAGTACCTCCCGAGAACGGACGCTATAAGTAAGCCGACAGCACTGGATGAGGTTAGGAACGTGGATGCCTTAATCACTCCTAGAGACTCAACGTATTTAGAGTATATCGCTGAAGCTATTAAGTTAGCTCCTATGAAGGTCGCTGATAGGATCGCCGAGACTAGGACGTGTGTCAGCGGGTTGCCGAGGAACGGTATTGATGATGTGAATACTACGTTGAGNGCTACAGCAAGGACGTAGGCTCTATACCCTCTCCATAAGTAAGGACCTACTATGCCGCCAAGATTACCTGCTAGGTTGAGGGCTATGGCGATGTAGAGCGGTGAATTCATGGACTTAAGGAGTTGAGGCCATGCGAGACCTACCAGGTTACCCCCACTCATCATCAGGATCAGCATTACGAAGGTGTTCGTCTTCCTTACCTCAACCTCCTCNANNTTCTTAGGTTCCCTCAACTCCCTGAAATCTTTAGGCATGCCGTAGTATATGAGGGCGGCGGTTGAGAACAACCCTATCACCGAGGACGTTATGTAGGCTACGTAATACGAGGCAGGCACATCAATGAAGGCAGTTATCAACATCGAGTATATGGATCCTAGGAGTGAGGACGCCGCGCTTAAGGCAGCCCTCAAAACACTTATTTCAACGAACTCTTCCTGAACGAAGACGTTGAGTAAGGCGACGTTGAGTAAGACTCCTACAGGTATTGTCACGGTCAGGGCTACTCCGTAAACGATTATGAGTATGTCTGGGAATCCGATCAGGAAGGGTAGCACAGCGAATAACAGCTTCTCAAGTCCGTGAACAAGCAGTAGCTTCGTCTTTATGTTCTTAGCTAGGGCTTCCGGGTAATTGTAGATTAGGTATGATATGATGACGTTCATTAAAGCAGCGAAAAAAGTTACTTGAGATAACGTGTTGAGTGTGTAGCCTGAGTAGGTGAGCATGGGGACGAAGAGACCTCTAGTCACCGCTACGTAGAAACCGCCGAAGAAAGCCTCCACGCCCATCAAGATCTTCGCGATGCTCTTCCTCATCTACTCACGCCTAGCACATATGATTTAAGATAGCGTTATTTAGGCTTAGAATTCCTCATTGACTCGCGAACAGTTATTAAGATACCTACCAAAGCTAACGCCATACCCCCCAAAGTCTCTGCCTGTACTTGCTGACCTAATATGAGGTTTGCTAGTAAGGTAGCTCCAGGGGGCTCCCCTAAAGCTATTGAAGTGACTACGTAAGACTTCATCCTCTTCAGTAAGTAATTCATTACTGTGTGACCGCCCAGCATAGGTATCGCGGCTAGCAAGAACACGTAAGCCCACGAGGCAGTTGTTGTTGGTAGTATGTTTGAGTTAGTTATTAAGGCGTAGGCGAGAAGCNTTAGTGAAGCTGAGGTGTACGCGATTATTGCGTAGTCTGTTAAAGGCATGCCGGCCTTCCTGGAAGTCCTGCCTAGGTAGAAGTAGCCGGCNGCACACAGGGAGCCTATGAAAGCCAGGAAAACCCCCTGAACACCCGCCTCACTACCTAGTTGAGGCCTTGTCGCTATGAGAACCCCGACGAAAGCTAGGGCAAGCCCCAGGATCTCGGTNCCCCTTAAACTCTTGTGTGTGATGCCTTCGAAGAAAGCGTTTATTAAAGGGTAGGTGACCACGACGGTGGTGGAGAGTGCTACGGGTATTAAGAAGAGGGACTCCATCCAGGTAAGGAAGTGCAGCCCTAGTAGGACGCCCGCTACAGCAGACCCTAAATATGTTGATGAGTTGACAGCGACCCTCTCAGGAGGCTTGAGGAGCCTCTCGAAGATCTTGTAAGGTATTATGAGGACAGAGCTTACGAAAACTCTCCAGAAAGCGCAGACTAACGCGGTAGTGCCTGAGAGAATCACTAGAACTGAAGCAGAGGATATGCTTACCCAAGCAATAATCATTAAGACTAGGTCAGCGAGGAGTGCTTGCTTCCNCGTACCCACTGATTCACTAACCTTTACCCCCAAATTACCCAGCTCCTCACCGAGTAATGGTCGGGGACACGTTAATGAGGTGATGTAGTGTTTGAGTTGATTAAACTGANGCTTCCCTCATCACCTTAGCTAATTTCTCGTAAATAACTCGATCATCAATNAATTCTCGCAACTTACTCAAGACTTTCTCGACGTCATACCTGATTCTGTAGAACGTCACGCTATTGCTTACGGCGTCGTAGACCGCGTATGAAGCTCTGATATCCCCGTCTCTCGGCTGACCCGCGCTCCCGGGGTTAATCACGGTTGCTTTCCCAACCTTCCTCAAGAATTGGTGGTGGGTGTGTCCCACGAAATACGTTAACTCCCCTAACTCGCATCCCCCCTTACCAACGCTTAACCTATAAGACTTCTTTTCTTGGAGTAGGAAACATATCTCTTCGTTTCTTAACCAGGGGTATAGGTACCCGTAGAGTGGTTGTTGTAGTGTTCCGTGTACGAGTATTATGGGGGGATTAACAGACTCTATCTTAAGGATTTCCGGTAAATTACTCAGGAATCTCCTGTCGTTATCTGATAGTTTCTTCATTGATATCGCGTTCCTAGTGTACTCGCTTACGTCATGTAGTTCGTGACCGCACCTGCAGTCTATGTTCTTCCCAACTGCCTCGTCGTGGTTTCCTTTTATTATCTTAGCGCCTGCACCCCTCACCTCATCTAGTACTAGGTCTGGGTCAGGACCGTAATCAACTAAATCCCCTAACACGAATACCTCATCGTAATTCCCGGCGTTCTCCAGTATTGTTTTCAGTGACTCGTGATTTGCGTGTATATCCGTGATTAACAGTATTTTAGTCACCCTCACTCACCTACTAGAGCGTACTCTCTATCCTTAGCTAAAACAACGAGTAATGCTCCCGNAGATATTATTACTGAAGCGTAACCCACGTTCCTAGTCACATCGCTTAAGTCCGTCGTCTCAGAACTTATCGTGAATTGGTATATGACGTTATCTATTATGTATGCCTGACCCTCCTGCACTACCAAGATCTGAGTTGTTATCTTGCCGTAACCATATGTTAGGAATCCTTCTGAATCATAGTATCCTTTGAAGTAATTGATTAGTAAGCTAACGTTACGCCGTATATTACCGACTCTTAAGAGGAGTGTGTAGCGCTGATTCTCTAACTCCACGTTCTCGTTTCTGTATTTCTCGTTATGTATTAGGTTGACGGCGTTGAGCCTGCTCAGCAATATCCTGGTAGTGGTTAGGGGTGTTTCCGCGATGTAGTTTTGAATGTTAGGTAATTGAATCACTGCGTAATCGCGGTAGGGGGTTCCGTCGTAGGTGTATTGAAGATTCAGTACCCTAACGTTACCTACCTCTGGTAGTGCCGTGATTATGTAGAAACCTCCTAAGATAACTGATATTATGACTATCGATAAGATGGTCTTAGATGTTTTACTGAGTCCCCGTGTCTTAGGGTACGTGAATATTAGGTAAGGTAATGACCTGATGTATTCCATGAACTTCATTTCCTTAAGTCTTGAGCGGTCTATCACTACAGGCAGGAGCGCGATGCCCGCCAAGAACCCCCCTGCGTGAGCGAAGACAGCCACGCTACCAGCTATCCTGGCGTATCCGTAGAGGACTTGAGTAACGAACCAGAGGATGAGGTAGAATGAAGCTCTTAAAGAAAANCACGCTGGGAAAACGAAGAAGATCCAGCAGGCCGTTAGTGAGGTTCCCGGGTAGAAGATGAGGTAAGCGCCTAAGACCCCGCTTATAGCTCCTGAAGCTCCTATGGCTGGGATAGCGTAGGATGTGAGACCCCCTAAGAAGCTGAAGGTTACGTGAAATATCGTTGCTGAAATCCCTGAAACTAGATATAGTAGTAGGTACCTGAAACTACCTAGAACGTCCTCAACAGCTCTCCCGAATATGTATAGGAAGTACATGTTGAAGAATATGTGGAATATATCTGCGTGAAGGAACATTGAAGTGAATACCCTGTACGCCTGAGTAGGTTCCGAGATTAACGCTGGCACAAACCCCCCGCTACTAACCCAGTAATTACTGATCGTCGTGAAGAAGTTCTCATATGAAGTCATCAAATACACCACGACGTTAACCAGTATCAAACCTATGGTAGCTTTAGGTCTCCTCCTATAATGCGTGTCTCCTATAGGAAAACCCATACCGTACCTCACTAAACACCGCCCTCAACCCAGTCCTTAATACATTAACGAAACACATTATAAAAACCTCTCCTCACGTAATTATGTGGTGTGAGTATATGAACTTGGTTGAAGGTCTTAAAGTACTCGTAACCGCGTCTACGAGAGGTATCGGTAGGGGTGTTGCAGAGGTATTGTTAGCTAACGGCGCTACGGTAGTGATTAACGGTAGGGAGAAGGCCAGGGTTGAGGGGTCGTTAATGAGTTGAGGGGGAGGTTCGGGGACAGAGTTTACGGCGTTGCAGCCGACTTAACTGTCAAGGAAGACGTGGAGAGACTGGTTGACGAAGCAGCTAACTATATGGGAGGGATCGATACCCTGGTCTATATCACGGGCCCTCCCAAGCCAGGGACCTTCAAGGACTTGAGTGAGGAGGATTGGGAGGTTGGTGTGAGGTTACTCGTACTCAACGCTGTTTGGATGGTTCGTAAAGCACTCAACTACTTGAGGAATTCTAAGAACCCGTCAATAATCTTCTTTACGGGGACGGCTGTCAGGGAACCTGACCCCTACCTAACGCTCTCAAACGTTCTCAGGGTCGGCATACACGGTTTGATGAAGACTTTAGTGAGGGAGTTAGGTCCTGAAGGTATTAGAGTTAACGCTATCATGCCTGGCTACATAGAAACTGATCGTGTGAGGAGCGTGTTAGGGACTAGAGCTTCTAGGGAGGGTAAGCCGTACGACGTCGTTTACAGAGAGTTCGTTCAGCAAATACCTCTTAGGAGGATTGGGAAACCTGAGGAAGCCGGGTGGTTAGTTGCTTTCTTAGCGAGTAAGTATGCTTCATACATTCACGGAGCTTCAATACCTATAGACGGTGGTTTACTCAGGTCGCATTTCTAGCTA
>Ga0065719_100221_pt1 | contig 11103 bp, 11 predicted proteins | sample GBSCel85sediment_FD_59106 | JGI IMG/M metagenome (GOLD analysis project Ga0065719, IMG submission 59106) | Hot spring sediment microbial communities from Great Boiling Spring, Nevada - Cellulolytic enrichment CS 85C v3 (version 3) | ecosystem: Environmental > Aquatic > Thermal springs > Hot... | reverse complement strand
ACCACTTCGCCAGTGATTTTCAAGACCCACTCATTCCCGACTTCGCGGGCAGCAGAAACTACATCTGCAGGACAAAATTGCGGGTCAAACACGCATTGAACGATCCCGCTGCGATCGCGCAAGTCAATAAACACGACACCGCCGTGGTCGCGGACTCTGTTCACCCAACCGCACAAGGTCACTGTTTGACCGATGTGACTTGGTCGCAGTTCTCCACAATGGTGGGTCTTCATCATCCTCGTTCACCTGTCCCTTCACAGCGTGTCATCTTCTCNATTGTGCCGTCAAAATTTTGGCACGACGAATTGCCAAAGAGAGTCAGAAAAAACATGACTGCCGGAGGTGGGAAGTTGGATGAGCCTTGACTCTATGCTGCGAGGGACAATGCGGATCAACGAAAGAGGGCATTTGGAAATCGGTGGATGCGATTGTGTTGAACTGGCAAAGGAATTCGGAACGCCGCTTTATGTCTTTGATGAACTCCTTATCCGGGAAAATTGCCGCCGCTACAAAAAGGCTTTTGCCCAAAATTACCCAGCCGAAGCGAAAGTTTGCTACGCAGGNAAAGCCTTCTTGACCTTGGCGATGTGTCGGCTTGTGGACGAGGAGGGTTTGTGGTTGGATGTGGCGTCTGGCGGAGAACTTTTCACAGCATTGCAGGCGAAGTTTCCGCCAGAGCGAATTTACATGCACGGGAACTTCAAGACAGAAGATGAGTTGAAAGCAGCGGTCAGGAACAAAATTGGGCGTGTGGTTGTTGATTGCATGGAGGAGTTGGAGCGCTTGGACTCAATTGCTGCTAGCCAAAACGCTGTCGCCGAAATCCTTCTGCGGCTCACACCCGGAGTTGAGGCTCACACACACGAATACATCAGGACGGGGCAGATCGACACGAAATTCGGCTTCCACATTGAAAACGGGGTCGCCTTTGAGGCAGTCAAAAAAGCCCTCTCGCTGAAGAATTTGAAGTTGCGAGGTTTCCACTGCCACATTGGCTCGCAAATTTTTGAGATAGAACCGTATCGCATCGCTATTGAGCAAATGTTCTCGTTCGCAGCGATGGTTCGTTCCGAAACAGGTTTCGTGATGCAGGAACTCAACTTGGGCGGCGGGTTGGGAGTTCGCTATGTCCCGGAAGATGACCCGCCAAGCATCGAATCTTTCGTCGCAGCCATCTGCGATGCGGTCAAAGAGACCGCTTCTCGGTTTGGGTTTGAATTGCCATCTTTAGCCATAGAACCGGGACGGTCAATAGTTGGAGAGGCTGGAACGACCCTTTACACTATCGGCGTTGTCAAGGAAATTCCCAAGGTCCGAACTTATGTTTCGGTTGATGGCGGGATGAGCGACAATCCCAGACCTGCCCTTTACGGTGCCCGTTACTTTGCTGTTGTTGCCAACAAAGCGGACCGAACGCCGAACAAGGTTGTGACTGTTGCGGGCAAGCATTGTGAGAGCGACATCCTCATTAGGGACATAGCCCTTGCCGATCCAGAACCGGGCGACATACTGGCAGTTTTCACGACGGGGGCATATCATTACAGCATGGCAAGCAACTACAACCGCTTCCCGCGCCCTGCAGTTGTGTTTGTTAGGGACGGGAAGGCAAAATTAGTCGTGAGGCGAGAAACCTACGATGACTTGCTGAAGTGTGACCAGTTAGTAGACTGACGGCGTTAAAACTTTAGATGCCGGGAGGTGGTCGGTTGTGCCTAAGTCGCAATACCTCGCCGATTTGAAAGTCGGTGACTATGTTGACACCATTGTCATTGTCAAGAGCAAGAGGCGCATCCCCTACCGCAACCGTCCCGGCTACTACTTGGCTTTTATCCTCAAAGACCGAACGGGAGCAATTGACGGGAGAGTTTGGGAAGATGCGGAAAGGGTTGACCACGAGATTTCTGAGCGTGATGTCGTCCGAGTTAGGGGAATCGTTGAACTCTACCAGCAACTCCCTCAGGTCAGAATTGCCAGCATTGAAAAGGTGCCCGAAGGCGAATATGACTGGTCAGACTTGGTGCCGCGAACGGAGCGAGACATTGACGCGTTGTGGGAAAAGGTGACCAGCGCAATTGAGAGCGTGCAAAATCCTTATCTTCGTTCTTTGCTGCGCTCTTTCTTTGACGACCCAGAATTCGCCGATGCCTTCAAAAACGCACCGGCATCCCTTTACCTTCACCACAANTGGGTTGGCGGTTTGATAGAGCACATTTGCTCGGTTTTGGACTTGGCTGAAGCGATTTGCCGGAACTACCCCGAACTTGACAGAGATTTGCTCATAACGGGTGTGCTGCTTCACGATGTCGGGAAGGTCAGGGAATACTCGTGGCAAGCGGATATTGACAGAACCGACGAAGGGAGATTGTTGGGACACTTGATTTTGGGCGATGAGATGATAGCGGAACGGATCAAGCAAATCCCCAACTTCCCTCACGAACTTGCGATGCGCATCAGGCACATGCTCATCAGCCACCATGGGGTTGGGGAATGGGGCTCACCCCGACCACCCATGACCCTTGAGGCTGCAGCCCTTCACTTCCTTGAGTTTGCCGACGCTCAATTGAGGAGATTCACCACCGTTCTCAAGGAGAAACGGGAACCTGATAGTGCATGGACGGCATACGAGAGAAGTTTGGGGAGGCGTTTGTTTGTCGGCTACCCTGCCGCTGCGCCAGTTGAAGAGATGCCGACAGAAGAGGTCTCGCCCGCTCAAATTCCCTCTGTGGCTGAACCCCTGCCCTCCCTTGAGGAAGTGCCTCCGATTCCTTCAGAATTGGAGTTACTGCCGAGCGAACTGGAGGCCTTGACAACAGATTTGCCGGAGTTGCCCTCCGATCTGACCGAGTTGCCTGAATTACCAGAAACACAACTCTTGACAGAAACTGAGGAAGAGGTCCCGCGCAAAAGGAAACCGAAGAGAGTGGAACCACCTGAGGAAGGGCGCCTGCCGTTGTGAAAGGTATTTCGCAAAACTCGTTATCGGTGGTGAACATGTGGGAAAAGCGCATGTGGAAGCAGGTGGATTGGTTNCTTTTTGTGGTGATGTTTCTCCTGCAACTTATNGGTTTNGTGGTTCTCGCCAGCGCAACCTATTNGTCAGGNTGGGCGAAAGTTACGAGGCAAGTGATTTGGATGGTTGTAGGAGTTTGTGCTTTCGTCTTTGCCTTTCGCAATGATTACCATTTGTGGGCGCGCTGGTCAAGTTGGATCTACTGGCTCAACCTGCTCTTACTAATCGCGGTTATGCTTTTCGGTCACGAACAATATGGGGCTCAGAGGTGGCTAAGGATTGGAAGCATCACCCTTCAACCCTCAGAATTTGCGAAAGCGGCTCTCATAATCACGCTGGCTTCTTTTATCGCTGAACATCGTGAAAACCTCTTGACAGATTTTCGCACATTCGCCCGTGCCGGTTTGCATACCTTGCCTTCGTTGNTTTTGGTTTTTCTGCAGCCTGACTTGGGGACTTCTTTGGTCTTGACAATGATTTGGCTCGGCATGATGTTTTTTGCAGGGGTTCCTTTTCGCTGGCTTCTAACAACCGTTTTGGCGGGCTTGACACTTTTTGGGATTGGGTGGCAAAAGGGTGTGATTAAGGATTACCAAAAGCAAAGACTCGTGGCTTTCGTTGACCCTTACTCTCGGGCAAATAAGGAGGGCTATCACATCATCCAGTCGCAGTTAGCCATCGGCTCCGGAGGCTTGACAGGCAAAGGACTTTTCAAGGGCAGGATGGGGAAGTTGGGCTTCGTTCCAGCCCAGCACACTGACTTCATCTTCACAGTCGTTGGCGAGGAAGGAGGTTTTCTGCTCGCCAGCACCGTTGTGATTCTCTTTGCCACACTACTTTGGCGGATATTGACAATCATGGCGGAAACGGAAAATGTGTTGGGCGGATTGATTTTAGCGGGGACTTTTTGCTTCTTTGCGGCACACATTTTCATCAACATCGGGATGACTTTGCGGCTCATGCCCATCACTGGACTGCCGCTCCCCTTTTTCAGCCTTGGTGGGAGCAACCTTTTGGTCTGCTATTTTCTGCTCGGCGTTGTGCAAAGCATTGCAGCAAGGAGAAAGCGGCTGGCTTTCGGGTGACGGTTGCACAAAATCCGAAAAATTGGCGGCAAAATGCGTTCTTTTGGTGGGGNTTGAGGTATTTACAAACGGCGCTGACNCTGTTATCATTTTTAGCGCCGATTGAGGATGGCACCTTCAAAAGATGCCTCAACGAGAAGGTTGCACTGTTGACAACGCTTCTTCAAGCGGCTATAATTAAAATGCCGCTTTACGAAAGGCACCTTGACAATGGAACAGTGCTGGGTGTGGGTTAGGAGTGACAGGTTAGGGCCTCGTACTCCCCAAAATTGAGAGAGCCCGTCACCCATCGCGATGAGCGATGGGTTTCACTGTTGGAGAGTTTGATGGTGGCTCAGGGCGAACGCTGGCGGCGTGGATAAGGCATGCAAGTCGAGCGCAGGCTTGCCTGCGGGTTCTGCTCGCAGGCAGGTGCTGAGCGGCGAACGGGCGAGTAACGCGTGCCTAACCTACCCTGGGGACCGGGATAACCCTGGGAAACTGGGGCTAATACCGGATACGCTCCCTCGTCGCATGGCGGGGGAGGAAAGGTGCCTGTTCCGAAAGGGCAGGTGCCGCCCTGGGATGGGGGCGCGTCCCATCAGGTAGTTGGTGGGGTAACGGCCCACCAAGCCTATGACGGGTAGCCGGCCTGAGAGGGTGGCCGGCCGCACCGGGACTGAGACACGGCCCGGACCCCTACGGGGGGCAGCAGCCGAGGATCTTGGGCAATGCCCGAAAGGGTGACCCAGTGACGCCGCGTGGGGGAGGAAGCCCTTCGGGGTGTAAACCCCTGTCGGGAGGGGAAGAAGCCGGTCCTTCGGGACCGGTTGACGGTACCCTCCAAGGAAGCCCCGGCTAACTCCGTGCCAGCAGCCGCGGTAAAACGGAGGGGGCGAGCGTTGCCCGGATTTACTGGGCTTAAAGGGTCCGTAGGCGGTGTCCCAAGTCCCCCGTGAAAGCTGCCCGCTCAACGGGCAGAGGTCGGGGGAGACTGGGACACTTGAGGGCGGGAGAGGCCAGCGGAACGGCGGGTGTAGCGGTGAAATGCGTCGATATCCGCCGGAACACCAGTGGCGAAGGCGGCTGGCTGGAACGCCCCTGACGCTGAGGGACGAAGGCCGGGGGAGCGAACCGGATTAGATACCCGGGTAGTCCCGGCAGTAAACGGTGGGCGCTAGGTGTGGGGAGTCTCGACCCTCCCCGTGCCGCAGGGAAACCAATAAGCGCCCCGCCTGGGGAGTACGGGCGCAAGCCTGAAACTCAAACCAATTGACGGGGGCCCGCACAAGCGGCGGAGCATGTGGCTTAATTCGATGCTACCCGAAGAACCTTACCAGGGCTTGACATGCTGGCTTAAGCCTGCCCGAAAGGGCGGGGTGGGGCGGTTTCCGCCGCCCAGCCAGCACAGGTGGTGCACGGCTGTCGTCAGCTCGTGCCGTGAGGTGTCCGGTTAAGTCCGGCAACGAGCGCAACCCCCGCCGCCAGTTGCCAGCGGGTAATGCCGGGCACTCTGGCGGGACTGCCCGCGTAAGCGGGAGGAAGGTGGGGATGACGTCAAGTCCGCGTGCCCCTGAAGTCCTGGGCTGCACACATGCTACAATGCCCGCTACAAAGGGTTGCGAACCCGCGAGGGGGAGCGAATCCCAAAAAAGCGGGCTCAGTTCGGATCGCAGGCTGCAACTCGCCTGCGTGAAGCCGGAGTCGCTAGTAACCGCCGGTCAGCAATACGGCGGTGAATACGTTCCCGGGCCTTGTACACACCGCCCGTCACGCCACGGAAGCCGGCTGCACCTGAAGCCGGTGGGCCAACCGGCTGCCCCTTTGAGCGCATCGGCTCAGTGAAAGTTGGTGCGTTGAAAGGGGCAGCCGGAGGCAGCCGTCGAGGGTGTGGTCGGTGACTGGGGCGAAGTCGTAACAAGGTAGCCGTAGCGGAAGCTGCGGCTGGATCACCTCCTTTCTAAGGAGTCCCCAGCACCGACTGGGGAGGGCAGTGATGCCCTCCCCGCTCTCAAAAAGAAAAAGTCGGTGCTAGGCTCCAAGGTCGAGCCTGTCACTCCTCAGCCCAGCACTGTTCCATCGCCAAGGTGTAATGGGCCTGTAGCTCAGGTGGCAGAGCGCACCCCTGATAAGGGTGAGGTCCGAGGTTCAAGTCCTCGCAGGCCCACCAAGCTCAAGAAAGAAACGGGCGGATTTGAGCCGTCGTCGATTGAAAGATGGGCCCGTAGCTCAGTTGGGAGAGCGCCGGCTTTGCAAGCCGGAGGTCGACGGTTCAAATCCGTCCGGGTCCACTACGAACCTTGAAAAGAGCATAGGGAGCCACCGCTCGGTCGCTTGGCTGAGCGGGAAAAAGGAGCCGGGTGCATCCTGCGTTGCCGAAGGATGCTCTCATCGCCGCACAGTCAAGCTAGAAAGGGCACGCGGTGGATGCCTCGGCACCAGGGGCCGAAGAAGGGCGTGGCAAGCTGCGAAAAGCCCCGGGGAGCCGCAAGCAGGCTGTGATCCGGGGATTCCCGAATGGGGAAACCTGACGGGGAAAACCCCCGTCACCAGCAGGTGAATCCATAGCCTGCTGGGGGGCAGCCCGCGAACTGAAACATCTTAGTAGCGGGACGAAAAGAAAGCAACCGCGATGCCCCGAGTAGTGGCGAGCGAAAGGGGCACAGCCCAAACCGTCACCGTGCAAAAGCCCGCAGGCGTTGCGGTGGCGGTGTAGCGGGACAGCACCGGAGGGGGCTGCGGACCCCTCAGGGAGTTACAAAACCCCGACCTAGCCGAAGTGGCCTGGAACGGCCCGCCGTAGAGGGTGAGAGCCCCGTAGGCGAAAGGTCAGGGGTCTCCCGGGGTGCTGCTCCCAAGTAGCTCGGGCCCCGTGAAAGCCTGAGCGAATCTGGGGGGACCACCCCCTAAGGCTAAATACCCCTGGTGACCGATAGCGCACCAGTACCGTGAGGGAAAGGTGAAAAGAACGGTGGGAAGCCGAGTGAAATAGAGCCTGAAACCGCGTGCCTACAAGCAGTCGGAGGGCTATGCCCCGTGACAATCACGGGGAATGCCTGACGGCGTGCCTCTTGAAGAATGAGCCGGGGAGTTGCCGTCGGTGGCGAGGCTAAGCGCCATCAGGCGCGGAGCCGTAGGGAAACCGAGTCTGAATAGGGCGTTAGTCGCCGGCGGCAGACCCGAAACCGAGCGAGCTACCCCTGCCCAGGGTGAAGTGCCCTTAACCGGGCACGGAGGCCCGAACCCGTCGGTGTTGCAAAACCGTGGGATGAGGTGGGGGTAGCGGTGAAACGCCAATCGAGCTCGGAGATAGCTGGTTCTCCCCGAAACACGTGTAGGCGTGACGTCGGGCCATTAAGCGGCGGAGGTAGAGCCACGGATGGGGGTAGGGGGTTAACAGCCTACCAAACCCCGTCCAACTCCGAATGCCGCCGCTGGTCCCTTCGTGGGGCTAAGGCCCGGCAGTCGGACTCCGGGGGATAAGCTCCGGAGTCGCGAGGGAAACAGCCCAGACCGCCAGCTAAGGCCCCCAAGTCCCGGCTTAGTGGGGAACGCGGTGGGGCTCCTAAGACAGCCGGGAGGTTGGCTTAGAAGCAGCCATCCTTTAAACAGTGCGTAACAGCTGACCGGCCGAGGAGCCCTGCGCGGAAGATTCAACGGGGCTAAGCCGGGCGCCGAAGCTGCGGGCTTGGCGGAACTGCCTATAAGGCGTTCCGTCAGGCGGTAGGGGAGCGTTCCGCCTGCTGTGAAGCCCGACCGAAAGGACGGGTGGAGCGGGCGGAAGTGAGAATCCCGGCACGAGTAGCGATAAGGCCGGTGAGAATCCGGCCCGCCGGAAGCCCAAGGTTTCCGACGCAACGCTCGTCGGCGTCGGGTTAGGCGGTCCTAAGCCGAGGCCGTTCGGCGTAGGCGATGGGCAGCCGGTCGACATTCCGGCCCCACCGACCTCCGCCATCAGGGATGGGGGACGCTCCCAAGGGAGCCTACGCGGCGATGGTCGTCCGCGGCGACCGTGGAGTGAGCCATCCGAAAGGATGGTTCGCTTGGCGGGAGCGAGCCGCCTTTGTGCGGCGAAGTGGCGCCCCAAGGGAGCCAAGAAAAGCCCTTACCGAGTCCATCCCCAAAAGGGATGGCGCGGAGCGTCGGTGACCGTACCGGAAACCGCCACAGGTGGGCGAGGAGAGTATCCACAGGCGCGCGGGATAACCCCCGCCAAGGAACTCTGCAAAATGTCCCCGTAACTTCGGGAGAAGGGGAGCCGTAGTAGGGTGAAAGGGCCTTCGCGCCCAAGTAGCCCGAGGCGGTCGCAGATAAGCGGCCGGGGCGACTGTTTAACAAAAACACAGGTTCCTGCCAACCCGAAAGGGGAGGTATAGGGGCCGACGCCTGGCCAGTGCCCGAAGGTTAAGGGGACGGGTTCGCCGGGTTCTCGCCCGGCAAAGCTCGCGCCCCGAAGCCCGGGTAAACGCCGGCCGTAACCCTGACGGTCCTAAGGTAGCGAAATTCCTTGTCGGGTAAGTTCCGACCCGCACGAAAGGCGTAACGACTTCGGCGCTGTCTCGGCGGGGGGCCCGGTGAAACTGTGGTGTCCGTGAAGACGCGGACTACCCGCGGCGGGACGGAAAGACCCCGTGGAGCTTTACTGCAGCCTGGCCTTGGGCTTTGGGGCGGGATGCAGAGAATAGGTGGGAGCCTGTGAAGCTCGCCCTCCGGGGCGGGTGGAGGCGCCAGTGGAATACCACCCTTCCCGCTCTTGGGTCCTAACTTGGTCCCGTGAATCCGGGCCAAGGACAGGGTCAGGTGGGCAGTTTGGCTGGGGCGGCGGCCTCCTAAAAGGTAACGGAGGCGTCCAAAGGTCCCCTCAGGCGGGATGGAAATCCGCCGTGGAGTGCAAAGGCATAAGGGGGCCTGACTGTGAGGCTCACAAGCCGAGCAGCCGCGAAAGCGGGGCTTAGTGACCCGGCGGTTTGGGAGTGGGACCGCCGCCGATCAACGGATAAAAGCTACCCCGGGGATAACAGGCTAATGGCGCCCGAGCGTCCCCAGCGACGGCGCCGTTTGGCACCTCGATGTCGGCTCATCGCATCCTGGGGCTGAAGCCGGTCCCAAGGGTTGGGCTGTTCGCCCATTAAAGCGGTACGTGAGCTGGGTTCAGACCGTCGTGAGACAGGTCGGTCCCTATCCGCCGCGGGCGCAGGAGGCTTGAGGGGGGCTCGCCCTAGTACGAGAGGACCGGGCGGGACCAGCCTCTGGTGTCCCGGCTGTCGCGCCAGCGGCACGCGCCGGGTAGCCATGCTGGGTCGGGATAACCGCTGAAAGCATCTAAGCGGGAAGCCCACCCCAAGATAAGGCCTCCCACGGGGGCAACCCGGTAAGGGCCCGGGAAGACTACCCGGTTGATGGGCCGGAGGTGGAAGCCCAGCAATGGGTGGAGCTGACCGGTCCCAATAGCCCGAGGGCTTGACTGTGCGTCTGCTATCATCCTCTTCGGTCACGCGGATGTCCCTCGGCTCCTTATGGCTCCCTATGCACTCATACTGCCATCATCTTGGCTAAGAGATTGAAAGGGTCTGGTGCCCATAGCGGCGGGGAAACACCCGTTCCCATTCCGAACACGGAAGTTAAGCCCGCCAGCGCCGATGATACTGGCTGCGCGAGCGGCCGGGAAAGTAGGTCGGTGCCAGGCCCTTTCATACTTTTAGCCCTTCTTCTCACTGCCCCCCAGTAATATGCGGCTAAAGCAATAAACGAACAACGCTATCGTTATGCCCCAACCGAAGACGAGAAATGCCCATCCTTCTGGTTTCATCGCTTTTACTCACCCCTCTGTGCCCCCACATTTTTCCACTTTTGGCTGGCTAAGTAGATGAGATAGCACTGCACAGCCAAAAGTGCGATCATCAAAAGCCGCGCCATCCATGCCACAGGCAAGGCACTTAGTGACACTCCTTCAATCGTCTTGTCCCTTGTCGCTCCGATGAAAGGCTGCAAAGCAAAACCTATAAAAACTCCAAGAAGCAACAATGGCGTCAGATACTTGGCAGCGTAGTAGAAAAAGCGTGGCGCTTGCAGTTGTGCCCCTCGGTGCATCTCTTCCCACATCTTATCAGCGCCGAAAATCCACATCATCACGATGACCTCAATTAGCGCAAACAAAGGAGCACCAAACGAACCTGACCAGAAGTCAAGCACATCAATTGCGGCATTGGCAAAAATGCAAAGGTGCATAGACACAAACCAGAAAATTCCCAACATCGCAACCGCTTTCTGGCGCGTCCAACCTAACTCGTCTTGCAGAAACGCTAACATCGGTTGAGCCATCGCAACCGATGAAGTAAAGCCAGCAAAGAAAAGCAACAAGAACCAAACAAAACTGAGTAAAGCGCCTGCAGGCAGGAAACTGAAGATGGCAGGGAGCGAGGTGAAGCCCAAGAAAAATATGCCCTTGTCAACAATTTGTTGGGTTTGCTTCAAGCCAAAGAAAGTCACTGCTGCTGGGATAGCAATGGAACCGCCCAGCACCACTTCAGCGAATTCGTTAGCAGCCGCTGTTGACAAGCCAGTCAGCATAACATCGTCATTTGGTCCAAGGTAACTGGCGTAGCATTGAATTGCTCCCATCCCAAGGCTGAGGCTGAAGAAGATTTGTCCAAAGGCTTCAAGCCAAACCCTCGGTCCAGTTTGAAGGCTGAAAGCCTGTTGGAAGTTTGGGTTCCACAGAAAGCCCAAGCCTTCAAGGGGCGAGCCACCTTCATGTTGCCCTAAAGTCAGCGTCCGAACCATCAACGCAATTGCGAAAAGAAACAGAAGCGGCATCNCCAGTTTCGCCAGAGCCTCAATCCCACGAGCAATCCCTCTCCACAGAACCCAAATGTTGAGTCCGAAGGTGACGAGGAAAAAGAAGTAAGCCCACAGGCTCGGAATTGTCCAAAAGCCGACTTCTTTCGCGACGATGTAACTTCCTCGGAAGGTCTCAAAGGGGCGCAAAACTTCCTCAACCGAGATACCACGCTGCACAACCAGTTCGCC
>Ga0065719_106808_pt1 | contig 11111 bp, 20 predicted proteins | sample GBSCel85sediment_FD_59106 | JGI IMG/M metagenome (GOLD analysis project Ga0065719, IMG submission 59106) | Hot spring sediment microbial communities from Great Boiling Spring, Nevada - Cellulolytic enrichment CS 85C v3 (version 3) | ecosystem: Environmental > Aquatic > Thermal springs > Hot... | reverse complement strand
AGGATTGACTTACCAGCACCGTCCTCATAGACATACTTAGTGTAGTGTGCTTTATCACCTGACTTAAGTAGCTTACCGCACTTAGCACACTTTGAGTCATAAAGTAGCGTGATGTCCTTGTCAATTATCTGTTTTATGGCTTTATCACTACCCCCACCAAAATACACGTTAATTATGTCTTGAACAACCTCATTTATGCTCATGCCTCGCTTGTTGGCGATCTCACTTAATATCTCGTAAACATTATCGCTTACCTTTATCACTTTCAAGACCTAACCACCACTCCCATGCGTTACGTAAGACTATGTAGTTCACGATCAAGATTATCAGTATCAATATGATTAACATGACAAGATCATTTGCGCTCATGATCACCACCAACTAGTGATGGGAACACACACTTAATGATTCCTTCCCTAGTAACGTAGAATTCACCGCCCATCTCCTCACACCATTCCCTAAACTTCTCTACATCCATCATGCCCGACCCCCTAAGCCTGTTTACTAATCCCCATTCACACATAGTTAAACGACCTTATAAAGTATTCACTACTACGTAACGTTTAGAGATCCTCATCTTAGCCCTAGCATACATTGACTTAACGCACATGCTACAGTACATGCGTATGAACTCGTCCTCACCATAATAGTGTCTTGTCTGTATCTTCGCTAGCACTATACACTTGTTGTGAAGGTTGAACAAGCACTTGTAATCGCTCATATCCTGATCACCTTAAGCTTCCTAAGTATCTTTATGATCGGGTGTTTCTCATACTTTTCAAGCATGTCATAGCATTGTAGAGCATTACTGTAGTGTCTTGATAGCTCATAGATTAGCTTGAGAACCGCTTCGCTGGTGTCCTTGGCTTCAGGCATTAAGCTCTGTAGCTGTGTGAAAGCCTCTTTCTTCAGGGGTCTGTTCCTCATGCTCACACCTCAACATCGCTGATCTCCAGCCACTTAAGCGTTGAATCATATGATACTACATTAGCATTAACGCATACGTCCTTGGTGGGTGGTAACATTCTGTTGTTGATCCTGACATTGAATGCCTCATACTCACGTATTAGCTTGTCATTAACATATACGCTCACGCTATAGTATCCTGAGGCATTCTCTCTTACGTTATACTTCACACACACCCTCATTTACTGCCCACCCTTCGTCTCTTTCTCAATGTACATCAGTATAGCCTGCCTCACAACATCGCTCACGCTTAACATTTTCTCGTGAGCTATCCTTAGTAACATCCTATACAACTCATCACTACACCTAAAACTTACGGTCCTATGATTCACGGGTCTCACCAATAATTTTACGTAAAAAAGGTTAATAAATCTTATTATCTGAAAAAAGGCTACCCAACTACCTCAGCGCTCCAGTAGATGTTCACCTGCTCCCCCTCAGCCGGGGGTGTGTCGAACTTAATAGTTATCCTCAGCGTCTCCATGAACCCGTCGTTGTCGTTGTCCACCAGGTAAGCGTAGAGGTAGCTCGGGGGTGCCGTGGTCGGTCTCGTGGTCGTTACCTTAGCAGATACCTTATCGCTCACGAGCCCGTGCGGCACGTCCACCTCGAACACGGTCGTGCTCCCGTCTCCTACTATCGTTGCTGTACCGCTGTTCTCGCTCCTGTACTCTACTTTTTGTGTCGTGTGGTAGAATCTGCAGTTGAACATCCTAGGCATGGTGCCTTCAAGGTACATTATGTTATTGTAGTACCTAGCATAAACATTACGTATTTGTAGGTTTGGTGAATTCCATATAGCGAACAGGTAATACGGCGAATAATTATCTGCAGTATCTATTATAACTCCATCAACCATTACATAAGATGAATCTGCTGTGGCTATGGCATTAGCCCCTCTAACACTATCAATAATCGTGTTTTTCACGAAAACTCTGTGGCAGTAGTCAAGTGCTAGGGCTCTATACGTACCGCTCAATATCCACAAATTATCTACTCTTACGCTTAATGCGTGCTTTATGTGAAACATCGGGGCGTCTACTTTATTCCAGCCACCGTAGACGTTTTGAAACACTATGTTGTACTCACCACTCCTTATCTCAATTCCTTTATAGTGCTGGTGCTCAAATGCTAGGTTCTCGAAATAGACGTCTTGAAGAGATTTTGACTCAGTCATTGTCTTCTCACCCACTATACCGTAGCCAGTATTAACTATGAATAGTTGCCTGAATAATGACTGCCTAACCCTGTTCCTCAGGTAAATAAATATTGAGTCTGTGTGGTGTGTAGCATACAAATCAGGATCACCAGCATACGCTCCAAGACCCATCACCACAACTCTCATACCTCTAGTCGGCCACTCGGGGTCTTCATACCCAAAGTCAAAGTACTTTATCCCGTCTGTTACAAGGTCTATTACAGTACCAGCTGTTACACCGTATTGAACATCATTTACCCCTCCCCCAACATCCCATGTATACCCACCGATTATCGCTAAACCAGCCTTAGCCGCCCTAACACCTGTGTACATCGTGTATACACCCGGCTTAATGTATATCACTCCCGCACCCGCATCAGGTATCCTGTTCACGACCTCTTGGAGAACAACACCTAAGTCCTTGTCGTCTTCTGCTACTATTTGCCCTGTCTCCCCGTCTTTAGCGTACACCCTGCCATCTCTACCCTTAAACACGATGAAATCTGCTTCTGGTAATGTATATTTGAATTTCATTAATTTCATATTAATCACCACACAAGACTCAATATTTCAATTGTCATTGTGCTCTTTGGTTCTGTACTAGTATTTGTAGCCGTTATTTCTACGGTCTCATTAGATATTATTTCTATTGCCTGCTCATCCCCCATTAACTCTGTCGTTACACCATTCACAGTTACTGTATGTGTTACTTCTGGGTCTCCATCACCGTGAAACAGTATTATTCCGTGCTTATACGTGTTGCTGATAAGCGTTCTTGTCTCGCCGGGCTCCAACAACTGACTACTCACTACTACCTTATTGCTCCTTGGTGTAGGTATCTTCATGAGTGCCTTAGATATCGACCCACCTACTAACCCACCTACTATCCCACTAACCAACTCCTTACTCATACGTATCTCACCTACTACTTATTTGTATGAGAGAATTTAAATGTTTACCCTGTCTTTGAACACTGTTATTCACTGTATTGTTAGGGTGTCTGTGTATTTAATTGATGCGGGTTCGCCTGTGTAGTTCGTTGTGTATGTGTATAGCTTGTCCGATGCTTTAACGCTCACGGAGTTTAATGCCCATGGGTAATCTAGCGAAATTTCTGACTCTATTGAGATGCTCGTGTCGCTGACGGCTTTTGAAACTACACCGTTGATATCGTACGTTTCGTTCGTGTCCAAATTAGTTACCCTAAATATTACGTTTACTATGTTTAATGCTGTTGCTGAGAGCTGTCCCGCCAACACTTTATATATGAATAAGCTAAAGTTGTTGTCTATTACGTTACTACCTCCTAGCGTCCCGCTTAGCGATACTGTTATATTCACTGTTACCTGTATCCTGTCCCCTGAATTCACTGTCATGGTCTTACTTGCTTCAAAGTATGCGTTTGTGCCCGCATACAATCTTATGTATGCTACAGAATAACTGTCTGTTACGTCTATCGTTCCTGTAATTGTTAGTTTGTCAGTTATATCGTATGTTAGTGAGGTAGTATAATCACGTTCAACATTGCTGCTATCAACAAACACAATTTTATTTATCTGTGATAAGTCTGCTCCGGCATTTAGTGCGTTTATTATGTGCTGCTTTAGTGTAGCTGTGGGGCTATTATGTATTTTCTCTCCACCAATTATAATTTCACTTTTTATCATTCTCCCACCACAACTAATTTATCAAAAAAGCTTATAAACTTAATAATACTGGCTACCCGGTTGTGTTGTTGCTATAGTAGCGGTTGATGAGGCTTGCAATAACTCATCAATAGTAACTAGTATATATGTAACATATGTGTCAGTAATCGCTACGTTTGTAGTAGTGTTAATATTTTGTGTTGTTGCTATATTAGCGGTTGATGAGGCTTGCAATGTCTCGTCAATAGTAACCGGCATAAGTATAATTACCCGAGGAGATGATGAGGCTTGCAATAACTCATCAATAGTAACAAGTCTTAAGTATTCGTATGCGTCTGTAACTGCTGTGTATGTGTATGCCTCAAGTTTAGTTGTTACTCTAGGAGATGATGAGGCTCGCAATGGCTCGTCATATGTTATGTAGCCCGGTATAATTATTGTTGGCTCAGTCAATGCCGTTACTGATTCACTCACCTCAACAAGTCTTAAGTATTCGTGAATGTCAAATAATGCTGTGTATGTGTATGCCTCAAGTTTAATTGTTATAATACTGTCATCAAGTATATCAATTGTTTCTAATACTTGTATCTCTGAGGGTGTGGGTGGTTTTGGCTTTCTTCTCATTAGCACTAAGCCAATAACAACAACAATAATTAAAAGAAAAAAAGCAATTAACGCTTTCTTTCTGTCCTCCTCGCTCATGCTCACTTCCTCAAGTAACTCACTACCGCTAGAATCACGGCTATGACCACGGCTAAATATAGAAAGCTCTTGAGTTGCTCTATAGTGCTCGTTAAACTGTCCTTTGTTTCCTTCGCTTCATCTGTGGGGGTTGGGGGTGGCGTTATGTTTGATACTATTTCATTAAACGCTTTGGTCGGGTCTGGCTGTGTCTGTGCCCACACTAACGCTTCTGTCATAAATTTATAATACTCTGTATATCGCTGTGTAATAACCTGCTCCGTCTGATACGTTAATTCTGCTACTCTCATGTCCCGTATAGCATTCGCTACAACCCATGCTATTATTGTTCCGCATATTGCTAAACCTAATACTAGAACTACTAGGATAGGGGCTATGTCCGTCCTAAAATATAGCCTGATTACGGGGGGTGAATCACTTACTTTCTCAGCTCTCACTATATAGTAGTCCTCAAGACCTAATAGTCTGCGTATATAATTGCCTATGGTTAAGCCATAATTAAATAGGTTTACTCCTAATGACAATAGAAAACTAGTCAAATAGTTTAGTCCCGGAATACTCATTAGTTTCTCTATTATCTCATTCGTTATAGCCACATCCATGTACACAATAATTTCATCGCTTGGCTTTAATATAACGTTGTATGTTCCTGCTCCTGTCCCTATCCTGTCAAACCTGTCTAATAAGTAATATTTCTTGTCTTTGCTCACTACCTTTATTATCTCTAAATATGATTGGGTTGGGTTGTCCGGATAGGGTATAGTAATGCTTGTGCCGTAATACGTCTTAAAGAATCTCTCGTTATTGTAAGCTGTTACATAGTTTATTTGTGCTGTTAGGTCGTTATTGTTCTCGTCCTTCACGTTAAGAGTTGTTATACTCTTACGTGTGTACATATACTTAAGTTGCCTCTTCTCAAGTAAGTTATTGTTAGTGTCATATACCTCAACTATTACCGTATATACATTAATGGTTGTGCTTGAGGGAGTTCCGTGCGGGTTCTCACTCCATAGCTGTATTATTCCTTTTCCTGTCCTATTTGTGTTTGTCGCTGTATCATCTAAGTAGATAGCTTGGTTTGAGTCCCAAGTCTCATATATTTTTAATCTTATGGTTTGTCCTTCCGTGTCATATGTTATTCTTGAAGGCTCATCGTAGTTCATGAATATGTTCTTTTCTGCCCACTCTATCCTCATTCTTTCTCACCCAATAGTCTTTTCATTACTACATCTAATAAAGTTATCAGCTTCTCTTGCGTTACTTTTAGCTCTACTATTGCCTCTTTCAAACTTTTAAGTTCCTCTCTCCACAACATATAGAACACTAGCAATATTAGTCCAGCCATACCATAGTTGAGGAACACGCTTATGTCTATCTCCATGCCATCACCTAATTAAAGTATTGGTAAAAAAGGTAATATATTTTATCTAGCACACCTATACGCATATATGTAGTTGTCCTTTAGGCCTATGAAGTAGTGGATACCGGTGCCCAGTATTACTTTGAATACGTTTGGCGATACTTGCCTAACATGTATGATGGCATCGGAGAACAAGTATATTGTCCAGTCATCAGCCTTGCCTACCCAGTCCAGACACGCCTCAACCCTGCTGGCTAGCGTGTACCCTGAGTCTGTTAGGTTCTTAATGAATGCTGGGAATTCCTTTGTGGTGAATACGTACTTCTGGGTGGGGGGTATGGTAGGGATGACTGCCGGTGGTAGTGTAACAGGTGGTGTAGGTGTGGGTGCCTCATATTCGTATTCCTCTACACGCTTCTCCTCCCTCCTAACCTCCTCCCTAGGAACCATTAATGTTACTTCAGGTATCATTGCTCCTCTCCTATAATATCTTTTCACGTACAGCTTGTTGTTCTCCTCAATCACCATGTCGGACGCCTTAAGTGATAGCACTATGTCTTCAAGACCCGATATATCGTAGTCCTGCTTCAGAAGCTCCGTCTTAAGATCATTTATTGTTGGATACACACGGTTCGCATTCATCTCCTCAATCATCGCATACACTATCCTCTCATTAAGTGATTTACGTGCTTTCTCAATGATCTTAGTAGCCTTGCTTTGCTTCTTAGCGTAATCCATTAACGTCCTCTGCTTAACTATCTTAGCCACAACCATTGATGTCTCGATCACGTCAGGACGCTTAGCGATCGGCACCTTAGGAATAGTTGATCTGATTTCATCAGCGATCTTTCTAGCCTCATCAGGATCCACACCCTCCCTTACAAGGAAGTTGTAGATCAGGTCATACGCTTTATTGCCGTCTAGCTCAGGCCTTGACCTAAGCATGCCGATCTCAGTACGTATATCCCATGGAAAGCCATACAGTATTTCAGGCTTTTGCTCAATGCTCTTCAAGTAATCAGATATTGACTCACTAATCTCTTCATTGATCTTTTTCTTAAACCCTTTCTCCCTTATCATCTCCTCAATCAGCTGTAGGCACTCTGATTCAGTCTCCTTACGACATAATTCAATAAGGAATGACTGAATCTTACCTAAATCATGAACATCAGGAAATCCCAAGACCTCCGTAGGGTCTTCAACATCATAGTTATTAAGTAGCTCACTAATCCACCTACTCCATTTCTCAAGCCATCTAGTCTTCGCTATCCCCTTCAGTAGGTCTATCGTTTCACCTATGGTTCTTTCTTTCTTTTCAGCCAATACCACACCCAAGAATAATTATCGTTTAAAAAAATAAATAGTTATTTTTGCGATTGTGTGGTGGCTTGAGGCGGTGTTTGAGCTAGCTCAATCAATCGCTTAGCTACCTCCTCAGCTATCTGCCTTCTTACGTCCTCCCTACCCATACTGAATACTTCAATGCCTTTGATGATCGCATCAATCAGACGGTCTATCTTGCTTGGCTGTGGTGGCATTAGTGGTAGTAGTGGCTGAGACGGCTGGCCCTGAGTTGTTGGCACGGTCTGATACAGCAGTAATTGACGTAGTGCGTCAAAGATTGCTAACGCCTGCGATACGTTGATGTAGCTTACTAGCCTTATGTATCTTTCCTCGAAGAACATTATCATCTTCAGGGCTGAGTACAGTGCCTCAGGGGTTATGTGCTTCAGGTCTTCAGGGGTTACGAGCGTTGAGAACTGCCTAAGCTCTATAGCCCAGTTAGTATATGACGCTATTAAGTCAAGCAATGACTGACCCGTTTGTTGCGACACGATCTTAAGCTTCTCGTATAGTTCAGGGTATCGCTTAGCGAACACTCCCTCAATACCCTTTATCTGTGAAATCTCCCTATGCTTCTCCTCACGTGCCTCTTCTTCCGACAATCACATCACCATACCTTTCAATTATTTTCATTATTGACTCATGTAATGTCTCCGCTTCTTGATCGTTATCAACAACTATGGTTATGATCACGCTATCCTCAACCCTATCAACCAACACCTTATTTACGTGAATCTTATCTCTTAATCCCAACACAACGTTTAGTATGTCCCACCACATGCTTGACTACCTCAATATAATCACGTGTTAGGGGTTAATAAGTTTTATTATTATAAAAAAGATGTGGTTGAACTTACGTGTTATGTAGTGTGTGTTACACCACCACTATCCCATACACTGCCTTCTTTGATGTCTTGACTATTACGTCGTGCCTGCCAGCAGAAAGACTCTGAAGGTAGGGTTATTGATGCGTAGCCATTACCGTCGGTCTTGGGTGGCGTGGTGAACGATATTGTAGAGCCATCAACTATCACTGTTACGTCCTCGTTAGTGTCCAAGTTGAATACCTCTAAGGTCTTGCTATCTTTGGCGTACACGAACGGCTTCTTAGCGAATAGTGCGTCGTACGCTCCCTTGAGTAGGTCAGCAATACCTAAACTGAATGACTCCTCAGTGTAGGGTATGTCGGCGACAACGCCTACAACACCGGTGAGAAGGGGTAGTAGACCTGACCTGATTTGCCTTAGCATGCCCATATACTTGTGATACATCGCTACGTTCTCAAACAGTGCGTCATCAACTATCTTTATGCCCCCAGCTACAGCACTGCCGATCCCTTTCTCAGTGATCTTGTCAATTACTGCCCTTAGTTGCTCACTCACTTGTTATCACCCCTTAAGCAGTTACTGTAGGCGGTACTCTAGCCGGTGGAACGGGCGGAGGTGCTCCCGTGGTAAGTCCTGCTACCTTCATGTTGCGATATCTTTGAGCCGTAACAGATATTAAGGTTGCTACCGGGACGACCCTATTGACTACGTTAGCCCTGATATCGCCCTTAACAATAGGTGGCAGTCTCTGTATCGTGCTCCTTAGCTGAGGCTCTAGCTGGGACATCCATAAAGCCCAGCCAGTCCTGAACCCTTGGCTGGTGTTAGTTACCCATATGTCCCCGCTCGCCTGTATTTTCCTAACTGCTTCCTCAACTATGTTGCCTATTCCTTTATCAAATAGCCTGCCTCTTTTCGCCATACTATCACCGTATAAGTATTAATTTAAGAGCTTATAAATCTTTTTCGTTCATGAGGGCATGTTTACCAGAAAAAAGAAGTTGTATGCTTACCTTACTGTGTGCCTACCTTATTTACTTATCCACCATTCTTCTGGTGTTCCGTACTCCTTTATTAATCTTCTTACTACCCTATCAAGGATCTTGCCAAGCTTTGCGTTCAGCTTATCATAGTATTTGTCAGGCATTTGAGAAAGTATTTCAAGGTCTTTATCAGTTATGTCAAAACGTTTCCAGCCAACGAATTCCTGAGCTAAGGTATATAGGTCTAGGTCGCTATGTGCTGAATAACATTCTAGCGGATTGCCATGTATCTCCCAGCACCAGTAATCCAATGCCTCAAGCACTTTGTCTAGTATTGCTTCACCCTCAGCCATCCAATTTATTTTCTTGTGTACTTTTTCAGACATTTACCCACACACCACCGTGTATAGTAATTCTCTACATAACTTATAAATGTTTATGTGCTACGGTGGGGGCGGTGGTCTAACAGGTATCGTCATCCCCTCTTCCTCGGACCTCTTCCTCTTATGCTGGCGTGCCTCCTGCTTCTTCCTCTCCTCATCACTCCCACCCCCAGACCTGGTCATCGTTAGTGTGTCGTACAGGTCTTTAATTATCATGTACAAGCATTGTGAGATAGACTCAATGCCTATGTACTCGTGGCAAATCTCGTAAAGCATGTTAAAATACACTGTGTTAAGTGATACGTGCCTAAACCTCCCCTTATACTCATCGGGAGATACGGCGAACTTAGGCATCACACCACCACATTAAATACATACTAAAACCTTATAAATCAGATTACGCCATAAAAACTACATAAAAAACGAGTTAATTGGTCTTACTCCTCAACGCACTCTATTCTCGGCTGTGGCAAGCCACTACGTCGTATATAATCTAGCCACGCCCTCACCACCTCCTCATCAGCCACGAAATTAAGTTCAGGATGACCCATGATACTCCAATCCACGTAATATTTTCTACACCTCCCACCCATTTCTCCTACACCACCCCCTTCCCGCCCCAGGTCCCGTTTTGGGAGTCTGGGGTCGGGGGTTAGCCTTTCCTTCCATATAGGACATAATATGAGGTGTTCTTGTCTTTTGTGTTCAGGTACCTCGCGAACCACTTGAATTCAACTATGCGTACGGGCGTGTAGTTCTCTATATCTATGACTCTGTTGTAGTGTATGAGTATGTACTTACTGCCCACAAGGTCGGCGATCTTAGACGTGTATTCAAATATTAATCCGTGTGTGCCGACCAGAAAGTTGTATTCCTCTCTCTTCTTGTACTTTGCGTTCGGGTTCCACCTCGGCGGGTCAGCAACAACGCAATCAACCCCATCCACACGTACCTCACCGCTCTTTAAGAGGCTGTAGAGTTGCCAAACAGTTACCTGGTAGAACCTGTCTGGATAGACTAGCCAAGACCATTTGACTGGGTCAGAGGCTATGAGCAGGNCCAGTTCCTCCCTACACAACTTGTAAAATCGTCCTTTCCCAAAGGTTACGTCAAGAACCCTCCTAATACTGAAGGACCTCAGTGTTTCGCAAACCACCCAGCTACTAGGGTGTTTAGCACATAAGCCACCCTTTCTTTGAACATCCCTTTGGTCTAGTTTAATCACTTCACCCATGTACACCACCCCTATCCCGCCCTCACTCCTGTGAAAGAGATGAGAGTCGGGGGGATGGGCTTAATTTTTTAATAAAAAGCTATTCATCCCTTATCACTCACCCACCAACCGGGATATAAAAATGATAGCATGTAGATCAGCAGGTCATCATCAGTGATATTGCTTACTTCTTTGCCCCTTGAGGGATTCTTTAGCGTTATAATAACAACGATATCACGCTTATCCTCCTTATAGATATCACTGCTGGGCTTTAGCTCTATGCCTAGCTCACGGCTTAGAAATTCTAACGTCCCCTGATGTCTGATGTAGCTAACTACGTCATGCCTTTTTGTCATGTCCTTAAGGTCTTCGAGGCTCAGCCTTCTGAACGCTAAGGTTATATCCTCGCCGATCTCAACGTCATGGAAGTACGGAAACGCGTTCAGCGGAAATGCGTTAAGCAACACTAGCCTACCCACTTTCTTTCTC
>Ga0065719_106788_pt1 | contig 11119 bp, 8 predicted proteins | sample GBSCel85sediment_FD_59106 | JGI IMG/M metagenome (GOLD analysis project Ga0065719, IMG submission 59106) | Hot spring sediment microbial communities from Great Boiling Spring, Nevada - Cellulolytic enrichment CS 85C v3 (version 3) | ecosystem: Environmental > Aquatic > Thermal springs > Hot... | reverse complement strand
ATGTATGAACCCGAGGAATTCCCTGGCTTAATCTTTAGGATGGATTCCCCGAAAGTTGTGATCTTGATGTTCGCTAGTGGCAAGCTTGTCTGTACTGGCGCGAAGACGGAGAAAGAAGTCTATGAAGCCGTTTACAAGTTGAAGAAGATCTTGGAGGAGAATCAATTGATTACATACACTACTGCGAAGTAGCATCAGACCTTCAACATGTTTGCATTTAGAATGCCGGCATTACTTAGATGAAGCCCTTTTACACATCCTTGAAAAGAAACATCACCCATTACCATAGCTCTTTGCAATAACCCTTTTGTACAAGGCTCTGTATATTTCACATCGTTCAAGCCAACAGACTTTCTTGCAGTCCGTAGCTGCTTCCAAAGCCTTTGATTTGCGGCTAAACACATACATCAACACTATGCCATATCATAAAGTTAGGATTATATGATCTTTAGACCTCAGTAATGCTAGCAGCTCCAACTCTTAGGAGACCAGCACATGACTCAGAAATCTTAATCTTTTAGGAAATAACTAGTAGTTAAGTAAATTATGCCTGAATTAGAAAGGAGAAATGGAGGGAGAAAAACGTTCAAAGTATCAGACTACATAAACGTTAGAAAAAGAACTCAGGAATTAGGATACAATATGCCTACATCTATTGCACTCTTGCCTCGTAACTTTGAAACAGCAACGTCCAAGGAAGAACTTATCCATGAAGGAACAACACCGACTGTGAGAGCCCTCTGGCGGCAAAATGGTATAACTGAAACACCTTTCGAACAATCAGGAGAAAAGTTTCCTCTTGTATCTGAAAATACATTTGAATGGATTGGGCCAACTATTTTATTTTAGCAATGTTATTAAGTCAAAACTCATACCTTGGTAACAATCGCGTTAAATGTTATCTCAAATTATCTAACATAATGGTTTAGAGGAATTTGGAAAGATAGTAGAAAAGTAAAACTTCGCATAGTTACAGAAACTAAAAGCGGACTTTACAAAAATAGAATATGAAGGCTCTCCAGATGGATTGAAAGATCTTCTTAGAGTAATTAGGGAGGTATATAATGAATAAAGAAGTAGAGTCGTTTTTAAAAGAATTCATTGAAGTGAGAAAAGAGTGTGAGAAATTCTGTTTTATAAGTAGAGGAAAAGAGTTTCAGCAAAAAGCTGTTAAGAAATTGACGGCATTCATGCAGAAAGCCACATCTTTAAAGGAACAAATGATAAAAGTTAAAGATGAAGAATCCGCAAATACTATGTTAAGCTTAGAGAATTTAATAGATGCTATTATTAATGAGTTGAAGATGTGGATTGCATTAAAAGAAGATAATCCCAATGAAGCCTTGGAGGAGAATTGAGAAAAGATAAGTAAGGGCACAACTTCATATAATAGACCATATCTGGCTTCGTACCCTCGGTACTCTGCCTGGAATCCGGTCTTACAGCCGAACTTCAGATATGCTCAGAACGTTACACGTAATTCTCTTTCAGTTCCTAAGCCTCCGATAACAGTCCCTGCCGGGGTATCTCAATACCACTTCAAGCATTTCTTCTTCTGTATAGTCCGTATCCTCTATATCATGAGAGGGCATAGTTCTAATCCCCTAATGAAACAAAGTCCAAGTAAAAATTTGGCACGCTTCGAGGATGAAGAAATGAGAGAAGCCAACCGCAGAAAGTCGCTGAAAAACGTCAGCGGTCTTATGGCTCAAAAATTAATTTTCCGAATAATGCGAATGGTACATGTTAGAGCCAATATTACGTGAATATTTCACTCAATTTTTTAACCGGCTCTTGAGGCAAAAACGTAAAACCACATGGCGATCCTTCGGAAAGCTCGACAAAGAAATCTTAGAGAGAATAAAGCTAATTCTTGGAAATCCCTTAGAGAGCTGATCTTATTAAAGGCATAACGGATACTATGTCGAGAATAAGCTTTTAACCTTTCCCTCAGCTAACTTTTATAATGTATTTTGCTGAGATATTTTCATGCTATCTAAAAAGCCTATTTGTCCTATCTTGAGCCATGCTAATCGCCTCCGAGGCGAAGATTATCTTGATCAAGAATGTTTAGAATCAGAATGTGCTTTCTGGCATGAGGCAGTAAAAGCATGCTGTTTAATGGTTTTAGCAGGGAGTTTATGGATGGCTGCAGATTTCATTAGATCCTTTAAGACTTGGGGATAGACGTTAACATAAAACCTCAGAAAAAGCCTTAACAATGAATTTCTACGCTTACTTCATCATTTTTAATGCGTTACAGGTGTAACGCCTAAGCTCGCTATTATAGCGAACAAGCTCTTAACTTCCTTCTCTTTTCTTTTCTGGAAATCTGGGATGTAGTCTTTGTTAAAGTAATGCTGCGTGAATACGTTCTCTTTGTGTTCTTTAGCATAGAAACGCCACCGGTGGAACTCATCGTTCTACATGGACATGAAGGATGTTGATACCGGTGAATACTTAGGCATCTTACTAAAGATATCGTGACGTTAGTAAGGAAGTAGTAATTGAATTCGAATTAGAGTTTACTGATAGACCGACAAAATACATCTTGGGAGATATTGCTGATCTGTCAAGAATATGCGATTTCGGGTTCATAATAGTGAAGGATGCCGAAAATCTCGTCAAAAGGAGCATTAAGGCGTCTAAAGCATTCAGCCTATTACATGGTGCATCCAGAGTATTCCTAATAGACCCGGACGATTTAGAAGCTATATTACAACATCTAAGCCGGTTAAAGAATTAACTACAAAGTGTGTAGTGACGATGAAAATTCCATTGGGAAAATTATTGAAATCATTTTCTCTATAGATCAGAAGTTTATAATGCTTTCTGAGACATACTACAATAGTATGGTCTGTTACCCACTTTTCGGAAAAGCGAAATCATAAATCTCATGAGAGCCGTATGGATAACAATAGTCTAGAAACTCTTTAACAGGAGGATCCATCCCTACTTTATCGATTCTAAGATAATCTAATTCAAATCTCCTCAAAGCTTTGTTTAAAACAAAAACAAAAATAACCACTCCACTAAAATTCGTAGAGTTAATAACATTAACCAACCTTTTCTTCAGTTCTTTGTTATCAAGCAATTGTCTCCTTAACAAACTGTAGTGATATATGTTTGTCGCATCAATAAACAGCAAAATTCTAGACACGCAATATTTTATCATAGATTTCCTTTTGATGGCTTTTTCAATTTTATTAATCAAATCTTGGATATTTTGCTTTTCAATGTGAATGCTGACACATTCTATTCCAATTTTATGGGCTCCCCAATTTACGGTGAAATCGGGAGATTCTGTTTTCTTAAAATCAATATTTTTTCTGATTAATGAAACAACAATTGCTAACTCAAATCTAAATCCAAAATACGCTGTGTCACTTTTATTTATTCTAGCCCGAAAGTTGTTGAATAAATTTTCGTCATAATGCTTAAGCTCTTCCAGATGTTTGATAAGCATCCTAAGTCTTGCTAATTCATAATCTCGCTTTTCGTACATCCCCATATTATGAAGTCGAATTATATTTTTAATGGCGTCTCCTATAGGCTTTGAAAAATCTTCTTCCTTAAGAAATTTTTTGTTAAGCAACTGACTTAATTTTACTACAATGTCCCCGTATTGCAGCATAAAACTCAAAAAGTTTAATGGCATTCTTTCGTCCAGAGAAACCGCTTAGTAGGGAATAAATTTTACTAAAACCGCTGTTCAATACGGCTTCATTATCTACTGGAAAAGGATAATATTGGGTACAACGCTCCAGACGATATCTAAAAGAAGATAACTGCGGTAAAGTTTAAGCTGAGAGAACTGCTTAAAGGGAAACATTTAGGCTTGAGTCGGCCTGAGGCTAATGCAAGATGCGAAGGATACGGCAGTAGTTATTGGCGCATGTTCTTGGGACAGGATTAAGTTAGAAGAAATTCTCAAAGAAAGGAGCTAATCGTAAAGGATGAGGGGCTGTTCTTAAAAGGGTTTTAGGGAGAGGCTGGGGCTTGGATACAGGCCATCGATAAACCTCGTCATGGAGGATTTTTCTGCCGTGTTTGGTGGAAAATGTACGGGCATAGTGTTGTCTAGCTATGGTAATGATGTGGTCTTAGGAAGTAAGCTAATCGTCATAAGAGGTGGTGAGATTATTGTCCAAAATCCAGGTGCCAATTCCTTATCTTGTTCCGAGTATAAACCTTGAACATCTTTATAAGTAAAACTTGTCCCCAACAAAAGTGCTAACAATATTAAAATCGCGATCCTACTAGTACAACTCGCTTCCAATTTAGCCATCACTTATTTATCATCAAAGATGGCTAAAAATTTTGTATTAAAAGTTCGGTTTAATTAGGGATAAAACTACATGAGCTCTTTAAGAAACTTGGAGTCGTAGAGTTCAGGAAGACAGCAACTAGTGCATCTAAGATGATAGTACTTTCAAGCTCGCCACATGGAGTTTCGTAAACTCAGTAATTGTGAGTGGAAGCTCATTAAGCCCTTGCTATCCTAGGGCTAGAATCGGTAAGAGTAAAATTTTTATAATGTTGTGAGGAAAAATAAGTTAATTTTGTTTTAGCTTATTGAATAAGCATAATATTTAAATACTTATGTATCTTATGTATCTTACTCACGTTAAGATCCATTGAGGTGGAGTGGTTGAGTTCTCAGCCTTGGGTTTTGAGTCGTTATCAAAAGTTATGGTCTGTTTTTGGCGGTAGGCGTTTTACACGGGATGAGGCTTTGGAGGCTTTGCGGCGTCTTGAGGGTGATGCTTTTAGTGAAGAGTCATTGAATGTTCTGCTTTCTGAGCTGCGAAAGGCGGGTTTGCTTATCGTTGAGTCTGATATTACTGATGCTCGTAGGAAGATCTATTCGTTAAAACCCCCTAAAAGGCTTCCTGACTTGCTGGTTGAAGGTGATCTGACCCGAGGCGAGCTGGAATCTCTAATGAAGAAGGCTGCTGATCTTATTAGGACTCGCGTGGATTATGAGTTCATTCTGATTTTATTGTTTTTGAAGCGTGTGAGCGATAAGTGGATGGTTGAGTATAAGAGGGCTTATGAGGAGGCCTTAGCTGATGGTTTCAGTCCTGAGGAGGCTGATAAAGAGGCTCGTTCTTCGGTTTATCACGACTTTGTGTTGACTGATGAATGTTTGTGGGACAATATTAGAAAGGATCCCAATCGTTTGGCTGAGAATTTATCCAAGGCATTGAAGACTTTAGCTGATAAGAATCCCGAGTTGCAGGGAGTCGTGGATAGGGCAGATTTCATACACTTTGCTGAGAGCCCTGAGAACTTAGAGATTTTGCGGCAGCTTGTTGAGCTTTTCAGTCAGAAGCGCTTGTATGAGGTTTCGCCTGANATATTGGGCGATGCTTATGAGTGGGTTTTGAGATACTTTGCGCCGGAGAAAGCAAAGGAGGGTGAGATTTACACACCGCGGGAAGTTATTCGGCTATTGGTGGAGATGCTAGACCCCAAGCCTGGTGAAAGGGTTTACGATCCTTGTTGTGGTTCCGGTGGGATGCTTATTCTTTCTTATAAGCATGTTGAGGAAGTTTATGGTAAGGAGAAGGCTAGGGAGCTTTTCCTATATGGCCAAGAGGCTAACCCCAAGATTAGGGCTTACTGTAAGATGAACTTATACATCCATGATATTAGGGACGCTGATATTCAGCTTGGGGATACGCTGCTTTATCCTAAGCATCCATTGGAGTTTGCGGATGTTGTCTTGGCTAATCCTCCTTGGAACCAGGATGGTTATGATGAAGATGTTCTGAAGAAGGGTGATTTATGGAAACAGCGTTTCTCATACGGTTTTACGTCTAAGCAGAGCGCCGACTGGGCTTGGATTCAGCATATGCTTGCCATGGCGAAGAATGATAGTGGTAGGGTTGGCGTCGTCATAGATAATGGTTGTTTATTCCGTAGGGGNANAGAGGGCGATATTAGGAGAAAGATTATTGAGGCTGATTTAGTGGAGTGTGTTCTGTTACTGCCCGAGAAGCTCTTCTATAATACTGGAGCTCCCGGCGCGATTATCATCTTTAGAAAGAACAAGCCGGCGGAGAGAAAGGGCAAAATACTCTTCATCAATGCTTCAAACGAGTATATTAAGCACCCAACGGTTAGAAAGCTAAACTCTCTATCAGATGAAAACATCAGGCGAATAGTAGAGGCTTACAGGAAGTTTGAGGATATAGCAGGCTTCTGCAAGGTTACCAACGTTGAAGAAGTAAGAAACAATGACTACAATCTTAACGTTACGCTATATGTTATGCCCAGTGAGGAGAGGGAGGAAATAGACATCTTTAGGGAGTTCCAAGAGCTGAAGGAACTGGAGAAAGAGAGACAGGATATAATGACAAGAATTGAACAATATATACTAGAGATCATGAAGACTAGGTGATCAAAATGATGTTTTACAGGGAGACCAACTTTAAAGAGACACCAATTGGTAAGATTCCAAAAGATTGGGAAGTTGTTAAGCTTTCTAATATAGCTGAAGACATTTACTATGGTATTACTGCTAAAGCTGTTGAATATAAGACAGAATTAAAAATGTTAAGGACTACAGACATAAAGAATTATAATGTTAAGTGGGAATCATTACCATTTTGTGAAATTACCGAAAAAAGAAGTGATATTCAACGATTTTTACTTAAAAAGGGAGATTTAATAATTGCTCGTGCTGGAACCACAGGAGTTTCTGTTTTAGTTGAAAAAGATTTCGAGAATATTATTTTTGGTTCTTATTTAATTAAAATAAGATTGAACAAGAAAGTTCATCCAAAATTTATGCATTACTTCTGCCAATCTCGCCTTTACTGGAACCATATAACTTCAAGTCAAGCAGGCAGTACCCTTAAGAATATTAGTTTACCCGTCATTAGATCTCTAAATGTACCATTACCTCCCTCAATTAAAGAACAACAAAAAATTGCTGAAATTCTTTCAACTATTGATGAGGCTATTCAGAAAACTGATGAAATCATAGCTAAGACTGAGCGTTTGAAGAAGGGCCTAATGCAGGAGCTTTTAACAAAAGGAATAGGACACAAAGAGTTTAAAGATACTGAAATTGGGAGAATACCAAGGGAATGGGAGGTTATTAGGCTTAAAAGCATAGGTGATATTGTCGATGGCTTTGCATTTCCAATTAAATATCAAGGCAAGAAGGATGGAAAGTACGTCTTTGCTAAAGTTAATGATACAAATCTGCCTGGAAATGAGAAATACATTTTCGTTACAGAGAATACCATTAATGATGAAACGGTGGAAAAACTCGGAGTAAAAATCTACCCTCCAGGGACTATTATTTTCCCTAAAATTGGAATGGTGATATATTTGAAAAAAGTGAGAATCCTTGCCAAAGCTGGAACATTTGATAATAATATGATAGGAATCATACCTAATGAAAAAATCATGAATGGAGAGTTTCTTTATTACCTTTTACTTGGAAAGGTAGATCTTACAAAACTTGTTGGGAGAACAACAGCACCCTCAATAAGAAAGTCTGAAATTGAGAAATTAAAAATCCCTTGCCCACCATTATCAGAACAACAGAAAATTGCTGAAATTCTTTCAATGATTGATAAAAAGCTTGAGTTTGAAAGAAATGAAAAAATAAATTTAGAAAAAATTAGACGGGGTTTGATGGATTTGCTTCTTACTGGAAAAATTAGGGTTAAGGTGAACCATGAATGAATTTATGGATCTTTTCATCAAAGAGCTTTGAAAACATCGAAGTAGCTAAAGAGAGAATATTATGGGGATTTTGGGACATAGAAGCAGGGGACAAGCAAAGAAGAAATTGGAGACAGTTCATAAGACTTTATAATAAAATCAAACCCTTCGATATAGTATTCTTTCAAACCGTCGATGGAAAAATATATGCTGTCGGCATAGTTAAAGAAACTTATTATGATGATCAGACACCGATTTGGCCAGATGAGATAAAAGCGAATAAGATCTTATTTCCTTGGAAGGTTTCATTTTGCGCCTTCATTTTCTCTAAAGAGCCTTTCACAACACATTTTGTCAAGATAGAAAACTACGTAGATGGGTATGGAATGGGGGAATTGCCAGAACATGAATTCAGAAGAATAATGACAGAGATCCAAAAGCAACTTAACGTGAATTTTAATTTCGGGTGAAATATAATGGGCGACTCTGAAAGAAGAATAGTGGAGGACTACATTGTTGATCGTTTAACGTCGATCAAAAAGTGGAAATTCATAGAAGCTAAAAGCCTAAACAGAGATGATTTTAGCGAGCCTCTTCTTATACCAAATTTAATTAATGCTATCAAAACACTAAATAATGATGTGGAACTCACGGAAGGAGACATAAACAGGGTTTTATCGGAGCTTAAGCTCGCACCCGCAAACATGGAAGGAGCAAAAACCGTTTTAAGATGCTTGAAGTTAGGAGTTCCAATTAAGCTAGAAAAGGAGCGAACTGTAAAATATATTCAGCTTATAGATTATGCCAACCCCGAAAATAATGAGTTTATTGTTAGTAGACAGGTGCCCTTCACAGGAGCCGGTAAGATAAGAGCTGACATAGTACTATTCGTGAACGGCATACCACTCGTCCTAATAGAATGTAAATCACCAGCCAAGCCCTACTCAACACTCACAGACGCCTATAACCAAGTTAAAAAATACGAGAGCACAGTTCCAGAGCTATTCAAATACGTCCAGTTCAGCATAGCTGCCGAGTGGAACGCCAATTACTTCCCAAANACCACNGAAGGAANAGAAACTNCNCAAGAAAAATGGCGGGTCGAAGGNATCGAGGACGAAGTCGACGCCANAATAGAAATGCTTGATAAAGCAACACTCTTAGATCTAATAAGANANTTCATCTTCATACGGGAAGTAAAAGGCGAGTANACAAGAGTAATGGCCAGATGGATGCAGTATCAAGCCNCGAACAAAATGGTTGAAAGAGTAATAAAAAACCTTAAAGGAGAAGACCATCGAAAGAATGGGCTAATCTGGCACTGGCTCGGCTCAGGAAAAACCCTGACAATGATATTCACTGCAAACAAGCTATGGACACTAAACATTCTAGAAAACCCAACAATATTCTTCATAGTTGATAGAATAGAACTCGAGGAGCAGCTAAGAAACGAGTATGAAGCCCTAGAAACCACCCTCCCCCCAGCTAGAAAGAATAGAATCCGTGAAAGAATTACTTGAAATTCTAAAACTCAACAAAAGAGGCGTATTCCTAACGCTGATCCACAAATTTAGACCGGATGAAATAAAAACACTGATAGAGGAGCTTGAAAGACTTTCAGCAAGAGCAGAAGATGAAACAATTTTAACGAGAAAAAACATCGTGGTTTTCATTGATGAAGGACATAGAACACAATATGGCCTCTTAGCTGCAGCAATGAGATGCGCCCTGAGAAACGCCTTCTTCTTCGCATTTACAGGAACACCCATAGCTAAAGGCCAAAAAGACACATACGCGTATTTCGCCTACCCCGAGCAAGGNGAATATTACCTACACCGATACTTTATTCTAGAATCCCAAAAAGATGGACATACNATACCAATAGCATTCACAACACNTCTCCTAGAGNAAGTTGGATTAAAGTATAGTAGCGAAACAAGCGAAGAGTATCAAACCTTCCTCGACTCAGAAACCTTTGAAGATATAGAAGACCGGCTCGANACNTCATCATACAAACACATAATTGACTTCCTAGTAGAGAGAGGAGCACTCAAAGAAGTTCCAGAGGAATATCGTCAACAAGTAAGAGAACGTATCAAGAACAGATTGACNAAGATTAAAGTCTTTATGGAAAAAANGGAGAGAATCCAAATCATAGCCCAAGACATAGCTCAACACTTTATAGAAAACGTTGACGGCAAATTCAAAGCCATGATAGTAACNCCCAGTNGGCTTGCATGCGTAAGATACAAAAAAGCCCTTGACCAAGCCCTCAAAAATTTAGGGATTCCAAATCCAGAAAAGTATAGTGAAATAGTCATGACTTATACTCAAAATGATCCTGAAGAGATCCTAGCTTATGAGCGACAATTAAAGGAGCGATTCGGAAGGGGCAAGGAGACATCCGAGATAAATAAGGAAATTATAACAAAGTTCAAAGAGGAAGAATACCCAAAGATCGTTATAGTTACAGACATGCTCATAACGGGCTTTGACCACCCACAACTTCAGACAATATACCTCGACAAACCCCTAAAAGGACATATGCTTCTACAAACAGTAGCTAGAGTAAATCGCCCAGCTCGAGAAAAGGAGGTCGGCCTAATAGTTGACTACGTAGGCGTCTTGGAAGATTATGAGAAGGCCCTAGCATTTTATGAAAAAGAAGACTTCACAGCAATCTCCCAATCATTCCATGATATAGAAAAATTTGCAAAAGAATTCGAAAAACTTCTCAAAGAAACAGAAAAACTAATACAACTTGACAAATATATCAAAATAGAAGGGCAGGATGGTAAAGCATTAAAACTTGACAGAGAAACTCTAAAAAGGCTAACAGACCCATTACTTCTGGATGAGGAAAAAGCTGAAAATTTCCTATCAAACTATAAACACCTCAGAAGAATGTTTGAAATCCTCGGCGCGCACCCAATAAAATTAGAATATAAAGAGGAATTCGTGGCCTTAACAGAAGTCTATTACACCTATCTACATCGCAAGAAAGACTTTGAAGAAACAGAAGAATATGTGAAAAAATATTTCCCAAAGACCTTAGAAATCATACAGCAAGCCATAGATATAGGCCANNTCCNAAAACTNTTCCCAACAATAACATTAGATGAAAGATACTTAGAGAAGCTCGAACAGGCATATTCGGATCGCGGTGAAAGAGTCTATAACATGATATTCGACTTGAGAAGATTCATATACGTGGAAAAATCTAGAATTCCTTATCTTGAAACTATAGGAGAGCGTGTGAATAGAATCTTAAGGGAAATTAAAGAAAAAAGAATGAAAATCGAAGAGGCATACCAGGAGCTTTGTCAGATGATAAGGGAAGTAAATGAAATTCAACAAAGGAGAAAAGAGCTTACAGATAGAGAGCTAGCCATAATTTTGCCCCTCGAGAAAGCTATTGGTAAATCCTTACCACTAG
>Ga0065719_100223_pt1 | contig 11125 bp, 12 predicted proteins | sample GBSCel85sediment_FD_59106 | JGI IMG/M metagenome (GOLD analysis project Ga0065719, IMG submission 59106) | Hot spring sediment microbial communities from Great Boiling Spring, Nevada - Cellulolytic enrichment CS 85C v3 (version 3) | ecosystem: Environmental > Aquatic > Thermal springs > Hot... | reverse complement strand
GTTTGTGGTGTTTTTCTATGGTTGAGGTGCTTAGGCTTGATTTTGACGATGTTTCGAGGGAGGTTAGGGAGGTTGTTTCAGCGATATCCAAGGTTTATGTGGGTAAGCAGGATTTGATTAAGCTGTGTGTAGCTGCTCTTTATAGCGGGGGTCACGTGCTCATTGAGGGTTTTCCGGGGACTGGGAAGACTTTGCTTGCTAAGGCTCTTGCTAAGGCTATGGCTGGTGTTTATAGGCGTGTTCAGGGGCACCCAGATATTCTGCCAAGTGATATCCTCGGTTTTCACGTTTACAGAGTGAGTGGTGAGAGGGTCTTTGTTGAGGGCCCTGTTTTCACAAATATTCTTCTTTTTGACGAGCTCAACAGGACTCCTACTAGAACCCAAGCGGCTTTGCTAGAGGCTATGCAGGAAATGCAGGTTACAGTAGATGGCNTTACATACAAGTTGCCAAAGCCCTTCATGGTGATAGCCACGCAGATACCCTATAAGCATGCTAAGGGGGCTTACGAGATTATGGAGACTCTTGCAGATAGATTTGCTGTCTCAGCCCCGAGTCACTACAACCCGCCTGAGGAGGAGGTGGAGGTTGTTAGAAGAGCAGACTACATACTAACAGTCCCAGTAGAGCAAGTGACAACACCTCAGAGAGTAGAGGCTATCTCAAGAAAGATACCTAAGGCTATCCATGTGAGTGACCACGTAGTTGACTACATAGTTAGGCTAGTTAACTATGTGAGGCACCACCAAGCAGTAGCCTACGGCCCCTCACATAGAGCAACAGTACACTTGCTTGGAGTGAGCAGAGTCTTAGCGCTAATGGATGGCAGAGACTACGTGATACCAGATGATGTGAAGAGCGCTTTCACACCAGTTGTGGTCCACAGAATTAAGTTGAAAGAGGAGTTTGAGTTAGAGGGTGTAGCGCCTGAGAGCATTGTTGAAGAGGCTTTGAAGACAGTCCCCGTCCCAAAGTAGAAGTGCAGAGCTATGTAAAGGGCTGAGCTCACTGCATAAGCACAAGCACCTTAATTTGCTGAAAAGCGCTGTTGCACTTTACATGAGTATAAATAGGGTGTGCTGTATATAGAGCTAGTGTGCGTGTTCACTGCAATGGGTATGCTGGCCTAGGTGCCTATGCTTTGCAGTCAGAGCTTGCGCACAGGGATTACATGTTTAAGCTAGTGCTCGGCTTCACCCTCGTCGCTCTACTGCTAGGGTTTCTTGCTGAGACTGCTTATAGAGAGTTCTTCGAGGCTATTACAAGGCTTGTGAGTAGTGAAGAGTATAGCTACTTGCTAGTCTCACTTTTCTCAGTCTTCACAGTCATCTACATGTCTGTGCGCTACGCAGGGTTTTCATATGGTGTTAGGCTTAGCAAAATACTTTTCTCTACACTCACAGCACTCCTATCCCTAGCGCTCTACACCCTCTCTAGCTTTGACCTTGAGCACAGGGTTCAGCTACTGGGGTTGAGCTTTGCACTCCTCTTCATAACGCTCATACTGCTGGTCTACGAGCCCCACTCACTTAGTGAAGCAATACCTCTCTTAACACCATTTCTACTCACGCCTCTCCCAGCAGAGTTTTTAGACAGACTCACACCAGTTATATCAAGGTATGTCGGTAGGCTAGCAGGTCTTCTAACAGGTGCTAGAGTTGTTGAAGCCCCGGGGTTTACACGACTAGAGTTTGTATCTGCTAGTGGTGAAGTGGCTCAGCTAAGTGTTGAAGCTGCGTGCACTGGTATAGTTACAGCAAGCTCTATCATTGCTACTCTACCCGTACTGCTGTACATGGTGACTTTCAGCGAAGATAAGCTGTTGAAGAGAGTGGCTGTGGCTCTAGTATCAATGGCCTCAGCTCTCGCCATAGGGCTTCTCGGGAACTTGACCAGAGTTCTAATAGTAGTCTACACCGCTATGAGGGTTGGTGTAGAGCAAGCCTATGCACTGTTTCACTACACACCCTCTATAGTGTACTCTGCACCCTCTACACTAGTAGCCTTCTCAATTGTGAAGAAGTGGTGTAGGTTTAAACAGGTTTTCTCAAGAATTGCAGAAAAGCCTCTTCCGCCTGAGGCTACGTGGGGGTATGTTGCAGGTGTATTCCTCATAGCAATACTCTTCACAGGCGTCATGAGCTTAGCGCTAGTGAGCATCTCAGCTGAGGGTATGGGTGCTACTAGTGGTGCTGTAATAGAAGTTAAAGATGTCTCAGACTACCTTAGCAACCCAGATAAGTATCTATCAACAGGTAGCATAGCTCTCACTGGTAAGCACCGCGACCCATACTTGACAAGGGTTTTAGGAGCACTCGCAGTCTACAGAGTGAATATCGAGATAGATGACAACATATTTTTAGGGTACGTAGAAATTGTTGACACTCCTGCAAGGCTACACACATGGCAGTTATGCTTAACACTACAAGGCTATTTTATCAGAGCATCGTGGGTGGACATAGTTAACAACACTAAGCTTACATATATACTGCTTGAGAAAGATGGTTGGAGAGGGGTACTAGCATACGTCCTGATCCCAACCACTGTTAGGACTGGTGGCAGTGTGTTTAACCTCTACACAAGGATCTCTATTCTCGCAGGTGAAAACCCCTACCACCAAACAGATTACCTTAGCGCTACACTAGTTTCACTTGTTAAGGGGCAAAAAGGTGGCAAACCAGATGCTAGTAGTGGTTTAATGACAAACGCTTTTGCTCTTGGAACAACACTAACGATATGGTTGTTCGCATTATATGCTGTAGTGGTTTTGGTGTGGAGCCATAGGTTTAAGGCTAGGAGGGGCTGAGATGGTGAGTTATAGAGGCTGCGCAGCACTGCAATGCTTCGAAAAAGCATTTATACCTCATAGTAAAGCTAAGCGGTTTAGCCACTAGGGTAAAGCTGAAGAGGATTAGAATGTCAAAAGTGCTTCAGCATTTGAGTAGCTATGCAGGGCTGCTTGTGTATGGAGTGCTTGCGGCAGGAAGCCTCGCGCTAAGGCTTCAAAGTAGTGTGGCTACCTATGCACTTGTGGCTATTCTTTCTCTAGCTGTGCTAAACACTTCCATAGCTATGAGGCGCGCTGGCTACATGACGCTGGCATCTGTTTACAGTGTTTATACTCTTAGCTTTGCTCTACTCACCCTAGTCTTCTACAACCCCCTGCTCTCACCCTTCTCCAGCCTCGTCGTAGGCATGGCAATCATATTCTTTGCCTTCATAGTTGCGGTTCTCACACAGCACCTCTATAGCGACAGCATACACAGTATTCTCACTACTCTAACTCCTGCTACTGTGTTAGCAAGTGTGATTCTGGGGATCTACATTAGCTTGCCAAACCCTCTAATATGCGTGGCTTCAGCAATAATAGACGCAATTTCATCAGCCATTATAATCTCAGCTGAGAAAAGGCGCTTCACAGGCTTGGCAATGTGCTTACTAGCATTTGCAGTGCTCTACTCACAACCTCTACTAGGCTTTAGGATTTCCACACTAGCCCCCATACTCCTCCTACACATAGTGAGAAACCTTGCCCTAGCCTTTGGGAAACCTCTCTACGCTAAGTCAATACACCTCTTAGACATAGCCCTAAGGCCAGTGGTGGTGTGGTTGCTGTGAACACAAGCCTACTATTCCTAGGGATAAACATTGTTGTTATCTCTATTCTGCTCTCCCTCTACGGGTTCCTCGCTGGGGACAGCGGGCTAGTTGGCATAGCGGCTTCTCTTGGCCTAGCAGGGGGGGTTATAGTGGCGTACAGCAGGGTTCCCCAAGACCCTGCAACAGCATCTCTATTAAGCTACTCTAGAACACTTGTAAATGCTGTGTCAAGTGCTCTTGAAGACCTCGACTTGCTAGAGTCAGCTATTTGCATTGCTAAGAGAGGAGCAGAGCTACTACTTGTGTACTCTAAGGCCCCCTGCCCAGCAAAGGTCGACCCTGGGCTGGGCTTTGCCGGTGGATCGCCATACCTAGCCATACCCATTGAGCTACCGAGTGCAGGGGGTGGTGCAGAGGCTTTGAGCAGTTCAACAGCTGGTGAGCCTCTTGAGAGGGTGCTCAGATCGCTACTTGTTGAAGAGTTTGCTCTGTGTAGAGGTGTGAGAGTCGATGTTGAGGGAGAGTCCTACAGAGTTTACATTACTGGTTTAGCGGAGTTTCTAAAGGACTTCACGAGATACCCTGTAGACCCCTACACAGTGCTAGTGCTCTCAACACTAGCCCAGGCAACTCCAGCTGAGTGTGTGAGAGTTGTTCAGCGAAGCTATGTGCCTGAGGGGCTACTGCTTATAGCAAGGGTTGAGAGGAGTTGCGGAGTAGGGTAAGCCTATTCATACTGGTCTACACACTAATGAATGTTCTCTCAACTGTAGCACTGTACCTGCTGAAGGAGCAGAGGGTTGACGTCTACGTCTCTCTAAACATCCTATCCTACTACGTGTCCTACGCAGTTGTCAGGCCAAGCACATTATCAAGCATTGTGAGAGTGCTTAACGCAGCACTCTTTGCACTCTTCATCGCGATAGTGGCTTACAGAGTGTATGAGGTGCTAGCACCGTGAACAAGTGCGTAGCTATATTAGCACTAGTTGTGCTCTCACCCCTAGCCATGGGTGTGAGCGCCCAGCCCTCGCCTCAGCCAGTGGCTGACTGCACATACCTGTTAGCAGTACTTGAAAAAGCTGTTAGCTATGCTGTTAGGGGGCTCCCCGAGGGCGAGCAAATAGCCTATGCAATGCTGAAAACCCCCGTGGCCCCAGCTCTTTCAGATCTTCACACAAGGTCCTACAGAGCTCTGCTAAGCTACTACACCACTGTGGAGCAGGGTGTTGGTAATAGTAGTGCTGCTCAGAAGCTCTACGAGCTTCACCAAGGCGTTGGCGTCGTGGCTGAGTACATTAAGAAGCTGCACAGCTGTTGCAAATACCCTGAGGCAGCGTACGTAATCAGGGCTAGGGCTGAGCTACACTTGCAGGAGCTGAGGGATAGGCTTGAGGATATGGTAAAACAGTACTCCACGAGCTATCAGCACGTGGTGGTGCGCATTGATGATAGGGTTTACGAGCCTGGGGAGGCCATACCTATACGAGTAGAGGTTGTTAATGAAACCTGCGCCCCGAGGTCAGCTGCTCTAACCTATGCAGGTGTTGTTCTCGATAGCGAGGAGTTTAGGTGCACTGGGTTAGAGTGTGTAGCTGTGCTTAGAGCTCCCCCTGCTTACGCTGTTAAAGACTATGTGAAGAGCGGTGTTGCTAAAATGAGCCTCGTTATAAGGGTCTCCTGCTCAGGTAGAGACTTCAGGGTGTACAGATTTGCGAGCATTGAGTACACCTACCCCAGGGTGGTCATGGAGTGCTCCTCTACTGTAACCCGAGGCGATATGCTGAACATCACCCTCTATAGCGAGAGTGGTGTGCTTAGCGGTGTTCTAGTAGTTGAGAATGCTACTAGGGTGAATGCCGTTGCTAACATCACTATTGGTAGCACCCCGACAATCTTCATGTTGCTTGTTGAGAAGCTGTACTTTAGCGCTGGTCTAAACACACTCAGGCTCTGTGTAAACGCAACTGAGAAGACCCTGCCCTACTGCTTTGAGAAGCCAGTTGTTGTTAAGCCTAGGCACCCAAGTGTCGAGGTCAAGGCGCTGCCACTGTACATGTCATGGGATGGGAGTGCCCAGCTCCTCATAATCAACCACGTTGATAGGGTGCTGAGCGCTAGGGTCTATGTCAACGGCAGGCTAGCGGCATTAGCAGAGCTTTCGCCACTCAACACCACGCTTCTGCATGTCTACAGAGGCCTGCTCCCACTATCACTTGCAAGCATAGTGGTCGATGTCGAGGACCCGCTGATGGTCTACGACGCGTACTCCTACACATGCTCACCTACTGTTGTGAACTTGGCGCTGACAATAGCTGTTGTCATTGGCGGGCTTGCTACAACTATACTGCTCCAGGATAGGGAGAAGATGTTCACTCTGCTCCTAGCTATGAGCGGTGCTCCTAAGAGTGTTAGGAGTGTCGCTGAGTCCATACCTGATGTGCTTAGAAACCTTCTGAAGCCCTACGTACTTGGCCTTGGCTCGCGCATAGCCCAGCTCTACTACAGGCTCGTCAACAGGTTTACTAGGCTTCCCTCCAGTAGCGAAACGCTTAGAGAGCACTACAGTACTGCTGTTCTCTCAGCTATTAAGAGTGTGTGGAATAGGAAAGTGCTGTGGCAGTTGCTACTACTAGCTGAGAAAGATATGTACTCGCATGAGAAACCCAAGCCTGAAGAGGCTAAGAGGCTTTATGAGAGTGTTGCTAAGGAAGAGCACTAGGCTAGTGCTCGTATACATTGTCGCTACAAGTGCTTTGATAGCTGTAGCTCTCCCCATGGTTTTGCCTGTGAGCCACGACTACTACGCTCTAGATGGTGCAAGGCTAGGGCACCTCAAGTTAGCTAAGAGGAGCTCCACGTGGCTCTTCACACTGCGCGATCTTCAAGGTGTAGAGCCAGGTAAAGCACTGCTAGTAGTTGCTAGAGAGGAGCCCCTGGGTTATGAGGAGCTAGAGCAGGTCGTGGGGTTCGCGAGGAGAGGAGGGGTTGTCGTTTTCTACGGCTCTGAAAACGCTACAAAGCAGCTCTTTGAGCACCTGGGTATAGCTGTTTCTCNCCTGGGGGGTGTTGTAGACCCTGTTTTCAGTGTTAATGAATCGAGCCTTGTGCTTGTAAGCACTACTGCTTCTCCAAACACAACCCTCTTGCTAGACTCTCCATACTCAATACAGGTGCTGGGGCGCGTCGAAGGGGTTGATGTGGAGCCCTTGGCTTACACAAGTGCTCTTTCCTACATAGACAGCAACTCAGATGGTGAGTACAGCGTTGGTGAGCCTATTGGTAGCTTCCCTGTGGCGTACTCTATAAGGCTTGGCGGTGGCGAGCTCCTCGCTTTTTGTGCACGAGGTGTGCTTACTAACAGTGTTTTTAGCTATAATGTGAATTGGCTAGAGGGCTTAGCGACTACAAGGAGTGTTTTGCTAGACCAGTCCTGGGCTAGGGCTAGCTGGCTTCTCTACCTCAAGCTCGTTGTGAGCACGCCTAGGGGTGTCTCACCTCTCTACATCTCCCTCCTAGTAGCTGTACTTGTTTTGGTGGCCACGTATGCCTATAGCGCAACGCACGAGAGGAGCTAGCGTTTTGAAGCTCCTACTCCTAGTGCACATAGCCACTAGCGCGCTAGCTGAGGTTCTGTGGAGAGGTGTAGGTGCGCACATTTTTATATACATACTCATCGCAGTGCTCACTGCTGTTGGTAAGCCGTGGCACGCCCTCATCTCCGCCATCGCCTTTAGCTCAGTCTACACTCTAAATGAGGGGTTGCTAGAGCTACTCCTCTCATCTACTTCATCTCTACTGGGCTTTCTAGTGCTCTACGCAGGGGGCGGGGGTGACACCCCTAGGCTCGTCTTCACAGCACTACTCCTCTACACCCCAATCTACATTGTTAACCCGCGGGTGCTCATACCCATAGCCACTATCGTTAGCAGCATGCTCATCGCAATGGCTAGGGAGTACGCAAGGCTCGGGAGATCCTATGTGGAGCTCCACCAGCACAGAAAGGCTGTTTACATAGGTGAAGCCGCCAGCCATGAGGTGGTCGTTAAGTGCCCTGGGGTGTTTAGGTACACCGTCTTGGAGAGTGAGAGGGGTGTTGCTTTTGGTGAAGCTGTTGATGAGGCGAGGGTGGACCTGCTGGTGAGGGCAAGTCGCCTAGGTGCTAGCAGTACTAGCGTTAGCGTGGTTGTAGAGGATGTCAGGGGCTTAGCTAGGGTTTCCCACGGGCCGTACACCCTCTCCTTTGTGGTGTTGGCTAGGGCAACAGCGTTTTTGAAGAGGGCTGAGAGAATGCTTGAAAAGTACGCAGCTTACCTAGCGGTCCCACGGGTGGTGAAGCTCTCAGTAAGCCCTCTAGGGCTTGGGGAGGTGGGTGGTGGTGCTGGGCTCGCGGGCATAGGTGCTGTGGGCTCTGCAAGTGGGGGAGCGGGGGTGGGTGGCGTAGGCCCTGAGGCGCAGCCTCTTGGAGCACTAGCAACAGGTGTTGGCATGGGTGGTGTGGGGCGCTCTGCACCCACTGGGGAGAAGAGGGGTTTTGCGAGGCGCGCTCCAGCAATGCGCATTGTGAAGGAGGTTGAGGCTGCGATAGCTGAGGATCTCTGCCAAGGCTCATGTTGGTGAGTACCTTGGTGTTCGCGAGTACCTGCCTGGCGACAACCCCAAGGCTATTCACTGGAAGAAGAGTTTTCGCAGAGAGCTTGTAGAGGACTTGTATGTCAAGGTGTTTAGCTCTAAGCCTGAGGAGGGGGGTGGTGGGCGCGGAGTGAGGATAGTATACGCAGACTTAGCTGCTACAAGCCCTCGCGAGCTGGATATAATGATTAGCGCTATCTACGGCGAGTTGCTTAGGGAGCTAGAGAGTGGAAGACCCTTTACCACTACTCACCTCTTCATTGCCATCCCAGGCGAGGGGCTGCACTACATCCATGGCAAGCTTGTGGACGTTGTTGTAGCTTTAAACACCCTGATTCAGAGGTATGAGATTAGAGCGCTCTACGATTACGAGACTTGGAGGAGGACTAGGACTATTAGGCTAGGCGAAGCACAGGGTTTTGTAAACCAGCTGGAGGAGTACTACAAAGCACTTGGCTTAGCAATAGCAAGCGCTGTGAAGAGTGAAGTGGGGGCGGGCAAGTCCATAGTGCTCATACACTCCAACGCGTTGGCTTACAAATACGCAGTGGTAGCGAAGGTGCTGCGCGACGCTGGCTTCACGGTCACAGGGGGCGGCGGCGCGCTGCCAAGGGCTTTCAACAAGAATGCTTTATAAATTGTGCTCTCCTCTAACTCGTATGTGGTGCTAAGTGTGAGGCTGTGGCTCACCTCAATGCTTGTGCTCTGCATTCTTCTACTAGTGCCCATGCCTGCTGATCATGCCGAGGACCTTGACTTAGAGGTGGCTATCCTCGTGGATAGGGCTTCTAAGCTACACTCAATGGGGGTTAACACCACTAGTGTTGTTAAGAAGCTGAATAGTGCTGTAGAGGCTTATGAGCATGGGGACTCTGAAAAAGCTTGGGCTCTTCTCAACGAGGCTCGCAAAATTGTTGAAGAGCTTGAGAAGGGGGCTGGTGGAACTTACTCTAGGCTACTTCTATTAAAAGCTGCTACTGTTGCTCTCCTAGCATCTATACCCATAGCAGTCTACCTTCTGCTTCCACGAGCATACCTCTACCTGTGGTTTAGGNTTAGGAGGAAGTGGGTTGTGAGGTGACCCCCGTTGGTACTAGATGAAGAGGTTTTCGCAGTAATACTTGCNCTATCAATAGTGGCCTCAGCACTAGGCATAGCACTTACACTAAGGCCTGGGAATCCAGAGCCCTTTACAGCTATTGGGCTTTTGAATGAGGAGTGCAAGATAGGTGGGTACCCAGCAACAGCTGTTAATGGTAGTGGCATTAGGCTGTGCATTAGTGTGGCAAACCACCTTGGGCACCCAGCGTACTTCAAAGTGGTCTACAAGCTGGCGGCTAACGAGACTCTGCCAAATAGCGCAAGCCCCTCTCCTGAGCAGGCTGTTATGGAGTGGAGAGTTGTGCTAGGCGATGGAGAGGAGAAGCTCTTCCCCATCACTGTCCCTGTCTACGCTCTGCGTGATGAATACCACGTGGTGCTAGTGTTTGAGCTCTGGGTTTACAACACGTCTGGGGGTGGGTGGAGCTACACTGGTAGGTGGAACCACTATCACATAAGCGTTGTGGTGTAGGGCTATGAGGAGGGAGACCACTCTTGAAGAGTATGTTAGGAGGCTTGGTGAGAAGAGCTTGTGGAGAGCCTTGCGCAAAGTGTATGAAAAGGTTGAGTCTGGTGANCTAAGGCTCGTGGACCCCAAGCCGCCTAAAACACTTGTTGAGTTTGCAATGAGGTTAGACTACTCTCTCTGGTTCTGGACAACCACAGCTCTCGTATTTCTAACACTAGTAGTTGTGTACACAACTAGCGCTGTCCCACAGCTCACAGTGCTAAGATACATTCTGGGTACCCTCTACGTCCTCTACCTCCCTGGCTACGCTCTTGTTGAAGCACTCTACCCCGAGAGAGGGGATATAAAGCCTCTTGAACGCTTAGCACTGTCAATAGGCTTATCCCTAGCAGTAGTGCCTCTAATAGGCTTGGTCTTGAACTACACGCCGTGGGGCATAAGGCTGGGCCCCGTTATAGCGTCTCTAGCACTCTTCACGCTTGGGATTAGTGTAGTAGCTCTTGTGAGGAAGTACAAAGCTCAAAAGCTTGCCTAGGCGAGCTCAGGGGAGAGCTCCACAGGCACCCAAGGGCTTTTAGAGGCCAATGCGAGGGCGCTGTACTGTTGCATAAGCCTGGTGCTCAGACTTTATAGCTCTTCCAACACCTCATAAACGCTTATATACAAAGTTCTTAGCATATATAGAGATGTGTGATGGCAATGGCAAGGGACCGGGCAATAGGGGCTCTACTCGTAATAGCCTCAGCTATTGTCATAGCTCTATACGTTTGGCTCCTCTTCTTCCCACCAATTTCAGGCATAGACTTTCTACTAACAAAGATAACAGTTGCTGTAGCTGTAGCTGCTCTCTGTGGAATTGTTGGTTGGATAGGGTACACACTAGCAACAACACCACCACCAAAGCCTATTGAAGAAATTGAGAAGGAGATAGAGGAAGAGCTTAAAAAGCTAGAGCAAAGCACAACTCAAACCACAACACAGTAAAACTAAATGCTATGGAGAGGTGCGTAGGAAAGCTCAGCACTATACAAAGCCACAGCAGCTCGCCACACGCATGCGCTCAAGAGCAGCCTCCCACACTGCTAAGAGTTAGCGGCAAGCTTTATTGAGGTTAGCGAGCCTCGGGAAGTGCAGCACCCCCTGGTCAAGAGAATTAAGCCTCTCCTCAAAGGATTCTACTCTAGCGCCAAGCCTCTCAACACCTCCCCCACCCCCATCCTACAAATCCATATATACTCTGAACTCTTTTCACAGGGCTTCTATGCGTGCTCCAACTTCTTCTCTCAGCGCCTCTAAATCACCCCTCAATGCTTTGATATTATCT
>Ga0065719_102557_pt1 | contig 11161 bp, 12 predicted proteins | sample GBSCel85sediment_FD_59106 | JGI IMG/M metagenome (GOLD analysis project Ga0065719, IMG submission 59106) | Hot spring sediment microbial communities from Great Boiling Spring, Nevada - Cellulolytic enrichment CS 85C v3 (version 3) | ecosystem: Environmental > Aquatic > Thermal springs > Hot... | reverse complement strand
AGATATTATCATATTGTTATGCGGTATTCAAGTATAGGAAGTCGGTAGATGTGATATATGTTAGAACTTTCAGTCCTCCTGAGACAGCGGCTCTATGGCTGGGTAAGAGGATTTTTAATAAAAAGACTATTCTAATGCTTCCATCAACATGGTTTTTCGAGCCTCCCAGCTTAAAGAATAGAATCTATAAATGGATTCTGAAGAAGGCAGTTTATGCTGCGGACTTAATAATACTCTACACACCCTTAATGCTACCAGAGATAGAGAAGAGCTTTCCGAAGATTAGGAAGGAAAAAATAAGGTATCTGCATAATGCTGTGAATGTTGAAAGGTTCACAATAGGGGAGCCGTATAGGGAAATCCTCAAAAAATACATGCCGTCTATAGAGTCAAAGAAACTGCTTCTCTATGTTGGGAGGATATCGAGAAAGAAAGGGATATTAGATTTAGTGAAATCATTTTCAAAAGTTGTTGAGAAGGAGCCTGATGCTGTTCTAGCTCTAGCGGGAAGAGAGGAGAAAGGTTATGCAGATGAGGTTCGGAGACTTGTTAAAGAATTGAAGTTAGAGAACAAAGTGATTTTCTTAGGCCCTGTTCCGAATAAAGATGTAACACATCTAATGCGGGCGTGTGATCTGTTTGTTTATTCCTCAATAGGTGGGGAGGGTATACCCCGTGCAATATTAGAGGCGATGGCGTGTGGTAAACCTGTTGTAGCGACTAGGGTTTCAGGGATTCCGGAGGCAGTAAGAGATGGTGGAACTGGTTATGTGGTGGAAGTAGGAGATTATGAAGGTTTCTCAGATAAAGTTCTAAAGATATTGAGGGACGAGCAGTTGAGGGAAAGAATGGGCATGAATGCTAGAGCTTTAATTGAGCGGGAATTCAATTATAAGAAAATAATACCNCANCTGGCTCAANTTATAGAGGNGCTGTGTAGGNGATCAGGAGTGGCTAATGTATGAGGGTGTTAATGGTTGGGAGAAGTAAATCTATAGCCTTTGATGAGCTCCAAAGATACTGGGGNGAGGTTAGCTTCGTTAGACCCCCTAAGCTAGTCAAGCCTAGGAGATATGACTTGATAATTGCTCAGGAGCCCACTCCTAGAATTGGCGTTTACGCGTATATGCTTTCTAAAATTACAGGGGCGAAATTGGTCTTAGAGGTGCATGCTGACTATCTAGAACTAGGCTTAACCCCTTTTCAGAGGAAAATTGCGGAATACTTGCTTAGAAGATGTAATCTTNTTAGAGCTGTTAGTTGGAAGATTGTAGAGGATGTTAAGAGACTTGGCGTGAAAAATGTTATTATGATTCCTTCAATATATGTGAAAACGGATATATTTAAGTCATTAAAAAATCATTCATCTAGAAAACCCCTAATTCTATCGGTAGGAAGATTGGTGGAGCAAAAGAATTTCCCATTACTACTATATGCATTTAAGAAGGTTGAAGAAGAGATTCCCGGAGCAGAGCTTTTGATACATGGGAGAGGGCCGCAGGAAAAAGAGATAATACATCTGGCTAGAAAACTCGAGTTAAAGAATCTCAAATTAATTACTGATTGGTTATCTGAGGAAGAACTAGTCCATCTATATAATGATGCAGCATTACTAGCAATTACCTCAAGGTATGAGGGTGGACCGAGAGTGGCCTTTGAAGCAGGTGCATGTCATACGCCTTTTGTATCAACAAGGGTTGGAATACTTGCAGAAGTTGCCCAGCACGGCCAGCATGGATTCTTCGCAGAGAATATTAAAGAATTTTCTGAGAAAATTATTACGATGCTCCAAGACTCAAAATTAAGGGAGAGAATGGGAGAGAGCTTTAGGAGATTGGTTGTTGAGAGATTTGAGTGGAATAAAGCAATAAGAAGATATGCAGAATGTTACCTTAATTATTTTATAAGGCAGTAACATTAAATTGGCCAAGTCATAACTTTGTTAAATACCACTCAATTCAAAATAATAATGACGCCAGTTATGATGCTTACCTTAGGAATCTCCATATTGGTGAAATCTTGGAACCATTGTTAATGTATGCTAAGAATAAGTTACCCGCCAAATTCAGAGTAAGAAGTGTTATGAGTAGTAAATAGCTTCCATAATTTCTATAAAATGGCTTCTTGGATAGTTGAATTATCAAGTTATTTAATCCATATCCACATAAATGTATTACTCCAGGTAATGCGATAACAGCAACTCTAGGTTCATAAATAGCAGGCCATAATATAGCTAATAGTAATGAAGGTAAAGCAAGAAAATGATCTATCTTAAATCTTTCTTCATCCTCATCTAATAAAACCCCTATAAGTGCTAGGATTATTAACGGAGGGGTTAATCCGATCATTAAGTAGCTTATCACCTTGAGAGGGTTGTAAAATACTCCACTATACTTCACCGATAGTAAAAGACCCGTAGAAAGTTGAGTTAGATAATTCATGTTAAATTGAATTGTCGTAAATAATTGCCAGCAAACTAACACTATAAGGACTGATGATAAGTAGATCATTAATTGTCTGCAAGCTTTCCTGTAGTAAAGTATTATACAGATGGCAATTACCGACGTTAAGACATTTTCTCTAACTAGAATGAGTAAACTAGTAAGTAGGCCATACATCAACCATGCTTTCCTAGATTTAGTAATATTTCTTAACTTGCTGAAAAATATGTATAATAGTGCAAGATTGGAGGCAAGACTTGGGATATCAGCCATTGGTGCTGAGGAAATCAATATTACTGCAAAATTCGTTGCTAAAAGATATGAGGCAAGAAGGGCTGAATCTTCATCATATACTTCTTTTGTAAATTTGTAGGAAAGATAAACTGAAGCTAGATAAGATAATAAACTGAGAATTGATAAGGATTGAAGGGGGTCTTGAGGAAGAATATAAGCTAGAATGAGTAGAATAGGTCTAACGGCGAAAAGCATGGTTCGGAAATCGTTGTTCTTTACTGATCTAGCTGATAAGATGAGGTCGCTCTCATTATATTTCTCAATGCTAAAAAAGAGTGTAATGGATAATAAAACTGAAATAATAATGAATATCGTAGTAATCCGCTTGATATTATTCCAGAAGAATGTGTTGAGCCTCATATTTCTGACACCAGCTCACTGTTGCAAGAATAAAATGTGAACTTATAACATAATAACTTTTATTCGAGTGAGAAGAGAAATTTTTGACTAATTTCTTTAATGAATTTCCTAACTAGCTTTCTAGCCTCTATCATCTATTATGTATAGGCTTATGAAGTATATTATTGCTGCTACCGCTATTGTGAGAAGTGTTAGGGTGGCTCTTGTTGGTTTGGATAAGATTAAGTAAATAGTCATTGGGATACATGCTATAGTCGTAAGCACTACATCTTTCAAAATTTTTGTAAACTTCAGATACTGCACGCACATTATAAAAATATATAGGCGATATAGAGGTTGCTATTAAAGGTGATAATGTGGTTCCAAATATTTCAAGGTATCATCGTCGCAGTATTATCGATTAACGTTAGTTTAAAGAGCTACTTCTTAGTAGTGTTTTAGAATCTACTTTCACACGAACTATTTGACTCGGTTTTCAACAGGTGTTTTGCTCTTAATGAAGTATAGTGGAATGATCTATAATCTGTTCAAAGTAGTAGGTTATCTGATTAAGGGCCTTACACCTTTGTTGATGATCTAGCTCTCCTAAGAATTATATTTGATAATAAAGAACATTTTAAGTTAATACATGTAATAGGTCTGCCCTCATTCATGTTAGCAATCTTATGGCCTGCATCTATAAACCCCGAGTAGCAGTCATCGCCTTTCTAGGAATTATTCACGTTTGTGGCTATGGGCTGAGCTAGCTAATAGGAAAGTCCTCCGAAAAGACGATCTATAAATCAGAACAGCCTCGTCGGCCAAAGCTCCGATCCCGGATAAGAAACCTATTATAAGGGCAGTGATCACGCTTTCACCAATTTAAATGCTAGAAATGCCGCCAGAAACTCAAAGAATATGGCTACGCCCATGTAGTATGCGGAAGCTCCATAGGAAACCATCGAGAAAGATGTGAGGAGCATAACAGAAGATATAAGCGAGATCGTCGAAGATCCAGTGATCTTTTCCGAAAGCTTATAGCAGGTCACTCCGGAGAGGGGATAAAGCATCGCATTTATCAAAGCATAAGCTATAGACAAACTTAGAAAGGGGGTTAAGAAAGAAGCCGAGAAAAGTAAAAGAGGTCTCACAATGCCAACTGGATTTCGAAGACATAGGAACTCAATAGAAAAAACTTAAGTAGTGTCCCAATAAACTTCGTTCAAAGGTAAAGTTATGAAGAATAAACGTGCGCTCCAAATAACGCTTGGACTAGGTCGAACCGTGGGGGGAGGGGAGTATACAGCGCTGATAATTGCCGAGCTTTTAAAAGAGCTAGGATTCAACGTTACACTATTGTGCAAGAGAATGCCTAACTCTAGAAAATATCTAGAGGCATTCGGTGTAGAATTTCCATTTGATGAGATCGCAATTTTTAGATATCCTAAGCTTCCAAAGATCTTTCGACTATACCACTACCTCATCTACCCGCTAAGCACGCCAAATATTTACGCTGACCTTTATTTCAATACGTCAGCGGACTCCCATCCATTTGTATTTCCTATCTCAGCCATCCTAGACTATAAGCCGATCGTATATTATGTTACGGCTCTACCACTAACTCCACCATGGCATATTAGGGATTCTATCAAGGAGTCAGGAATTGGTGCTAGGGAACTATATAGGAGCATCTTTAGTCTATTGGCCGAGATCTATTGGAAGAAATTGAACGCATTCTTCATAGCATGCTCCAAATACGTTGCAAAGATAATGAATGAGTGCTTAGGCGTATCACCGGAGATACTTTATACTCCTGTTGATGTAGAAAAATATCTTTGGAGGAATGAGGAGAAGGAGGACTACGCTGTTGTGATGGGGAGACTGGACCCGTCAAAACGATATGAAGACGCCATACTCGCTTGTAAGAAAGCTGGTGTAAAGCTAGTAATGCTGCTAGCCATGCAGAATAAACAATACTACAGACAAATATTAAAGCTAATAAAACAGCACGATCTCGATGACAAAGTCCAAATAATACTAAACGCGCCAATAGAAGTTAGATCAAGAATTCTTCGAAAGGCAAAAGTTTTCATACATTGTAGAATTGAGGCTGGGGCGAAAGCAGTAAGAGAGGCAATGGCAGCTGGATGTATACCTATAGTCCCAGCAGAAGGGGGACAGAGCGAGTTTGTTCCAAAAGAATTTACCTATTTAAATATTGACGAATTACCGCAGAAAATAAGAGAGGCTATGACTGCAGGACCCCGGCTTCGCCGTTATATAGTGGAAGAATCCAAGAAGCACGATAAACAATTTTTCAAGAGAAAACTGAAAGAAATTCTCTTTAGCGCATTGTTATGCTGACAAGAATTGAAACATTTGTTTGGCACATTAGATGGGGTTGAAAGACCGCCCAGAAAAGGACTGTAAATATTTTTTAAATGTAACCTGTTCTATATCGATTGTTGAGCTTAAAAATAAGTATGTCCTACATCTCCTGTTCATCATTGGAAGGTAATTAGACTTGGCTTAAAAATGGATTTGGCTACATTAACGAGATATCAAGTTGTGCTAAAAGCTCTAGGATCTAGAATCAGTAGGCTTAAAATCTTTGATGCTGGGTGTGAGGACGGCGTGCTTTCATAGATGTTGGCTAAAAGGGGCGCAAAGGTATGTGGAATAGATATTAATGAAGAAGTCATTAAAATTGCTCAGAAGAATTGCAAAAACATTATGCTGATTTTTGTGTAGCATCCATCTAATAATATTCCCTTTCCTTTTGCAATATTTTGATTCTATACTTTGCATCGATATGATAGAACACATATAAAAGCCGCATGAAGCTTTGAATGAACTAAAAGAGTATGGAATAGATCCGGACCAATGTTAATAACAACACCAATTAAGTGGAAGGACGTTCCAAAAAGCAAATTCCATGTTAAAGAGTATACTGTACTGTAAAGGGAATTACGGGAGAAGCCCGTTAAAGTATTCATAAATGCACTCTATTTAGTAACAGGAGTGAATATTTATCTATATCCTTTTCCTTCTCCTTGGAAAAATATGTCTCAGGTAGCGATAATATATCGCAAAGTAGCGAGTTCCTATAAATCATAGGAACATCACCTCCTCAAAAGTCATAATGTTCCATTTAACACTTTTCCCGATATAATTCTTCAAAAGAAGACCGAAGGAAATCTTCCTCATTAATGGAATACTCTGACATCATATGTTTCCGAAAGTCTCTTGTTTTGTTTCTTCTTCTCAAGAAGCGTTTTGTCTATTCCTTTTTCTTTCAGCGTGAAGCATTCCCTATGTGGTAGATAACCTGAAAGTGTATATGGCCTACCGAAATATAGTAGGAAATTTTTCATATTGCAGTTGATGAATCAAGCCTGTTTTATGTCTTATCATCGCGAGATAAATTAATGTTTTAAGCATGAATCTCGCAGAATATTTCTTCCCACCTTGTGCGTGAATATTGGCATTTTCAGGACTCTTTTTCCTTATTTTTGCGGAAGACTTCGGCGCATACTCCATGTTTTGATAAATGCTGATTAGTTTCATATACATCTACTTCTTCTCCAATCGACTCAAAATTTGTGAAAGCCAAGCTGCTGATCGCTATTCTTTAGGTCTCGCATGTAGCTATTATCATGTTTGACACATCCTCCATATATTTATTAGTGATTTGACAGACTTCTCCCAAGAATATCTCCTAGCGATTTTGCGGCCACCTTCTCCAAGCTTTTTAGCGAGATCCTGGTCCTTTAGGATTCTTATAATTGCTATTGCTGTTGCCTCAGGATCATTTTCTGGAACGAGTATCCCATTCTCCATATGTTTTACAATGTCTATAACTCCGCCATGTTTGCTTGCTACGACAGGTTTGCCGGCTGCACCTGCCTCAAGGTATACGAGGCCAAATCCTTCAACATCTTCTCCGAATCTCCTTGGGGTCATTACAAAGACGTCGCATAGCTGATAGTATCCTGCAAGTTCCTCGTCGGAGACCTCACCTAGGAAATACACATCTTTTAAGTTAAGCTTGGAGGCGAGTGTTTGATAAGGTAATTTATTTCCACCACCTACTATGATATATTTTGCATCTGTTATTTCCTCTTTAACATATTTGAATGCTTTTAGCGATACATCTATTCCCTTCCTCTCTTTTAGCTTAGCCACGGTCAGTATTATTCTTCCGGGCTTCCATTTAGCGGATAACCTAGATAAGTCTCTGGGTTTTGCGAAGAATTCATAATCAACGCCGTCGAGGGGTAATACGCAAAACTTTGATAAGCCTGTAAGCTTTTCAAGCGTAACCTTCGTAAAGCTCGATATGCAGAGAATCTTTTCAGCAACCCTATAGCTCCATATCAAGGACTGCCTGATCTTCCAATTGAACAAAGGCTTTATAGCAGCTGTTCCATGAGCTCCCACAAAAAGTGGAATATTCAGAACCTTATTACCGAGCGCCCCTAGAAATGAAAGGGGCCAGGAGTCGTAGGTCTGTATAATATCATATCTTCCTTTCCTCAGATCTTGGAGAAAGCGTATAGTATGCCTAATAACGTTGGGATGGAGGGGATGATTGGAGATAGAGGGCAAAATATACTTAACATCAAAATTGAAATCTCCCATACGCCGAGGAGAATCTATGGGAAGATAGAGGGTAACCTCAACTCTATCAGCTATTAGGGGGGTCATCTTCTCAACAACTCTAGACCAGCCCCCGCGAAGACCCCAAACAGGCGCCAACAAAGCGACTTTCATTGTTTACGATTCTTAGCTAGAATTTCTGCAATAAATTCCTTATTGAGAATGTGGGATCTAGGCTGGGTCTGCATTTATTAAAGGCCAAGAAGATTAGGTTTCTTTGTAAATGAGTAAGGTCAGGCTACGGCTTTCTGGCGTTACCTCTTTTGCTTCTCAGATAGTCGGGTATATTGTCGGCATACTCTTCGCTACAATGGTCTCTAGGCGACTATCCGAAAGAGATTTTGGCGCATGGGCTTATATCGGGACAATTGCCTCATATGCCATCCTTCCTACGGATCTTTTCGGTCAATGGATTACTAGAGATGCTGCTAGAGGTCGGAGAATATTTGGATCAGCCTTAACGATTCATTTACCTTTCTTCCTCGCCTCGCTACTGATCTTCATAGCCCTTAGCGAACCTGCGGCTACTGCTGTCAACCTTTCAAGAGATGTTGTTTTACTGGGGTTGCTGGTTCTTATTCCTCTATTCTTTAAGAATGTATTAGAGGCGCTTGTCAAAGGACATGCTTATCAGCATGCCGGGATCGCTGTTATGATTTTTGAATTTACGAAGCTCGTAGCTGGAGTTATTCTTGTTGTGCATCTTAGGATGGGACTAACTGGAGTGTTTGTAGCATTGTCTCTCTCATATATCTTGCAGACAGTCTATCTTATCATAATAGCGAGAGAATTATTCTATAACTGGGTCGACTTAGGAGTAGTTAAGCGCTGGCTTCGTGGATCGATCTTTACCATGATTGGCATGTTTAATAATTATCTCTCTGCTTTAGACATCCTTCTAATGTCAGTAATTACTGGCTCCACACTTGTAACAGGCTATTGGCAGGCGGCGCTGATCATAGGATCCCTAGTTAAGACTTCCGGCTTTCTAATGGGCGGCCTCGGTCAAAGACTCTTAGCTGGCGGGTCTCAAAAAGACGTTGATAAATCTCTTTCATTTACCATGACCCTTTCAATTCCAATGCTTTTCGGCGCAATTGTTTTATCGGACGCCATGCTTTGGATACTGAGACCCGTCTACTCGTCTGCTTGGATTATAGCTTCTCTTCTAGTGGTCAGCAGCTTTCTCACGGTATTACATAGATTTTATTACTCAATTCTTGGTGGGACGGATACCTTTGATTTAAGAGAGGATGTCTCATTTAAAGACTATGCCGGGAGTAGGGTGTTTTTAGGTATGAAGACATCCCTGGCGACCTCCTTGATATACGTTGTATCGGCGGCTACCCTGCTCACATTAATGAGTAAGGCTGGAGTAAACATGCTTATTATCCTCACGGCGTTAGCTATAGCAAACCTTCTAACAACAATAGCCTCGCTACTGTTATACCATCATTACGTAAGCAAGTTGACGAGTATACGCCTTAACATAAGAGGCTTAATCCCGAATTTCAAAGCGGCCTCAATTATGGCGGTGATGGTTGCCCTGCTGCGCCTAATAATAGATCCTAGAGCACCAAGTTTTCTCGAAAGCCTTCAAGCGTTACTAATGCTCATAGCAGCTGGCGCAATGGTTTATTTTCTACTTCTCTGGAGGTTAAGCCCAAGCTTTAGAAGCCTTCTAAAGGATATTCATGCTTTCATATCGTAGCAGTCTGATAACGGGACGAAGTGAGTATTATCCTCCAGCCTTTAAGAGTCTTAGATAGCTTCAGTATAATATTTGACCGTTTTATGCTATTCGAAGAGCTCGAATCTAAAGGTCGTGTTGATAGATGTAACTGATTATGATTCTTTAGTGAAGTTGATTCGGGGGTCGAAGCCGATTAGGGGAGAAGAAAGACTCATCGCTGAGGGTAGGTCCCCTATATATGAAGGTGGTCTCGATAACCTTCCGCGGAAAGTGATTTCAGACGATCACCTTAAGACCACGGGCGACCTCCGAGAGGCGATTATAACCAGTGAGATGACCTTCATCTGCGTTGGAACCCTCAAAGGCAGGATGACTCAGTAGGCCTTTCACAAGTCGAGAACACCACAAGGGAAGTGGACAAAAGCCGAGTTCATATCACTTGGTCGTCGTTAGGAGCACGGTGCCTCTTGGGACTACCCGAGGCTTAGTAAAAGGGTTGCTTGAGTCAGAGTCAAGTAAGATGTGTGGATCAGAATTCAGATTATGCTTCAACCCAGAGTTTCTGAGGGAGGGAAAAGCTATAGAAGACACCTTAAACCCCGATAGGATCGTGATTGGCGCAATAAATGAAAGATCCGGGAGGCTCCCCATGGAGTTTTATCGGAGCTTCTATTCCGACAAGCCTCCTCAAACATTGAATATGAATCCCGTGAATGCTGAGCTGATAAAATACGCGAACATGCTCGCTAGGCTTTGTGAAAAGCTTCTAGGAACCGACGTGAACGTGGTCATGGAGGGGATTGGCTGGATAAGTGCGTAGGAAAAGCCTTTCTAGGAGCCAGATTGGGATAGAGTGGAAGTTGCTTGCCAAACGACACGTAGGGGGTACCGGTTTTCGCGAAGAATTTGGGACTGGACTTGAAGCTTGTTAGGGCTGCCGTGGAGGTGAATGAAGAACGGATAGATCATGTTATTTCGCTCGCCGAAAAGATACTTCAAGGCTTAGCGGGGGAAAACGATTTCAGTACTCGGTTTAGCTTTCAAAACACGGAACTGATGATATTAGGAAATCTAGAGTAATAAAGCTCGTAGAAAAGCTAATTAAGAAAGGAGCAGGGGTTGAAGTTCATGATCCTAAAAGCTCTCAATAATGCTCGCAAAGCTCTTGGAAATAAGGTTGAGTATCGTCTAAGTATAGAGAAATGTTCGCAGAGTTCTGATCTTTCTATACTCGCAACAGAGTGGCCCAGCCTCTTACAAAAATTCATGAAACCACTAGCTCTCCTTAATTGCAGAAGAACCTATGATCCAGAGAAATTCGAAGGAATTAAATTCGCTGCAATAGGTCTTAGTCCCAGACTTACTCATAGTGACAAGTTCAAAAGCATTAAATCAAAAATAATTGTCATGCTTACAAAACCTTCTTAACCACAAGCCAGTCAAGTAACAGCCTTTAGAAGTCTTTCATATAAAGTCAGATATTTCCTTTGTATAGTATCCCAATCATAGTTGCCTATCAGTCTTTGATAGGCGTTTACGGACAATTTTTTAGCAAGGGCAACTTGTGTCAGGAGCTTCATAACAGCTTCTTTAATTTCATATGGATCAGGATTAACTAGTAGCGCGTCTTCGCCATGTCTGAGAATCTCGGTGGTCCCTCCGACTCTTGTCGCGACTATTGGCACCTTTAGGGCCATGGCCTCGAGTAACACTGTGCTGACGCCCTCTTCCCTCG
>Ga0065719_106782_pt1 | contig 11164 bp, 5 predicted proteins | sample GBSCel85sediment_FD_59106 | JGI IMG/M metagenome (GOLD analysis project Ga0065719, IMG submission 59106) | Hot spring sediment microbial communities from Great Boiling Spring, Nevada - Cellulolytic enrichment CS 85C v3 (version 3) | ecosystem: Environmental > Aquatic > Thermal springs > Hot... | reverse complement strand
ATATAACCTCCTCTACCCCCTTAGCTACTTCTTTCTCTACGCTCTCAGTAGGAACGATAAACACTAACGGACTTATACTTACCCTGACCTCACCCCCGCTGACAGGCTTCACGAGAATATCGCCCTTCCTAAGACCTGCTTTAGCAGTTTCCTCCAAGTACCGTAAGTAGTCTCTAAGGATTTCTTGAATTAATGATTGCTTAACCTTCCCAGTAACCTCTAACTTAATTTTTTCGCTAAGATTCTCATATTGCTTCTCCACCACACTTCTTAAACCTCTGTGTGCTTCCTCACATTCTTTAAGACTCTCAGCTATCTCCGCTAAGCTCTTTATCGACTTAACACTATTCCCGTAAGACACGTAAAGCCAGCAAACACTATTACCCCCACCTAACACGCCAGCACACGCCTTCACCACAGCCACAGGTTTATCAATACCCTCACAATACATATACACTGGTTCAGCAGGGATAGACCACCTAAGAACTTCCTTAAACACCGTGTCAATTAAATAATCATCACATCTAGGCTTACCTAAACTACGTGTAATTCTACATAGAAAATCATAGAACTCACTTCGACTAGCGAACCCAGTTATTTCCTCTAACCTTTTTTGAACGACTTGAGGATATCGTTGCTCGTCGTAAAGCTTTGCTTTCTTGAGCTTCTCACCAAATTTCTTCAGATTCTTCAGACACTCCTCGACGAGCTCCGCTACCCCCTCCTCCCCCTGAGTTTTATACGATTGCCATAGTTTATAGGGTGAAAGACCCTTAAATTCTATGACCCCAGAAGCAGGCAAGTCTAACCCTTTACGGCTCCTCAGAGCGATCAAGGTACTGGGGATAATGCGCGCCTCAACAGATTCCGCTAACTTCCTGTAGAGAGCGTTGAAGATCTTCTCTTCAAAGCTATGGTTTAAGACCATGAGGTATATCCTCACATTAGCTCGTTGCCCCAACCTCCAAACCCTTCCCGTCCTCTGCTCTAGCTTTACGAGAGACCACGGTAATTCAAAGTTCACTAATACGTTAGCGTATTGAAGATTAAGCCCCTCCGACGCTACATCCGTAGAAACTAAAACGCGCGGCCCGCTCTCAGAGAGCCACATCTTAATTTCTTCGATTCCCGACACACTACCGGACTTAAGATCCCTGCCAGTAATTTTCTTTACGTCGAAAGCCAACTCCTTACTGAACTCACGAAGCTTCTCATAAACGTAGTCAGCCGTGTCAGCGAATTCCGTGAAAACTATGACCTTCTCCCCATTCCCTAAGTGCTCCTCCAATATCTTACGGAGCTCGGAAATCTTGCTGTCAGAAGCTTTTGCTCGGCTAGCTAGATCGATCAATTTTTCGAAAAGATCACTAAACTCAATCATGACACTCCTCACGTCAGTTTTCCTAACCTGCTCTCCAAGAGCGGACTCTACCGCTGTGTCTAACTCCTTCCCACTCAAAAACTCCTCCTCCGCATACTCCTCCATATCTTTAAGATGATGCATATCCTCACTGAGTGAGCTGGGAAACGTATCGGCTTGTCTCAGAGTTTCTACAATCTTTCTGAAAGTCTGTAACCCGGCATGAGGGCTGGAAAGCCCGCGTTTATCTATGACCATGGCAAGGAGTCCGATAGATTGTCTTAGTCTCTCATCACCGCACCTCAATATAAGCTCTCTCGTTAGCTTATCAAGCTCTTTAATATACTCTTCCTCGATGTCCGTCGGCTTTACAGCACGTGTTACGAGCTCCGCGTCAACAAATATAGGTTCTCTTTCATATACCTCATTAACCTGTTTCTTACCCCTCCTAAACACTAAGCTATCGATGACTAACCTGTAGAGATTATCCCTCTCCCCCGGACTCAAACCTTTCTTAATGGAATCCAGCAAGCCTAGTAACTGAATATAGTGTTCGTCGTCCCCCTTATGCGGCGTTGCTGATAAAAAGATTACTGAAGCCTTCGGATTTCTCTCCACAAAATCTCTCACTAATTTGAGTCTCTGAGTATCGGAACCTAGTTTATGAACCTCGTCTACGACTATAGCGTCCCACTCATATCTTAATAGTCTTTCACGGTAGTCCTCTTTTTTAGCTGTGTCTATTTTAAATATGAATACGGTCCTGCTATCGGGTTTTTGAGGCATGAAGTCTTCGAAGCCCTCTATGTTCGTAATCGGGTGTAGCCTCATGCGCATCGCTTCTATTCCCCACCTGCCCGATAAGGCTTCGAGGCACTAGTATGAGTACCCTCCCGTTAGGGAACACGCCCTTACGGAGACCCCACTCGATCAGCGTAAGAGCCTCTATAGTTTTTCCAAGCCCTATCTCGTCAGCTACTAGAACCCTAACAGGTTGTCTAATCGCTAGCTTGTAGAAAAGCTCTGCTTGATGTATATATCCATCATACCCGAAATACTTAAGCCTGAAAAGCGGATGTTCCTCGATTAACTCTCTCAAAACAATCCTGAATACTTTCTCAAGATCTTTACTTACTGACGCCATACAAAACCCGTAACGACCTCGCGACTCTACCCAAACCCCTTAAGCCTGATTGCTTAAACCTAGCTATCATCTCCGTATACCAGAAGTGCAGGGAGTACTCATCCAGCTTACTGACCACTTCTACTAGCCTCATAACTCTCAACGCGTTCTTTTTACGCATACTGTTCAGTGACACAGCGTAAATTAGTAGTTGCTTGTAGAGAGACTCGTCAAAGACTCGCATACCACTCTTCGTGACCTTAATCTTTGGTAAAGCATTCACGTTTTTCGCGAACTCCGTAAGAGATTCTTTATCAACCCTTAACCTACCGACCTCGGAACCGCCGAAAACCTCGCGCTTGAAGTACGTCCTTCCACCCTTAAATAACACGAAGCCGTGAAATTCTGTGCCCACAGCTATCACCTCACCAACAGTACTCTACGTTGACTTGCCTCTGCTTAATATTAGCGTCAGCAGATAATAACTCGCTCACGTTAATGACCTTTCCCTCACCCAGCACCTCAAGTCTTAACTCCCCAATACACTTAACCTTAGCCATAACCCCGAAAGCTGACGACAACGCCTTGATCACTGTGACAAAATCATCTATTGTGACACTCTCGAGACTCACACTTATAGCTCTCTCGAACTCACTTGGCTTCCTCTCAAGGAACTCTACCTTCACACTACATCTCCTTATGACCTTAGTACCTTGAACACTCCTATTCACAACTCTCAAGTACTCCACCACTTCCGCCGCCTCCACGTCACCCCTTAACGTTACCTCCACGACCTTCTCAGGAGGCTCCGATTTACAGAGGAGACCTTTCTTGATTACAAGCTTAACCTCAACATCCTTAGTGAGACCCGCGCCTTCAACGCGTAACGCATACGAGTACTCGCCCGGTTCCTTAGGCACGGGTAGCATCCAAGCAGACTCAAAGTCCGGCACTCCTCTATCAGGGTGCGCCGACCCTGACTCAGGCTTGAGCAACACCTCACTCTCGAAAGAACCGATTCGCTTAACGAATACCTTAATAGTAACTTGGTTCGGAGCTTCATCAAGCCTCAGCTCCTGCCTTAAAGGCACTACCTCAACATCAAAACCGTGCTGTATTCTCTCCTCACGAAGCTTTATCTCAGAGGCTATGAAGACTTTAACGTAAGTGTCTGGATACCTTGATTTAAGGTCTTTAACAGGTATTTCCCTCCCGTCATAGACAACAACATAATAACGTCTTATGAAGAGACCCTCCCTAAACTCCTCCTCAACCTTACTTAACTCCTCTATTTGCTTCTCAGCAGCAGTCTCAGGAGGTATCACAACATCCGTGTCCCTTAACTCCGATATAGCCTCCACGCCCTGTACACTCTTAAAGTAGACCTTCCCATCCCTCACCACACCTACCTTCAACTCCCTCAACCCAGATAGCAACGCTCTCTTAACGTCTTTCGCCGGAAGCATTGGGAGCTCGGGGTTTTCGAGAAAAGCGCTTACAATATCATTAACTCTCATCTCCCTAGACCACTTAATCTCTTCCCCCACCTTACCCTCTAGGAGACTCACCAAGACGTCGAATTGCTGTGAGTACCTCTCCTCAAGGATTTTATTTAAACTCCTTAAGGTATCCTCAGCGATCTCAACTAAGGTTTTGCGGGTTGGGTTAACGCGATCCACCCTTACGACGTTTGCCCTGTTCTCCACGGCTGGATAAGCAATGAGGTTAAAGTATTGAGCAACTAACTTATACTTAAGGCTTCTATTCAGGCTTTCCCTTAAGTCTTTTATTTCCTCCTTGAGGATCCTGACAACGGTTTCCTCCCTATACTCCTGTTTGATGCTCTTATCCAGCCTCTCACACGCCACAATCATCTTAGTCGTCTTAATGATCTCCTTTAACTTACCCACATCGTTAGAGAAGAGGACTGCTATAGTGTTTTGGTATCTGCGCATAGCTTTCTGCCTTCCGGAAAGCCTATAATAGACGATGTCGTAGAGGTCCCCGCTACTGTATACCCCCTCTGTTACATTACTTAAGGGCGTGACTACCACGACGAGCTTATACTCAGGCAAGTCTTCCTCAATAGGTTTAGCCTCTAGCAACGTCGTAGCTTTCGGACTGAAGACTGTGGGTTTAGCTTCCTCACGTCCCTCATACGGTTTCTTGAATAACACATCAATCCCTTGTAGAACGTAATTTAAGGCTGATCTGTCATCCACCTTCTCCGCTTCTTTCTCCACGCGTTCTTTAATATCGAGTAGCCTGGTAACCCAGTAATAACCCTCCCTACCGTAGAGATGCGGCATTCTATACTCAATACTACCACTACTCAGCTTATCGAGCAACTCTGAAACCCTTGGAGGGCTTATAAGGTATTGCTCATACCTCGCCGGGTCGTAAACTCCTGACACAACCTCGCTTTTTCCTGGGAACTCGCTTCTAGGCTCGAGGTAGGGGTCGTAGATGTAAGTTCTTAAAATCACGTAGAGAGCCAGTCTGTAAGCGAGGTCTCTATAAACTTCTGGATTAAAACCCTCTTCCACAGGGATCTCTCTCGCCTTATCGATGATTTTCGAGATCACTAAGTCGAAACCCGAATACCTCTCTGTTATTACGCTGGTCCGTACCTCCTCCACACGTAGGTCTATGTCCGCGGGCATTATGAGTGAGAGATCCTTTACTTTATTATGTAGGTTCCTTAAGACTTTTCTAGCTATCCTCAAAGCGTCCCGAGTCTTCTGAAGATCCTTATTCTTCTCCACGATTTCCCTGAGGGTGGTTATAAAGAGTGGGTGGAACGGATAGTATCTCTCCACCTCTATGCTCACGTCCTTAACTAGGTCGCGATGCTCGGTGTGCAGGCCCCTTAACCTCCTACTAACTAATTGCGCTCCGCTCGTGTCTATCTTATCGAACAACCTCTTCTTCAGTATGTTCGCGAAATCCTCATTAGTCGCTATAGGCTTCTCAGCTCTAATAGCAGTTCTCGAAACCTCTTGCTCGATCTTCTTAACGAAGTCTTCATAACCCGACTCAGGCTCAAGCCCTCTCTCAGTAGGCTCCGCCGGTATGCTCAAGATCACAACAACGCAACTACCCTTCACGCTTTCCGAGAGCATCCTAAGGAATATCACTACTTGCTCAGCATACTTCCTCAGAACCTCAGCTTTCTCCGGGTGAGGGACTTTCGCTAAGCGGTTGTAGTATATACCTAACTCATCGATGAGTACGAGAACTTTCTTCCCTGTGAATATCTGTGAGAGCACGGATTTCTCCGGTGAGGTCAGTAACTCATCGTATTCCCTGATCTTATCGTAGGCGTTGAGCTTGTAAGCTAAGTAACCCCAGAGAGTGCTGACTTTAACGCCGTTTTCTTCGAGGGCTTCTCCTGGGAGTGGTGATGGTGAAGTTCTCTTATCGGTGCCGTCAATCACGATAACCTCAACTTCTTCTAGCGCGTGAATCTTCGACTTCATTCCCTCACCGAGTACTCTGGGTAGTAGGCTTAGCTCCTTAATGAGGTGGTAGAGTAGTATCATGATGTGGGTTTTACCGCCTCCGAAAGCGGAGGGTAGTATTATCGCTTTCCCGGTTCTCGCAATGAACGCTTCAACTACTTCATTAACGATTTTTCTGATAGTGTCTGTCGGGTAGGTTATGTTTATGAACTCTTCGGGATCCACGTATATCTTGTGGGCTTTCTTAAGCGCTACTTCAGAGAGGGAAGGCGCTACAGCTCTGTCAAGCTCCTTATCGAAGACATCCTTCCTAACAGATACATATTTCCATAGAGTCATCTTGAACCACCAAACCTTAATAAACCTAGGTGGTGCAAGATACGCCTACAACATATCTTCTCCGGGTCCTTATCTGGTAACACCATATAGAGAACTCTTGCAAGATTAACGCTCTCTGGAACTCTCGGATTCTTGAGTTCAAGACCCTCAAACACCTTCTTGAATTGATCGCTAGTTAACTGAATCGCTAGTAATTCTAGGTAGTGCAGGATATCAATAGGTGTCTTAAACGTCTCGGGTTTCGAGGGGTCTAAACCCTTCTCGTGAAGTAATGTCTCTAAGGCCTTCTTAATCGCTGACTCGGTTAAGGCACCTGGCTCCGGCTCCAGGAGCTCAAGCTCGTCTTTCTTCCTAGCCAACACACCGCTAGTAATTAAGGAATCCACGTTGAGACCGCTGAAAACGCCTAGAAGAGAAGCGAACGACCTGTCTACACGTCCCCTCCTATACCCTTCTTCCTTCCTCCCTCTCGACTCAGAGCTTACTCCTCCAGCCCTCGTAATGAGCTTTAACACTAGGTACGTGGACGCGTAAGGATCTAACGGCTTCTCAAGACCTGCGTGTTTATACACACCCTCAACAAGCCCTCTCAGTGCCAGGGAAAAAGCCCTCTCAGTAAGTTCACGAGTACTTATTTCAGGCACGAGCTTCGAGTGAGACGTGTAAACACTTAATACAGCGCTAAGAGACCTCAAGAACAAGTTCATGTCCAGAGCAACACTCTTTGTTTTAATCGCTTCCTCAACTCTTTCCGAAGCCTCCTCAAGAGCTCTGCGCCCTACCTCGTGTAGGAGCCCGGCACTACCTACTTCCTTCCTCCAAACAACGACAACCGACGCATCTAAAGCTACCTTACCACGAGCTGTAACACGAGCCTCGCTCTCAGTCGCTATAACGTAAGCCGTCGTAACCCTCAAACCAGCTCTCCTCCACCCGGCCTCAATCAAGGCCTCCCACGCCGATGGATCTGTATGAGCATAGTAAGTAATAATGGGGCCGTTACCCCTAAGCAAATCAGCCATTCTCTTAAACGCCTCACCAAGCTTCTCCACGAAGTCTTCGTTAGAACCAACCTCAACACCGCGCACCCTCCTGAAAAAATCTGCTCTCCCCAGATTAACGCTAATCTCCATCGGCGCGAGCCTCTCCCACTGAGTCCTAACCTCAGCATAACTCACACACTCACGATCCATACACTCGAAGAAAGCCTCCGGGTGGAACCTAGGCTTTAACACACCGTTTTCGGCGTCGCTTAAAGCCCTCTTAAGCCACACGTAGTAGAAATCACTAAGTTCAGTATAGGGCACGTCATCATGGTATGGCGGGTCGGTGACGATAAGGTCAAACCTCTCGCCACTCAGCTTACTCAAGGTGGTGGCATCATCAAGCAAAACCCTAACCCTACTAGGACTACTAGAAACAGCAGATACAAGATACTCCTACGCTGTTGACGACTGTTTTTATGTTTCTCATCCATGAACCAGTAATATTAGCGTAAGGTGAGAGTTCACCGAAATTCCAAACCATTGCAATACCTCTAAACGTTAAAGAGCCCGCTACAATAGCACCCATTATGGTATCGGCTCTAATTGGTGATACAAGAGAGTTAAATGTTACAAACCTTACTAACGCTATTGCTAGGTATGTTGTTACTGCTTCTGCGTACCTGTATGCGTCTTCTCTGCTCCAGCCCTCCCGTATCTTCTCCTCCTCAACCTTCTTGCCGGCCTCCCGTATCAGCTTAACGAGCTTCACTAGGGTTAGGAGCTGGCGCGGGTTGAAGAGCTTGAACCACTTGCATGCCCCAGTAGATGTACAAACCATTAGCTGTCTTCTCTCGTATTCTGCGAGAGGCTCCGTCGGTATGTCTGGGTCTCCCCACATCACCTTCAGCTTCTCCAGCGCTCTCCAAAGCTTCTCGTCATCTTTTATTGTTGCGGGCTCGAATTCTAGGTTCTTATTAACTATCTTGACTTTGACTAGTAGTCTCGGCCTTGCCGTGCTTAACTTCAGTTCCTCGAGATCTATCTCCCCGTTTAAGTATCTTTCGAGTTTATTATTCCATTCTTTTAGTGCTTGTTTCACGTACCATTGGTCTCCCTTACCCGGCATTACTCGGTTACAGTGCAGGCATCTTGCTAGGCTCGCTTTAGCTTCTATGTTTGCTTCTGGTATTCTGTAGGTGTCTTTACTTGTTTCAACTATGTTTTCAGATATTTTTGCCTGTATTTCTTTTAGCCTGAGTTCCTTGTTTAAGTCTATTACTTGGGTCTCGACCCTCTCGTTAATGATTGCTGGTTGCATCCAAGCGATTCTCTCGTATTTTTCCGCTCCCTTGACTCGGGCTAGCCACCAGTTACCTACTAGTGGTGTGTACTTACCGCAGTACGGGCACCTAACTTCCCAGGTACCGATGTATACAGCGACTTCCGGGTCATAAAGTTCCTTGATGTCTGGGTCCTCCATAAGCTTCTCTAAGACCCACCTACCCCAACCCTCCACATCCTTAATTAATTTATTTTTATTGTCGAGACCCTTGTCTACAGCCCATTTCGGTATTTCAAGAACTGACTTCAGGAATACGTAGGCTGTCGGAAGTAGCTCGACCGCGACTACCTCACCAATACCTAGCCTAACGGCTTCAAGAGGTATGGAGCCGAATCCGGCGAAAGGATCTAAAAACCTCATCTTATTTAGTCTCTCCCTCATGCCCGGGGGTACCCGCGGGTTTTCCCTGTGAGGCATCTTCTCAGAAGACAACCTAGTGATTGTATAGAACTCGCGCGGATCTACTCCCGCATCAAGTAAAGCACCAGCAATAACACAGCGAGCACCAATAAGAGGCTTCCTAGTCCACCAGAAAATCATTTCCCAAAACTCAGGCCTGCCCCCACCACCCTTCTCACGAGCAGACTCCTCATCCACGCGCGTAGCAGGAAAACTCAACGACTCCAGAAAACTAGACAAGCATTATCCCCAATACTCTTACACGACACACATATAAAAAATTTCCCTTAAAACATGAGTTACGAAACACCTAGTTCGACAAAAAAGTTCGGTTTAAGAACTCATTTTTATTTTCCTTCATAATCATTATTTATTCATGGAGAACTGCTCGTAGCTACTTTACTTCAAACCTTGGGCGAAGTTCTTACTGCTGAATATGAGTTAAGAACCATACATAAGCTTCTCCACGTTTTTCTAAGTTGCTCTTCAACTTTTGCGTAGCGTTGTTCTCTCAATCACTTATTCAAGGAACGTGTGNATTGCCTGTAATTAAAGCGTTCTGCAGTATTATCGAGCCGATGTTTCAAGATAAAAATAATCCCCTTTATCTTCTTCGTTTTCCTAATTCTTCTCTCACTAGCGCTAGCTACGGGAGAGAAAGAGGGACTTACTCCCTTCTTACTCTCTAACCTAAATTTAAACGTAAAAGAGTTAAGTGATATTCTGTCGGGAGTGAACCCCAGCACGCCCTTCCTAGATATTGAACTCCTGTACGCTACCTCAAGAGGGTTTGACACGCTCTCGATCGAAAACAAACATTAATTAGAAAGATCATCAAGACCCCTTACTTTAAGGCCTCTCTCCTGATAAATCTCCCGCTAATGCCGTTAGCGGTGTCATTGCTGATCATCTTTAGCAGATACGTATCTGCACACCAACTTACATTACCTCTAGCCACACTCCTATTTGCTCTCGCTATAATAGTCTCATGCATAAACACGTGGTTTATCCTCCCTAAATGCGGTTCTAGGAGAACGCAATCCGGAGCTAAAGAAAAATAAAAAGGATGTCTTAAGAAAGTCCCTGAGCTTTCTCTTCCTAGTTTTCTTAGATAGATATGGGTACTGCATAGAGGATGACCTAAACCCACTTGAGAAGACTCTAGTAGTGGTATTCTCGATAGGGTTGACAGTAATAGCTGGACTAAGCGATCTTTTTATTACCGTCAAAGAAAAGAGGTGCGGATTTACCATCCCAGACTTTAAGAAAAACATTGCTTTTGTTTTCGCACCCACGTTAAGGGATATTGAAGGTCTTCCAGCTAAATGTTTAGAAAGGAAGTCAGGATCATGAAAATAAAAGTAAGAGTTTTACTAAAGACCAGGGCATAGATCTTCTAAGCAGAATATGTAGGGAAAATACAAGGAAATAGGTTTAGTACCTAGTTACTCGGAGTATTCCTGCGAAAACCCCTTAAACACCCATATCACGGAGCTCCGCCCGCTTGGGGTGACCCCTACCCATGGATTGCCCTTCATCCATGTGTCCGGGTCATTGCTATGGCTTTAACGTCTATTAAAGGCCCCCGCCCTGAAGTGCTGGGGGGTTCCCACTAGGACGGGGAGGTTCGGGACTACATACGACCCGTTACCGCGGTGTATAAGCTCCTAGAACTATTAAACACACCAGCCTACCTAGTAGCCCTAAGAACATTAAACTAAAAACAAGCAAACAAAACGAATACACATAAAACCAAAACACCCCTGCCAGGGCTCGGGTAAGCTCAGTACCCATACTTATTTAATGCATTCCCCATAAAATTCTTTCCTACTCTCGTGGAGGTCAGGTGTTGCAGCTTCTTAGCTACCTTCTCCCTACATCTCTATAAACAAGAGAGTGTTTTTAGGTGTGTTTATAAGTTTTTGAATCTATTTGTTAATTGTAGGTGTTGTTGTATGGTGTGTGGGTCTTGAGAATCATCTTCTTGTCGAGAAAACCTTCAACCTTAAGATGAATTTTGAGGTAAACATAACCCCACAACATGGGATCAATGGAACGAAACACTTAAGCTAACCATTAAGAACACAGGTGATGTACCCTTATTCGTGGGGGCCGGCGACATATACCTAGTAAGCAACCCAGACGTACTGATAG
>Ga0065719_116333_pt1 | contig 11174 bp, 8 predicted proteins | sample GBSCel85sediment_FD_59106 | JGI IMG/M metagenome (GOLD analysis project Ga0065719, IMG submission 59106) | Hot spring sediment microbial communities from Great Boiling Spring, Nevada - Cellulolytic enrichment CS 85C v3 (version 3) | ecosystem: Environmental > Aquatic > Thermal springs > Hot... | reverse complement strand
GTTCGCGGCGCAGCCGGAGCTGGGAGAGAAGCTCGCAGGCCCGGTAGAGGCGGAGGACCGCGTCCTCGAAGCGTCTTTGCTTGGCCAGGCGGAGGGCGTTGCCCACGAGGTCCTCCATCGCAGCGTAGCCCAGCTCGCCCTTCCCCCAGATCTCCACGAGTTTCTCGCACCCGTCTTTCCAAAGGCGGGCCGCAGCCCGCATGAGCAGAAGGGCCTCTTCATAGTTGAGGCGATCCCAGGCAGAGAGAGCGCGGAGAATGGTGAGGAGGGCGCCGAGCCTGCTTGCCTCCGCTCCTTCAAGTTGGGCTTCGGCAGTGAGATCCTCCAGAACCTGAACGGCACCAGGAAAATCCCCCTGCGCGTAGAGGACGCGGGCGAGCTCCAGGGAAATGGCAACCCGCAAAGAGGGGTTGCGCGTAAAGCGCGTCATCTCCGTTCCCTTCAAAACTTTCACGGTATCCCGCCGTTCACCGCCCACCACGCTCAGATCCCAACCGCGCAGGGCGCCGGCCAGCGCGAGGCTCGCGGACATGGTCTTGGTGCCGCCGGTGTAATCGGCGACCCGCTGGAGAACACCGTCGTGTTCCCGAAGCGCCTCATCGATGCGGCGGAAACAATCCATAAAATCGTCGGGCGAGGGGAGGGTGATGATTTCGTAGGAATCGGGACCCAGTTTGAGGCGCTCAAGAACGGAAGGCCTTTTGTCTGTGGCCTCCACAAGAACACGCCGGGAACCGCCCTCAGGTTCGGTGGTGACGAAGAAGATCACGAAGTCGGGCCTGTGGTGCTCACATGTGTACACAATGGGATCGGGCTCTCCGCCCACGGTGACCGCCAAAACCTTTCTCAGGTCGTCCCTCATGGTGCCTCCTTGGGTGTCACCCACACCCAGCCCAAGGGAAGCTCCACCCCGTCGGCGCGGGCCAGGCGGCGGGAGGCGGGGAAGCGGTCAGGCGGGGTCTGTCCGCCTCCGCGGGGACGCCGGCCCAACCGGAAGCGCCGATGGACCTCACGGAAGGCAGGGTCCCCAAGCAGCGCTGGCCCTAGGGTGACGCCAAGCCATCCCGTGCCAAACCCGATCTGCAGGGGAAATTCCAGGGATGTGCCTGTTTCCGCCTGGCGAATTCGTTCCCGGAGATCGTTCCAGAAGGCCACTTCCGTGCCCATGGACTGGGCCCAGCGGAAATCCTGCTCGAGGCGCGCCAGGGCTTTTTGCCTTGCGGCCTTGGCCAAATACTCCCAGGCAAGCCAACCGAGCTTTTCCGGCGCGAGAAAGCCCGGTCGCGTCCACGCCCCCCAGGGTCGGAAAACGGTGGTGTCCAGGTAGCCTTCCACCACGAAGGTCGTGTCCCGCTGGACGGCCTCCAGGGCGAGGGGGATGCCCGTGCGCGCGCCGGGCGCGCGGCACCGCACGTTAGCCAAAACGAGCCTCTCTTTGGAAGCCGGGGAGGAGTCGCGAAGACAAAGGGCCCGGAATATGTCTTTATGGGGCGTTTCGCCGAACTCCTCGCCCTCCAGGTCCTTCGCGGCAAAGCGAGGGTCATCGCGGAGGCGTGTCCGCGAAAGCACACGCCGCCCTTCCCGCCAGCGCTGCCAAAGAAGAACGGTGCGCAGGGCGCCTTTTAGGGAGGAGCCGGGGATGTAGGGCTGATCGAGCGGATCCTTTCGGCATTCCCGAATTTCGCGGGCGTTCTCGGGGACCCCAGGAAGGCTGTAGCGCACCAAGGGCGATCCCGGTCGCAGGTGCGCGCGCAGGAGCTCGCCGGGCGGAGTGCCCTGGGTGAGGCGGGCAAACGCTTCCCCTTGGGAGGAAATCCACTCCACAAATCGGCCCTCGTGGATGCGCAGGGTCTGGCCGTCCTTGACCACGTAATCGAAGCCCTCCTGGAGCACCCTGCCCGTCCCGATGTGCAGGAGCGTGAGGACACGCACCTCCAGAACGAAGGGCAGCTTAGCCACCATGGTCCACCTCCCAGGGGAACAGGAAGGCGAGGCCGTAGCGCCAGATGCGGTGGAGGTGGAAATGCGAAGGGGTGAGGTCGGCGAGGCCGCCGCGCACCTCCGTTGGAACCACGGAGCCCTCCACTACGAGGCGGACGCGCTTGCGGCGCACATGCTGGCCCAGGGTGTAGGAAAATCCGCCGACCTCCACAAAGCGCCAAGCCAAGCTTTGGGGCAAACTCTCCAAATCGCGGGCCGTGGGCCAAAGTCGGGAAAGGAGCACACCGAAGCCTTGGGGCTTGGGTTCGGGCCAGTCCTCCTCATCCGCGCGGGCCACAAGGAAGCGGCCGTAGCCCACGGTGCGATCCCCGCCCACCCCTGCCATGGAAAGCTCCTCCAGCGCGAGCTCCAGAGCCTCCCTAAAGGTAACCGCACCGCAGGGAAGCGCGGGGTTATTCCAGGCCACAGCGAACCACAGGCCGGAGCCGGGCTGAAAGCGCACCCGGGCAAGATAGAAAAGGTTGCTCCTTTGGGTGATCCGATCCAGGGTGACCCGCGGGATCTGCTCCACCTCCCACGTCGCCTTTACCTCCGGCACTTTTGGGGGAACCTTTCCTTGGGCGGCGAGGAAGAAGTCGTCCTTGGGGAGGAAATCCACTTCCTTCCACTCCCACGATGGCTGGAATGACAAAGGCTTGGGAAAGAGGAGGTGATTTCGGGTTCGGGGGAAGGCGGAGGAGAGGAGGAAGGGCGGGTTTCCCTCAAGAAAGGGGGAAAGCCAGAGGGAGGGATCCCCTCCGCGGCGCTCCCAAGCCGAAACAAGGGCGGAAAACAGGGTGTCTGCGGGGATGGTGGGCAGAGTTTCATCGAGCGACAGCTCGTGGGGCGCGATGTGAAACCCCGCGGGGAATTCCAGCTGGTACAAAGTAACCCGCACGGGAACCCCCTAAAGGCCCAGGGCCGCGCGAATTTTGGCGAGGATCTCCTCTTTTTTGGCCACAAGTTCAGGGACGTCTTTCGCCTCGGCGATGGGGATTTCAGCCTTGAAGTAGTCGGGGGCGGCGCGGAGGGTGATGCGGATGTTTTCAAATTTGACTTTTCCGGAGCCGCGGGAGCCCATGCCGCCCAGGTAGTCGTGCTCCAGAAGATTCATGGCCTCGAAGACCACGGCAAGCCTCTCCACATCTGCCCTGGGGTCGGCAAGGCCATCGCCCTCGTACACGGTGTAGACGAGCTCACCGGGACCGAAAACTGCACCCGCGGGAACGCGCTCCACAGGCCGGGGATTGGCCTGGGCGGTAATGCGATCGATGGAGACTTCGGTTTTGACCTCCGTGTAAGGCCGGTCCAGAGAAAGATCCTCCAGTTGCTTTGCGGACTCCTCGCTGAGGAAAAGATCGCGAACAAGCAACCGTGTGGGGGTATTCCCGTAATCGAGCTCTGCCGGCACGCCAAAAACTTGGCAGACCTCGCACTTTCTGTATTCCTCGCCTTTTTCGCACACATGGATAAAGGTGCGAGCAATGCGCCAGTTGGGTTCCTTGCCGTAGTGTTTTTCCAAAAGGGAGCGCATCTTGCCCTTGAGGGATGAGCCGGGAACGTAGGGGCGGTTCGTGAGGGGATCGCGGATCACGGGGTTATCGAGCCCACCAATGGCGATGCCGCCGGCGCTCCCACCAATATGGAGCCCGGTGAGGGCACGGAGCTCGTACGAAAGAAAAACCCTTCCTCTCACCCAGAGCTTTTGGGCCATCAGTCACCTCCTCCGTAGAACTTGTGGTAGGCCACAATGGCCTCCATGAACTCCATGAGGCGGCGGAACCGGTCGTGTCTCTGGGCTGCGTCCCCGGCGCTCACCACCTCCGCCACCGCCCTCTCCAGCACCTCGGCAAGCGGGCCCAGCTCGCGCACGCGCGCCCTGCGATAAGCGAGCTTAGGGCGGAGAAGATGCAGCCGGCGCAGAGCCCTCTCCGGCTCCCTGAGCCAAATGCTCTCGATTTGACGGAGTTCATCGAAAATGTCCCGGGCCTGCGCCATGCGCAGCCTTTCGGTAACGAGTTTTTGTCCCAGCTCTTCTGCGCGTTTAACCAGCACGTCCGCAGTTTTTGGGTCATTGATGATCCTGGGAACGTCGGACAGGATCTGTTGGAGCTGGGCGTCCGAAACGTTCGACCCTCCCCGCATCATCGTTCACCTCCTTGTGTCTCGCGGGTTTCCAATTCCGCCCAGCGGGCAGCCAAACTGAGGGCGCCAGCATTCTGGGCGAAATTCTTTCCGGAAAGCTTTTCCAAAAGATCCCGATAGAGGTTTTCATCCCGACCAGCTTTCCTGGCCACCTCCCGCTGTCGGGAAAGCCAATAGGTGATGCGCCAAAGCCAGGGACCCCATTCGCCGCGTTGCTCCCGCTCCTTTTGGTACTTCTCCCACACCTCCTGCAGGACAAACAAAACCCTCCGGGCGGCAGCCTCCTCCTTAACGGCTTGAACAAGCCGCTCCTTCCACCTTTTGACCTCGGGGAAGTCCTCCCAGAAAACCACGCGCCCCAAAAGGCAAATCGCGTCTTTACGAGGAAAAGCCCACGAGTCTTGTGACGGGGCCTCTACAAGTTTTTCGCGCCCTTTCTTCGCGGACTCCAAAAGCTCGCCGGCTTCTGTGGCGGCCAAATAGAGGGGGTATTTGTCGTGGACTAAGAGGAAGCCTGCGGAAATGCCCAGATCTTCACGGCCACTGAATTTTCGGAAATCATCACGAACGCTATACGCAAGCGCGAGAACCGCGTCCCAAGAACCCACAAAGAAAAGGTCGTCACCGCCGGAGTAGACAGCATAAACCCTTTCCTGCTTTTCCGCATGTTTCCTTGCTCGTTCTCCCACCCATCCCTCGAAGAACACGGAAAGGAGGGTGCTCAGGCTGTGCTTGCGGGAAAAAGTGCCGTAGTCCAAGAGCTCGTCCCCCACTTTTCGCAGAAAGCCGTCGCGGAAGAGGCGGCCCAAGTTATCCATGTCCATGCGGAGAATCCCTAAGTAGGGTGCACCTCGCGATTGAGCGGCGAGGATTCCGAAATGTTTGATTTCGCCATCGCGGGCGCTTTCCTTTTCGTATCCTGGAGGCGGGGTTTCACCTTTCCGCCACGTGGCCACCACGTTAACCAAGAATTTCCGTGCCACGGCCTCCGGAGAAGCTCGGGCGGAAAAGGCTTCCTTTTCGTCGAGCCAGTAAACAAGGGAAAGCCTCGCCTCCGGGGGCCAAAGGTTTTCGCTAACCTGGACATCGAAGCCAAAATGGCGGCAAACATCTCTCCACGAGGGGAGAGGGGGAAGTTCTTGGGGTTCGCACCAAGAAAAGCGCAAAAAAGTTGCTCGACGCAACTCCCTCCCAAGCTCCCGGAGGCTTCGACAGCTGGCGCACCAGAAAACCCCTTCCTCGTCCTCCTCCACAGGCCCCGGCTGTCCACAAACTCGGCAAACCTCATTCCCTTCGCCGAACGGTTGGAAGAAATGGGCAAGCGTTTCTTTTTTCAACTCCAAAAAACGCCGGTTTTTCAGAGCGGTGACTCGGCGGGTCAGCTCCTCTTCGGCGGCGCGCAGACCTCGGTCGGCCACGTAACCACCCTCCACCTTGCGTACCGGGGCTTTCCCGAAGTGGGCGGGAACAAGAGGAACCCCGTCTAACGCCAGATAAAGGGCGCCTCCGTGGGCATGTAACAGAACCTCGTTTGCTTCCGTGCGAAGCGCCTCTAGGCGGGAATAACAGGAGCAAGGCACAAGAAGGCGAAAGCGACCACCCCCACAGTACAGAAGATTCGTGGGGGGCAACTCGAACCGTCGCAGTAACCAACGGGCAAGGACTTCGGTGAGCATCTGCACATAGAAGCTGCGGGCCCGCAGAACCGCCGCAGCACCCCGGGGGCTCCGGAGGCCGTAAATGAAGTTTTGAATGCCCGAAATGTCGCCCTCCACAAGCACAGCGATTTCGGGATCATTGGGCCACGCTTCGGATGGAAGGGTCTTTAGGTCCTCAAGCAGGGCGCGGAGGCGATCTTCTTGGCCTTGAAAGGCGTCGTAAAGGCAGACCGCAATGGCAGCGGTGGTGCGAAGATGATCGTAAAGGGAAACATCGGGAACGTCGTAATAAAACGCGGAGGGAACACACCAGCAATAGCGCAAAAGTAGGTCCAAAAGGCACAAAAGGTACGCCTCCAGGTTGGGATGCGTCTCATGGAGGACCTTGAGCTTTTCCACCTGGCTACAGAACTCCTGCCAAAGCCGGGAATAGTTTGCTCGCCACTCGCTTTCGGCATAGGGGATTTCTTGGGGAAACAGGTGGGCCTCCTCCAAGGTCAGGGGTTCCAGGGGTAACCACGTCTTTGGGGGCTCGCCATGTGGCCGAACCAAAGAAGCGAAAGGGGAGACCATTTGAGGGGGAAAGCGGCCGTGTTCCTCCTCGGTTTGTTCCCGTTCGCCTGCGGAGAGCCGGTCCGCGACCCGCAGTACGAGCACAGGAAAAACCTCGTGACCTAAGCCTTCGGGGTCACCGTGGTGCCAGGCCACAGGTGCCGAGGCTGCCTGCCAGGCCTTGGGAATGTAGGTGTTGACGAATTTTTCCCCAATCGAGGCATGGTCCCTTTTTCCCATGACCATTTCCCCAGCCCGCTGGCCAAATTTGCCGATGTCGTGCAAAAGTCCCGCTAACGCGATCCTTCCAAGCTCCTCGTTCATTCACCTCCTCCTTTTTCCGAGCGTACCTTTTCGCCCCCGGGCCCGCATCGGCCGAATGACCTATGCGCGCAGAATGGGGGCGAAGAGGCTGGCCACGGTGGCGCGGTCGATCGGGACCTTTTCGCCCAATTCAGACCGCAGTTTGCGGTAGACGGATGCCAGCTGGTGTCCCACGGTGCGGGGGCTCTTGCCCAGCTTTTGGGCGAGCTCGACGTTGGAGCCACCGTGCAAAACCAGGGCCTGAACCACGCGGCGCTCAGCGAGCGTAAGCCTCTGGTGGAAAAATTCTTCCCAGCGACGCCGCTCCGCTCTCCGGATCAGGGCACGTTGCACCTCTGCTGCCGTCCAGGGATCCCGGTACTGGCTAATCGCGGTGAGGAAAAGCGGGAGCTCGGTCCATATGGGAACAGGAAGCTCGATGAGCCTGACCCGGGGGTCCAAGGTAGGAACCGCCATGCCTAAGGCCTCCACATCGGGCGGAGAGTAAAGGTACCAGAGCTTGTCCTCCGGTCCAAAGAGGAACTGCGCGGTGAGGAAGGAGGCTAAGGCGAGGGGCTTTCTTCCCCCCGACACGCAGAAGTGTAGGCGGAATCCCTGCGCTTTGAGGCGGAAAATCCCCTCCCGCAGGGCCCCGTAAGCGCGCCGCAGGGCTTCTTCCGAGTCTAAATCGTCCAGGGGAAGACCCACAAGTTCCAGCGAAGTGCCAGGGGCAAAGGTTGCCCATGCTTCCCGTACTGCGCGCACGGCGCTCTTGATTTCCGGCAGCGGGGAACGCGTGTGGAACACGAGGACCCGGTGAATGGCCCTTTCCCTTTGGCGGAGGAGCTGGTACGCGAGAAAGACCACTTGGGGCTCTGTGCCAAGTGTGGCAATGAGCGCCGATCCGCTAGGCACAAGGGGATGATAGTGAAGGAGCAGGAGCGAGGGCAAATCGGAGAGCCAACGGAAGGTGCTTTTTCCGCGCCAAGGACTTTTGGTAAGGAACGGAGTAACACAGCCTCTCCTCGCAGGATTCCCAAGGGTTGCGGGATCCCAAGCAGGGTCGCATAATGATCTGGCCGGCTATGGCAGAGAACGTGGTCATTGTGGAGTCGCCAACGAAGGCCAGAACCATCGCCTCCTACCTCGGCCGGGGGTTTTTGGTCCTATCCTCCCGCGGGCACGTGCGGGATCTGCCCGAAGACGAACTGGGCGTGGATATCAAAAACGGCTTTGCCCCCAAATGGGTCATCCGCGACCGCCGCGTGGTGGCCGAACTCCGGGAAAAAACAAAAAGCGCAAAAATGATCTTCCTTGCCACCGATCCGGACCGGGAAGGAGAAGCCATTGCCTTCGACCTCATGGAAATCCTGGGGAACGGCCACCGCTTCGCCCGCATCCTCCTCCACGAGATCACCCCGCAGGCCGTGCGGGAGGCCCTGCAAAACCCCGGCCAAATCGACCTCAAAAAGGTGGAAGCCCAAAGAGCCCGCAGAATCCTGGATCGCCTCGTGGGGTACCAGGTGAGCCCCCTTTTGGCGCGGGTTTTAGCCGGACGCCAATTCGAAAGCCTCTCCGCCGGAAGGGTCCAGTCCGTGGCCCTCCGGTTCATCTGCGACCGGGAACTGGAGATCCAGGATTTCGTTCCCAGGCCCTACTGGGAGCTGAGCCTCCGCTTCCCCACAGATCCGCCGTTCCTCGCGAAGTTCCCGGAAAAAGTGGAAAAGCCTGAGGAGCTCGAGAGAATCCGGAAGATCCTGGAGAAAGCGGAGGCGGTGGTGGAGAAGGTGGAGGAGGAGAAAGTATTGCGGCGTCCCTCCCCGCCCCTTATCACCTCCACCCTCCAGCAAGCGGCGGGAACGGAGTTCGGTTTTTCGCCCCGCCGGACGATGCAGATTGCCCAAGAGCTCTACGAAGGCGTGCCCATTGAGGGGAAGCCGGTGGGCCTCATCACCTACATGCGCACGGATTCCGTGCGGGTGGCGGATTCCGCCATCGCTCAAGCGCGGGAATTCATCAAAAAGGCTTTCGGGAAGGAGTTTTTGAGCGAAAAACCGTGGCGGTTTAAGAACAAAACTCGGGCCCAGGATGCTCATGAGGCCATCCGGCCCACGGACGTTTTCCGCACGCCGGAGTCGGTGGCGCCCTACCTCCGGCCGGACCAGCTCAAGCTCTACGATCTTATTTGGCGCCGGTTTTTGGCCACCCAGATGGCTGAAGGAATCTGGATCCGCCGCAAGGTCACGGTGCGCCTCGGTGAGCTTCGGTTCCAAGCCTCCACCTCGTGGATGGAATTCCCCGGGATCGGAAAGGTTTTGGCCCTGGAGAAGCTTCCGGATGAGGGAGTGCCCCTTCCGCCCCTCTCCCCCGGCCAGCCTCTTCCCAGGCCGGAAATCCTCCTCGAGGAGAAGAAAACTGAGCCGCCCAAGCGCTATACGGAAGCGGGGCTCGTTAAAAAACTGGAGCAGGAAGGGATCGGAAGGCCCTCCACGTATGCCCAAATCGTCTCGGTGATCCAGGAGCGGGGCTACGTGCGCCGGGAAAACGGAAGCCTTCGGCCTACACTTCTAGGCTTCATCGTTACGGATTTCCTGCGCCGCTATTTCCCCGAGACTGTGCAGGAAGATTTCACCGCCCAGATGGAGGCGGATTTGGACCGTATCCAGGAAGGGGAGCTTTCCCGCGAAGCAGTGCTTCGTTCGTTCTACTCATGGTTTTCCCCGAAACTCCAGACGGTGGAAGAGCTCCTTTCCCAGCGAAGAAAGCCGTTCCAGGTGCTCACGGATGTTCCCTGTCCCAAATGCGGGGCCCCCATGGAGGTGCGGTTTTGGGGCGGCGAGCTTTACCTCGCTTGCTCCCGGTACCCGGAGTGCAAAAGCACCCGGGATCTTCCGCGGGATTTTTCCTTCCGCTATCGGGAGGGCCGGGTGGAGCTCGCGGAGGGATTGAAGCGGGCAGAAGAGGTACCGGAACGGCTTTGCCCAACTTGTAAGGTGCCCATGGAGGTGAGGCATGGCCGCTACGGCCGATATCTCCGCTGCCCCAAATGCGGGGCTACCGCCCCCATTCCCACCGGGGTGAAATGCCCGGCCTGTGGAGTTGGGGAGCTTGTGGAGCGCACCGGGAAAAACGGAATTTTCTATGCCTGTTCGCGGTACCCGGAGTGCCGGTTTCGGCTCGCGGGCCGGCCGGTAGGACCCTGCCCCAACTGTGAAAAAGGGGTCCTCTTTGAGGACCCCCGTCGTGGACTTCGCTGTTCCAATCCGGATTGCCCTGGGCCTTAGTCCTCGCCCAGGATCTGCCGGAATTTCTCGAGCTTCTGAAGGACCTCGGAGCCGCGCAGCTTCTCCAGCGCTTCCTTTTGGATCTGGCGGACGCGCTCCCGGGAAATCCCGAAGATCTCGCCCACCTCGTCCAGGGTCTTGGGAGGATTGCCATCAAGACCATAGCGGAGCTCCAGAACCCGGCGCTCCCTGGGGGTGAGCCGCTCTTTTAAGGCTTTGCGGATCTCCTGGATGAGGAGTTCTCGGAACGTCTCGCGGGTGGGGGAAACCGCGTCCTCGTCCTCGATGAAGTCGCCGAGGACCGCGCCCTCCTCGTCGTAGCCAATGGGGGTGTCCAAGGAAGCGGTGTACTGCGCGGTGCGCTTGGCCTTAACGATGTTGTCCACGGTGGTATCGAGCTCCTCCGCAAGCTCCTCCAAGGTGGGGCCGGAGCCGTGCTCTTTGATGTGCTCCCGCTCAGCCTCGTGGATCTTGCGGATGAGCTCGTTGATGTGGGTGGGAACGCGGATGGTGCGGGAGCGATTGGTGATGGCCCGCAGAATCGCCTGGCGGATCCACCAGGTGGCATAAGTGGAGAACTTGTAGCCCTTGCGCCAATCGAACTTCTCCACGGCCTTCATGAGGCCGAGATTTCCCTCCTGGATGAGGTCCAGGAAGGGGAGGCCGCAGCCCCGGTACTTCTTGGCGATGGAGACAACCAAGCGGAGGTTCGCCTCGGCCAGTTTCTTTTTGGCCTCCTCGTCGCCGGCCTCAATCCGCTTGGCGAGCTCCACCTCCTCGTCCTTGGTGAGGAGAGGGACGCGGGCAATCTCATCGAAGTAGGTCCGGATCGGGTTTTCTACGGACCTCCTGCCCTCCTCCTCATCCTCTAACCACAAAAGCTCCTCGTCCACGAGGTCGTGCTCCTCGTGGTTCACCTCAAACTCATTGCGCACAGTCTCCATAAGTCCTCCTGGCTACCGCAAGGCAAAAAGAAGAAGGGGTTAAGCCATCGCGGCGCGTTGCAGCCTTTAATATACACCGATTTCGGGTCCCTGTGAAGGGGGTGGAGAGGGGACATTTTTCCCCATAGGTTGCGCGGGCCAAGGGATCGGCCATAATTGTGCAAAGCATGATGTGCAAACTTGGGCCGGCCCTGATCCGCAGGATCAGGGTTTTATTTGTGTGAGAGAAGGGAAAAGAAGGGGGTAGGATGCATCGGATCTTGAAAAAGAAGTTTTTGGGGCCGAATCTTGTGGAGCTAGAGGTAGAG
>Ga0065719_100405_pt1 | contig 11185 bp, 16 predicted proteins | sample GBSCel85sediment_FD_59106 | JGI IMG/M metagenome (GOLD analysis project Ga0065719, IMG submission 59106) | Hot spring sediment microbial communities from Great Boiling Spring, Nevada - Cellulolytic enrichment CS 85C v3 (version 3) | ecosystem: Environmental > Aquatic > Thermal springs > Hot... | reverse complement strand
GGCAATCTTCTAGCTACCACAAGATAATCTCCTTCTCTCAAATCAATCGTCTGTTTGCTTTCTATTCCATTTCTTGTTAAAACAAAAGACTGTGGGAACCCGTAACTCTTATCTTTTTTCCGGTTTCAGCTTCAACCTCAAATAATTCTTCATCATTAACATGTTTTATAAGATGAGAAATTGGAGACCATTCCAATTTTAAAGTTTTTGGGTTGAAAGAAAGAACCTCTATTCCTTTGTCTTCTACATTAACACATCCTTCTTCATCCTTAATAAACCTATCAATAAACTTTCCAATTTTAACAAACCTTAGTTTATTTTTTATTTTTACAGGCAAGATTTCGTTTTTCCAAACACTTTGTCTATATCTGTAAAACTTACTTCCAACTAAAAATTTTCCAAAAGCTATTGGAATTTTCTCTGGCGGCAAACCAGGTCCATTATCTTCAACTTTAACTTTGTAAACATTTTCTCCAATTTGCTTAACACTAACTTTTATTTTTGGTAAAATTCTTGCCTCGACACCTGCATCCACACTATTATCTACGGCCTCTTTAACAACAGTAAACANACTTTTTGTTGGATTTTCATATCCAAGCAAATGTCTGTTCTTCTCAAAAAACTCAGCTATACTAACTTCTCTTATTTTTTCTGCAATTTCTTCTGGAGAAATTCCGTCTTCCATAAACCAATATTTTTCCTCTCCAATTATAAATCGTTTACTCTATAACATTCTCTTCTAAGAATTTTTTAACTGTCGAATGCATCTTTCCTTCTAAAATCATTTCTATTGCTCTTTTAGCCAACAATAAATTATTCCACTGTCCAATAATGGCTATTGTATTACCATAAACACTAATCTTAGTTTTTGTCAAATCCTCAATCATCCTTTTGATACTTCCTTTCGACCCAATAACTCTTCCTTTAAGCGTAATTCTTCTATTTCTCGTTTTTCCATAATCTTTAACATTTATAACTTCCAGAAAATAGCTTTCATCCAGAAGATACAAGGCTGATTCTAGATCAAACCCTCTATTCAATGCTCTAAAAACTTCTTTTACTCTCAACACAATTATCGGATCTTTTCCTTCTATTGTAACTTCCTGATCTTCCAAAGAAATTTTGCAATTACTCAACTTTTCAATTTTTTCAATCCAATCTTTCTTGTATTTAAGCATTTTTGCTTTTTCCTCTGTTAAAACAATTGTCTCTCTCATTCAATCAACCTCCTCAAAGTTTCAAACAAATTTTCATCAATCTTAACATTCTTCTTCTTGAAAAAACCATTTATATTTTTCACATCTCTCTCTAGAAATTGCAAAGCTAGCGGATGTCTTTCGGTCACGCCCTGGCTAAAATCGATAATGTAGGCTTTATCGTAATATAAAATGTTAAAGGCACTTAGATCCGTATGAATTATTCCCGCTCTAGTTAATTTAATCATTTCATTCCTAACTTGCTCATAAATTTCATTCCAATCCAACTCTTCCTTTTCAAGTTGAGCTAGTGTTGGTGCTGGTATTCCTTCTTCTCCAATAAAACTCATTACTAAAACATTTTCATAAACTGAAATTGGTTCCGGACAACTAACGCCAGCTTCAAAAGCTATTTGCATATTTTTAAATTCTCTCTTTGCCCAATTTATAACAACATGCCACCTATCTTTTCTTATCCTCTCAAACCTGTAATCAGAAACTAAATATTTCCACATGCTCTTAAAATCGCAATGCTCAACTCTGTAAATTTTTACAGCCAACCATTCTTCATCTTTATTCTTCGCAGCAACCACAACACTCTCTTTCCCTTCTTTAACTGTAGATTCTAGAGTTTTTATAATTCCTCTCTTCATAAGTTTGAAAATTGTCATCAAAGTTCTTCTGTCGTAAACTTTTCCTTCAACTTTTCCTTCAGACAGAAAATCCTCCATTTTTATACCTGCAAATTCTTTATATAGCCATTTTTCTTCAACCAAGAAGCTTGAGTTGGAGTGTATCTAAAAATAACATCTCCTCTCTTATCACTTTGAACTTTCCAAGGCATTACCAAAATCAAATCTCCTTCCTTAATCCAAACTCTTTTTCTTAACTTTCCAGGAATTCTACAAATCCTTTCTTTACCATCATCACAAATAACCTTCATTCTATCTCCACCTACCATAGCCTCAACGATACCTAAAACTTCTCCTTCCCTCGGTAATCTAATCTTTGCTATTTCCATCTCTTCTGGAGTAGGCTCATACTTTTTTGCCATCAACTCTCACCAATATCGTATCTCTATACACTCTTTTGCCTTGTTTCATTCCTATAAGCTTTCTTGAGATTTTAATCGATAAGCTATATTTTTTCCCAAGCTTATTAATCAATTCATAAGCATACCTTTTGAAAGAAAAATTCACATCAAAACCTCCTTTAACTGACTTTCCGACTAAACCATAACTCTCGATAATTTCTTCCAAATTATTTCCTCTTAACTGAACTATTGCCTCTATTTTCCTACTTACGAATTTTCTGCAATTGTTACAAATAAACTCCTTTTCAATAACTCTCANTTTCTCNGCTGGTAAAAATTCAACAATTTCACCAAGCCTCTTCGAAAGAAACTTTTTAATATAAAAGTTTTCTGCATTCTCCTTATTTTCAAAAACCTTACTAGAGACAAAATACTTGCCACAAATTTTGCATCTTCTCACGCGAATTTCTTGAGTCCTGATTCTTTCTANATAGCAATCTGGACACAAATTCTCATAAAGCTTCTCTACATTTCTCCCGCATCTTGGACACATCATTATTCATATACAAATCTTACAAATTAATTAATGGATTATGCGATAGTTCCAGCGTTTAATGAAGAGAAAAATATATATGAAGTTGTTACAAGGTTAAAAAGAATGGGATTTAAGGTAATAGTCGTAGATGATGGAAGCAGAGACAGGACTTATGAAATGGCAAAAAAAGCTGGGGCATTTGTTTTGAGACATGAGATTAATAAAGGGAAGGGGGAAGCTTTGAAAACCGCTTTTGAGTATGCGAGAAAGAAGAAAATAAAAAGTTTTGTGGTTGTTGATGCAGATTTACAATATTTGCCAGAAGAAGCAAGAAAAGTTCTTGAGCCGATTAAAAGGAAGAAAGCAGATTTTGTGATGGGTTGTAGAAATTGGAGAGAAGTTCCATTTAGGCATAAACTTGGGAATTTTGTTTGGAGAACATTCTTTAACATTTTGTACGGCACAAATTTTAAAGATACTAATTGTGGTTACATGGCTTTTGGAGAGAAAGCAATAGAGAAGATAAAAAATATCCATGGTGGCTACATAATAGAAAATTCCATTTTGAACGATGCCATTAAGTTTGGGTTAAAAATCAAACAAGTACCTGTAAAAGTTTTCTACCACAAAAAAAGCGAAATAAAGAGAGGAATTAGGGTGGTTCTTGGCGTTTTGATTTTTATATTGAAGGAAGGATTGAAATTCAGACTTAGCAAACTCTAAACTTCCCCTCAATTAACTCTTTTAAGAAATCTTTCAAAGTTTCAAATCTTTTCTCAACGATTTCTCTAACGATTTCTTTTTCTTTTTCATCAAGGTTATCAACTTCTATCGAAATTATTAGTGGCTTGTTTACAGGCCTTCCTATTTGACTCAAGAGCCAAACATAATTGTGCTTTCCTATTCTCTCGTAAATCTTGTTTGCCAAATCGAAAGCAAGCAAATTATAAATTTTTCCTACATGACTAACCATGTTTTTACCTGGAGCCGCTTCAGAGCCAGCAGGCCTATTCAGAGCAATTATCCCGTTAACTCTATTTCCTCTACCAACTTCTCCTGAATCTCCTGCTTCTGCCGAAGTTCCGGTAACTGTTAAATAACATCCTTCTTCTCCTTTACCCCTCTCATCTAATGTATTCAAATAAAGTTCCGCCCTAATTTCGAACTTTTCCTCTAAAAATCTTTTTATCTCTTCTTTAATCTCCTCTTTTTTTCGGAAATAGTCTTCCTCACTTTCGACAAATCTATCTACAAAAGCCATTGCTATAGTGTAAGTAAAATTGTTTTCTTCCCTCAATCCCATGACTTTAATATCCTCCCCACTTTCCGGAAACCTCTTTTTAAAATCTTTCGAGTTTAAATGATGCTCTAATTCTAGAACGCTTTTTTCCAAAGTTGTTAACGGAGCATAACCAACTAAAGCGCTCGTATCGTTAGCTGGCAAATATTCCTCTCTTCTTTTAAAAATAGATGTCAATTCTTCTGAGCCGTGTTTAACTTCATTTATCACTTCAACATTACTCTCATTTACAAACCTTAAATTTTCCTTTAACCATCCATAAACAGATTTTTTTAATATCTCATCTATTGGAACCTCTTCACCCCCAATCTTATAAGTAGCTCTATCTCCAAAGAAAATTTTCATCGGTTTTAAAATTTTTCCTCCTCCGAATTTTGTTTTTGTTTCACCAGCAACCAGCAAAGCTTTATCAACGTTGAAATGAAAGATTTGACCAAACTTTTTTAAATAATAGTGAGTTAAACTTAGAGCAAATCTGTCAGCAATTGAATCGCAAATCGTATCTGGATGGCCAACTCCTTTTCTTTCAACAATCTCGATCTGAGGAAGCACATATTTAAATGAGTTAATCTTCAGGTTTAGCATTCCAGTTTTTAGACTAAGAATTTAAAAAGCTTTTAATTTAGTGTCTTACTTAATAATAGCGGGACGGTAGCTCAGCCCGGGAGAGCGACCGGCTGAAGACCGGTGCGTCGTGGGTTCAAATCCCACCCGTCCCACAGCTAAGGATATCAGATGTTTTTTAATTATAATCCGAATTTGAATAAAGAACTCTCATCCAACCTTAAAATCCATCTGTCAACATATCTTTCTCTATTTTGCAAAATCACAATTCTTGCTTCCTCATCTTCATCCATAAACTCGAAATTTGGTAAGAGTTTTTGAAGATCACTTGCCCATTCTCTTATTTCATCCATAGACAACATTTCATTTTCAGTTAACCTACTTTTAGAATAACCAACATGCATGTAAGATTTTACTTCAACAAAATGTGGATTTCCTTTTTTTATCAACTCGGCAAAATCTTCTATTTCATCTTTAGAATCGTTAAAGCCTTTTATCAACGTTATTCTTATTAAACTTCTCGTTCTTGTCTTAGCAAGAAATTCTAAGCTCCTATTAAACCTTTCCCACGCATCTTTCATAAGAGGACAATTAACTTTATTGAAAGTTTCTATTTTTCCAGCGTTCATCGATAAATAAAGCTGTGTTGGTAGAGCATCTTCTCTTTCCAACCTTTCAAGCATTTCTGGTTCTTGACCATTGGTAACCAAAAATATGGATTTTGTTTGAGGTAAGGATTTCAAATACTTTATAAGTTCTGGTAATTTCGGATACAAAGTTGGTTCCCCACTTAAAGAAATAGCAAAATGTGTTGGTATTAAAGCTTCTNTATAAAGTTCTTTATCTACTTTTTCATTTCCTCCAAAACCTGTAAGTAGCTTATTCCTTTCTTTCAAAAGATTCTCTACAATTTCTTTTGGTTCATCAACTTTATCTTCTTTCAATTTCAAAGTTTTGTAAAAGGCTGTTGGTCTCCAGCAATAAATGCATCTATTATGACAAAACAGGCCTGCAGGAGAAAATTCCATGCATCTATGAGTTTCAATACCAAAAAACTTCCTTTTATAGCAAACCTTCTCTTTTTTCAGAGCCTTTTTAGTGTAGTGACACACATCTACTGTAGAATGACCAAAGATTCCATATTGGGCATCTCTTAATTTTTTAGCTAGTTCCTCATCTATTCTAATCTTCCCTTCTTTTAGAATTGGCTCCTTTTCTTCTTCCATTTTGAGTTTTCGACTAACAAAAATTTATAGATTGAATCAAAAAACTAAAAACATGGAGGAAAAAATTAGAGTTTTAGTTTACGGAAAAGTACAAGGAATTGGTTACAGAAACTTTGTGAAGAGGTATGCAAAAATGTTAGGCTTGAGAGGATATGTGAGGAACTTACCGGAAAACAGAGTTGAGGCTGTTTTTTGTGGTGACAAAAACGATATAGAGAAAATGATAGAGATAATGAAGAAGAATCACCCGCTAGCAGAAGTGAAAGATATTAAAATAGAAAAATTAGAAAGCGAAGTCAATTTTTCCGACTTTCACATTATTTTTTAATTTTTAATCTTAATTCTCAATTAGTGCTCCCGTCGTCTAGCCCGGTCAAGGATAGAGCCCTCTCGAGAAAAGAAGAAAGGCTCAGACGCGGGTTCAAATCCCGCCGGGAGCATCTGAAAATTAATTTCTCATAAATTTTGATTTCTAATTTCATTAGAGATTGTCAAAAATAAGATATTCGATAAACCTTTCATCCAAATCATACTTTCTAAAAACTTTTAATGCATACCTAACCAAATTTTTTGAGATTTGGATAGAGGGTGAAGATGTATATTTTCCAGAAAGGTGCCATTCTCCACAAGATGAAGTAGACGGCTGTATCTCTAAGAGAAGATCGTTATAGAATTGTTCTATTTTTGATTCTTCTACTACTCTAATCTTTGCCTTGACAAATCTCAAATATTCTCTTATTTTATCGTTTTTATCATCTGTCCAGCTCTCCTTTTCGCCGACCCAAGAATTCTCCGGTATTACCATTTTTCTATCTTTATAAAATTCTTTAACATTAAGCAAGTCGGGATAGCTTTAACATCGTTATGCCATCGTAAACTCTTGAATACTCGCTAAGCTCTTTCAAAAACTTGTAATAAAATTTTTTATGATACCCGAACGTCTCGCCATCTAAAGTTATCAATGAATAAACATCCTCCAAATTCTTGTATGCATTATGATATGCTCGTATTAAATTTTCCACAAATTCTTTAGCAGATATATTTTCAAATGAAATTCTATTTGAGTTAAAATCGTCTCTAAAAATCAATCTAACTAACGGCCTTTCTCTCTCATCTGTCCCTGTAGGAAATTCTCGATTTGTAAAAAATGACTTTTTATATGAACTTACAATTAAAAAATTGCATCCACTATCTCTCGCTATTTCACCGACTTTAATGCCAGAAAACTCTTCTGGTGATCTAAAAACTTCAATTGTGTCCTTTATTCCGAGGATTTCTCTATTGTGTTTTTCATTTAACTCAGTCTGTAAAATTGTCCAATTTTTTGGATATAAGTCAGGAATTAGGTGGTATTTTGGTGTTTTTGTGAAATCTATATTGCCATTTTCGTATGCCTCCTCTAGATTTTTTAAAGTCTTTTCTCCAACTTCCACTTTTCCATCATAAAGAGCTTCTGTTATAGTTGAGTGCAAGTTTAACGTATAATATCCGTTTTCCTTCAGAATCTCTGAAAGAGGGTGATAGCACTCTTCTAATATTTTTCTAAACACCTTTTCAGATTGAATTTCAGGAACTTTTGGCTGATAAAGGTGGAGCAGTATAACTAAATAAATCATTTTCCCCACTCTATCATTTTACTCTCGAAATTTTAAAAATCTTAAGTTTAGTTGCAATCCAAGATAGATTTCAATTATACGCTAACTGTAAGTAACATGTAGGTTCTATAAGACCAATAAAAAATTATTTACTAATCGAACGATTGACAACTCTTTATTGTATGTGTACGCAAAAATTATTTTTTAAGAAGCCTTAAATCTACAACATGCATTCCCTTTAATTTCTCAAAAACTTCATTCATAATCTTCTCAAAGGGAACAATTTTTACTTTTGGCGTTATTTCAAAATAATCTTTGATTAGTTCTTGAACTTTCTTAACAACTTTTTCTTTCATTCTTAAGTATCTTTCGTGTAGGCTTATCTTTATAATCATTTCATCTAAACCAAATGTTTTTTAGATTCTTTTTTAGTTATGACAACTTGGTATTCTTTAATTTCTCTCATACTATTCAAGAGATTTTCTAGAGAGAAGGTGTTTATTAATGTACCTTTAACTTTAGTTTCTATTGGGACAATGTCACTCTCTCTATAAATGTCTCCAATCAGTTTCAAAGAACCATCCTCGTAAATCATTCCTTTATCAATGATATCTTTTGTCCAATATCTTAGAAAAACAGAACCCCTAAAATCTAAATGAGTGAAAACAAGAATTCCTTTTTCACCAAAATTAACTGGTTCTCCTGTTTTTGGATCAACAACTTCCCACAAATGAAGATTTGGATCTATAACATAGCCTCCTCTTTCTTCTCTTTCAAAAATAGCAGCTTTTGATTCGGTAGATGCATAACCTTGAAGTATTTTTGGTTCTGGACCAATTTTCGAAAAGTTTTCTCTAATCCTTTCTCTCATGTTATCTGGCAGATATTCTCCTGCTGTAATTATGTATTTAACATTCGACTCAATATTGCTTTCTACAGCTAATTGAGAGAGATAAGAAATATAACTTGGCATTCCTATCAAAGCGTTTATCTTAAACTTTTGCATCATCTCTAGTTGTAAATTGCTCCTCCCCGCACCTAAAATTGTAGCAAATGTATTAGGTTCTACCAACCAACCAAAATTTGTATGCCAAAAAGCTAAGTGTGGAGCGTAAGGAAATGTTATTTGAATTCTTTGCTTACAGTTAAGAGATTTTATTATCGGTTGTAATGCTTCTATGGTAGTTTCTTTTATTCTTTCAAAATCGTATCTAGTGTAAAAGCAGGCTGCAGAATTCCCTGTTCTTCCAGAAGTTGCAAAGAATGTTGCAGGCAAAAATTCCCATTTAATTCTCTCAAAAAATTTATTTTTATCGAAGAAGTAGAGCATCTTGTCTTTAAAACCAAGATACCAGAAGATTTTCTTTGTTGGTTTTAGAATGAATTCTTTTTCTTTACCAACCCAATCAGATTTTTTAGTAAATGGTAGCTTTCTTAAGTCATCCTTTGTTTTTATATCTTCCGGCCTTAGTCCAAGTGACTTGAAAACTCTTCTATAATATGGATGAAAATCGTAAACTAACTTAACCATTCTTCTTAGCTTTTTGTTTTGCAATCTCTCAATATCTTTCAGCTTCATTTTAACCTCCTTATCGGAACTCCGCCCCATATTCCTCTTTTAACTCTCTTAAATTTGGGCACTAAACTCATTGCGCCAATTATTGCTCCATCTTCTATAATTGCTCCTGGCAGAACGGTTGTGTATTGACCTATTGAAACATTCTTTCCAATTTTTACCGGGGCAACTATTAGTTTATTGCCTTCGGTAGAATGACCTATTATTGCAGCATCTCCGCCAATAACAGAATTATCTCCTATCTCAAGAAGATGAGCATCATACACACAAGTTGTATTGATTATGACATTTTTACCTATTTTTGCACCTAGCATTCTGTAAAAGAAAATATTGATTGAAGATCTTGTGAATGGAAGAAAGAGGAATCTAACCAATGAGATAAAACCAGCATTTAAAAGCCAAATTAAACTTTCTTTACTACCAATCTTGTACGTTCCTGGCTTCAATCTAATTCTAAATATTCTGATAGCTAATGCTACTACAAACATCAAAACGATCCCAAAAACAAAGTAAGATAGTGCAAATCCGAAAAGAATGAGAAATAAATTTCCTGTTTTTAAAAATTGCATAAACAGAAAGTAAGAAGTAAGAAGGAATCAAAGAAATTGCGATGATAGTGCTTCCTATGAGATAAAGTATTATAGCACTAGCAAACAGCAAGACTTCACTTAAGTCAATCATCAAAGTATTTTGGAGTTAGAGTTTAAATTCTTCTCTTATAATTTCTTATTAGTGCAGGGGTCGCCTAGCCTGGCCAATGGCGGCAGATAAAAAGCTGAAGCTCAGAATTAGCCGAGGCTTAGGTGCTAAGAAGAAACCTGCTGGGTTAGTCCCTTCGTGGGTTCAAATCCCACCCCCTGCATTACTCTTTTTAGATTTAAAGAAAGGTTCTATAGAAGTTTAGAGTGAGCTGAATGCTTTGAGAATTAGAATTGTAAGAAAATAAAAAAAGAAGGAAAGGTCACTTCTCGATGAAAGCTTCGTATACTATGAATAATGTCCCTACTAGGCCAAAAAGCCATCCTAGAATTTCAAAAAGTTGGGCTAGACCGTTCCAAACTGATGTTCCTAAATAACTGCCTAGCGCTGTCGCTGTTGAAAAGGTGCCGGCAAAGAGGAAGAATACTCCCGCTACAATTATCCAGTTGAATCCCTTTTTTGCAACATTTCTGAATTTTAGATACTCAGCAAGGGCTGCTGCCAAAAGGAATGCTATCCCTAAGTCTAGTAGACCACCAAAGATTGCCATTCTCTCACCAATTAAAATTTGATAAAGCGCTTAAAAAGCTTTGGAACTTGAATCTAACCACCATGTAATAAAAATAAAAACAAGAGAAAGTTACCCAGGCGATTGGTTGTTAGAGCTCCTCTTCTCCTTCCTCTTCTTCCAATTCTTCCTCGTCCCACTCGCCTTCTTCATCCCATTCCTCTTCCTCTTCTTCCCACTCTTCTTCTGCCATTTTTTCACCTTTTGTCGCTATACTTATAGTGATTGAAGGTATTTAAATATTTTTGTTCGCATTCAAAAATTCAATTGCGGGTGGCTAGGCCGGGCGGCTGGGCCTCGCCTGTAACGGCAAACGGTCCATAATGGCCGGGCNGAAGCTCGAGGGCGGTGTGCATTGTCGAATTGCTCCAGCTACTCNACAATGAACTCNCGCCCCCATGGATCTAGCTATCTCTGAATCCCCCAGGGCAGGAATGCAGCAAGGGTAAGGAGNTAGCTGGGTGCTGTGGGGATTACGAGAGTAAGAAGAGGAGCTGGGTTNGGCAATTCGGTAATGCACACCCACCAAGAGCGCGCCACCCGCAATTTTTTATTTTTCGCTTCTAATGATGAATCATGAGAAGAAAGAAAAGCAAGAGTATAATCATTATCGGAGTTATCTTGATAGTTAGCATAGCTTTTGTTGGAAGCAGATACGTTCATTTTGAGAGTATTGTAAAAACGGAGAGCGAAAAACCAAAAATAGAAATTCTAAACATAACAAACTATACTCAAGAGAGGTTTGTTAAGATATATGTACCTGCTGTTGACAATGAAGGTAGAGGAGTAGCAACCGTTCTAAAAGTTGGAATAAAGCCTGGAAGCGGAAAAGTCTTAGTTGACATAAACAACATTCTTTTCTGGTTAGATACGCAGCAATCCATTCAAACAGC
>Ga0065719_116332_pt1 | contig 11205 bp, 9 predicted proteins | sample GBSCel85sediment_FD_59106 | JGI IMG/M metagenome (GOLD analysis project Ga0065719, IMG submission 59106) | Hot spring sediment microbial communities from Great Boiling Spring, Nevada - Cellulolytic enrichment CS 85C v3 (version 3) | ecosystem: Environmental > Aquatic > Thermal springs > Hot... | reverse complement strand
CAACAATAAAGGCTTTCTCGTTAGATGGCAAAACCTTTGCGCCTTCAAAAACATTCCTTAATTCATCCTTAATCCTTCTCTCATCTGTAAGTAAAAAAATCTTTAATTCCTCATCTAAACCTTCTTCAAGAGTGTAAGCTTTAGTTTTTGAGAAATCGATTTCCCCTCTATAATCAAATTCCAGCAAGCCAACTTCTTTCAAAATTCTATTTATATCAATTTTATCCACAATCTTTGGTGGATAAATCTCCTTTACTCCTCTGTTCGAAATTATGATTAGGGTTTTACCCGGTTTATTGAGTTTTCCTATAAAATCGTCTACTTCAATCAAATATCTCTCAATTACCTTGGCGTATTTTTCTTTTTCTTCCTCGCTTATGTAATTTCTAAACTTTTCGGGATAAGCATAAATCCAAAAATATTGCTCAAGCCTTAACGGCGAAGATAAAACGAAAAAAGCGACTTTTGGTCTAAACTTCTCTCTCAAGTAGAAAAATTCTCTTGCTTTTCTATCCAACAAATAAAATTCGTAGATCAAATCTTTTTCGATCTTATTTTTCGGAACCAATATTTTCAACCAATAAACCTTTCTGAAAAATTCAACTATAGGATTTTTAAAAAGTATCAGAGCTTTCGAATCATAAATCTCATCCGGCCACTCATTTTTACCTTCAAACTCGTCGGGAACTCTAAAATAACCTTTTTCAGGAACATTGGGCCAGTAGAGCGTGCCAAACGTTATATTTCTTGCTTCTAATTCACTCCATAATAAACTTCCGTTACACTTAGCTAAAGACTCCCAAGCTGAATAAGAATCGAGTTCTCCTATATTTATAAAACTCGTAAAAGTTCCGCTTCCAATAACAGTTTGAAAATTTGGCAGCTTACCTTCTTTTACCATTTGTTGGAGTATTTCATAACTTAATCCATCTAATCCAATTACCAAAACCTCATTTTCAGGTACCCGAAATAAAAAAACATAAAGATGCGGATAAAGAAGAAACAAGCAAATTGTTGAGAGAAGAAAAATCAAAATTAGCAATCCTTTCATCATACTTTGGTTTAAAAACAAAATATTTATTCATACAACAAGAATTTCTTATGTTAAAAAGTTTGAAAAAAATTTATTCTTCGAGAGATGTAATATTAAGGCTTGCTTTCACTGATTTGAAACTAAGATATGCAGGCTCATATTTAGGTTTATTGTGGTCTCTTCTTGAACCGCTTTTGATTATCTTAGTTTATTCGCTTGTCTTTCCCCTCATATTAAAAGTAAATTTTTTCGAATGGTTTCTCTTTTTTATTTGTGGTCTAATTCCGTATAGATACCTCAGAAAGGGTACAATGGAGCTGACAACTTCGCTTGTTGATTATTCAAACATACTTTTAAAATCAAAAATGAATCCTCAAAACATAATTTATGCAAAGGCGATTTCAACATCGATTTCCTTCCTCATAGAACTTTCGATAGTTTTTATTCTTGTTAGCTTCTTTGTTAAACCTTCTTTTTTCATCTTTCTATTACCTTTTGCTGTAACCATAAGCTTTCTACTAAACTTGGGTCTTGGGTTTTACTTCTCAGTCATTTATCCTAGAGCAAGAGATATGAACTATATTCTTTCAATAGTTTTCGAGGCGCTTATGTTTCTAACTCCAATCGTCTATAAAATAGACCACATACCAAGTCTATATCGAGGGATTTATCTTTTAAATCCAATTGCTAGGCTCGTTTATACTTATCAAGCTATTTTCCTCTATTCCTCTCCCAAATTCAAAGAGTACCTTCCATTACTTGAGCAAATAGTGTTATTGTTTTTATTCTCTCTGTTCGTATTTATCATTGGGTATAAAAAGTTCGAAAAAGAAAAAGAAGTTAGTTTGGAGTTGATTTAATGAGTGTGATTGAACTAAAAGATGTTTGGAAAATTTACTTACTGGAAAAAGAAAAAGCTACTACATTAAAAGAGAAATTCGTGAACATAGGGAAAAGAGGAAAGAGAGAAGAAATTATAGCACTTAAAGGAGTTAGTTTAAATATCGAAAGGGGAGAGTGTTTTGGGGTTTTGGGGAAGAACGGTTCCGGCAAGACAACTCTTTTAAAAATAATCGCCGGCGTACTGAAACCGAATAAAGGAAGCGTGAGAGTAGAGGGGAAAATTGTTCCAATACTAACACTTGGTCTTGGCCTCCAAAGAGAGTTGACAGCAAAAGAAAATGTCTACCTTTACGGTTCGATTCTAGGTCTATCAAAAAAGGAAATTGATGAAAGATACGAGAAGATTGTTAAGTTCTCTGAACTTGAAAAAGTTATGGACGTTAAGTTGAAAGATTTCTCAGATGGTATGGTAATGAGATTATCGTTTTCGGTAGCATTTCACGTCGATGCAGATATAATACTAATAGATGAAGTATTGGCTGTAGGTGATGCTGCTTTTCAAGCAAAATGCTTAGAGAAAATAATGGAACTGAAAAAGGAAGGAAAGACTGTGGTTATGGTATCACATTCCCCAGACGACATAAGGAAATTCTGTGATAGAGCCGTAATTCTAGAGAAGGGCGAAATTATTTTTCTAGATGAGGCAAGGAAGGTTTGTGAAAAATATGAAGAGATGATAGAGAGCGAAAGACTGAAAAGATGGAATGAAGAGGTGGAGAGAAAATATGGAATTAAGTTTGACGCTTCTTTTGAATATCCATATGTCCTAAAAGAGGGTGAAAAGTGTAGAATAGTTATAGAAGCTGGAAATTTGCCTAAATTACCAAACTTATTTTTTAGAGGAAGGGATAAAGTAAGAGTTTTTAGTAGAAAAGTTGAAAACGGAAAGGTAATCTTTCAGACGGATTCTTTACCCTTACCCCAAGGCGAGTATGATGTTTTGATAGAGTGTAATGGTAAACATTTGACGAAAGAACCTTTAAAAGTAGTCGTGAAGAGCTCCAAAGAAAGCGAAGAAAACAGAGTGTACATTCCACTAACTTCTAAATATCCTTTTCAAGGTCTAACATTAGTCTTTGGTAAAACTCCGGAAAAAGAATATGAAGAATATAGGAAAGGTAAAACTTTATTTGTCTTTGAAAATTTAGACAGCATAGTTAATGAAGGAAACGCTTGTTTATTTAAGGGAGGAAAAACTTTAATGGTAGGTAAAAAAGAGATTGTTTTGGAGAAACTTAAGGAAGAAACCTGGAAGTACTTAGCAATAAAACACTTTAAGGATATTCTCGCAAAAACTGAGCTAGGAAGGAGTTTGATTGGCCATGAGAGAAATTATTAAGAAAATTTTGGAAGTTGTTGGGAGCGAAGACGTCGTATTTGTTGGAAGAAAAGAGGAAAGAGGAATAAAAACAATTAAGCCAGAGGAAATGGAGCTTTATCCCAAAAAATTTAAGAATGTAATTGTTGAGGATATTGAACAGCTTGAGAAAGAAGAAACAGAAAAACTAGCTGAAGTAGCAGAATGTGTTTGGATTCCAACTTCTATGGATAGGCTTGTGAATAAAATTGATTCAAGTATTGAGAGTATGGTTGAGAAAGGAGAATTTAAAGGCATCGATATGGAAGAAAAGATAGAAATTTTGAAAAAATTAATGAATGGAGATGCGTATGTTGTAAATTTTAACCTTCCTCAAATAGCTCTAGTGATTTCTAAGAAAAAACTGAAAATTCCACTTCAAATGAGAGGAGAACCATTAACTTCCTTCCTTCTTAACCTAAGTATAGTTGAATATTTGAAATCAAAGCTAGAAGAAGTAAAGAGAGAAAAGGCCGAAATGGAGAAAGAAATAGAAGTGTTGAAAGGAAGAAACGAATTTCTAAGTCATGAACTGGAGAGATTGAGAAGAGAAAAAGAAGAGATAGAGAGAAGAATGAGGGAAGAAAGAGATAGACTGGAAAGAGAAAAGAAGTCGCTAATTGAAGAGATTTGGAAAAACAAGAGAAAGTTTGAAAGAGAGAGGAGAGAAATAGAGAGGAGATGGAGAAGGGAGATTGTGAAAGCACTAAAAGAAAGAGAAAGATTGAAAGAGGAAATGGAAAGGATAAGAGGAGAGAAAGAAAAAGTGGAAAAGAGAATGAAGGACGAAATAGAAAGAAAGGAGAAAGAGAAAAGACGGTCACTCGAGGAAGCTGAGAGGAGATGGAGAAGGGAGATTGTGAAAGCACTAAAAGAGAATGAAAGAATTAGAAGCGAGTTGGAGAGAATGAGGAAAGAGAAAGAAGAAGTGGAAAGAAGGATGAAGAATGAAATAGAAAGAAGGGAAGAGGAGAAGAGGTTGTTAGTTGAGGAGATTGAGGTGAGGAAAAAGTCGCTTGAAAAAGAAAAAGAAGAGATAAGAAGGAGATGGAGAAGGGAGATTGTGAAAGCACTAAAAGAGAATGAAAGAATTAGAAGCGAGTTGGAGAGAATGAGGAAAGAGAAAGAAGAAGTGGAAAGAAAATACGAGGAAGAATTAAGAAGAATGAAAGAAAAAATAGAAGAATTGAAGAATGAAAAAGAAGTATTAATTAAAGAAATAGAGGAGAAGTATAAAGAGGAGCTAAAGAAACTTGTATTTGAAATGGGATTGAGGTTAGAGGAAAAAGAAAAAGAATTAAAAAGAGTTGTGAAAGAGGGGGAGAACCCGTGAAAGCTTCAGTAATTGTTTGCTCGACAGGTAGAAAAACGCTTTTTGACTGCTTAGAATCTTTAAAAACTCAAGATTATACTGGCTATGAAGTATTAGTTGTTTCTTACGAGAAAGCAATAGAAGAAAGAGTCAAAAATATGGGTATAAAATTTGTTTTCTCTCCAAAGGCAAACCTATCATACCAACGAAACTTGGGAATTATGGAAAGTGAAGGAGAATTCGTGTGTTTTATAGATGATGATGCGATTGCTTCGCCTTCATGGATAAGAAATCTAATAGAAGCCTTTGACGACGAAAAAATTGCATGTGTTGGCGGGAAAATCAGTTTAAGAATTGAAGGTGAGATGGAAGAAGAATTAAAGAAGTTGAAGACAGAGATATTGAAAGGATTTTTAGGGGAGACTTCACTTGGGGAAGAAAAGATAGAAGTCAAGCAACCGTTGCTTTGGGGCTCCAACATTTGTTTTAGAAAAAAAGTCTTTGAAGAAGTGGGTTATTTTGATGAAAGAATGGGAAGAACTCCAGAGCTAATGCTATATAACGAAGATATAGAAATTCAAAGGAGGATATTAAGGGCGGGATTCAAAATGATCTACGAACCAAGAGCTTTAGTATGGCATAGAATCCCTCCGGAGAAGTTAAAAGTAGAGTACTTTCTACAAAGAAGCTTCTGGCAGGGTTATAGCAATGCTCTAGCCATAAGGAGAGAAGAAGATACAAAGAAATTTGTAGAAAAGATAAAAAATCAATTTTGGAACTTCCTTCTCAAAGAAAAGATTTTTGAACATTTTTTCGAGACATTTATTACAACTGATATAAATGAGAAGATTTCCAAATACCAAAAAATAGGAATGCTTATAGGCTTGCTAGAAATATCTAGGGGATAGTAAAATGGAGGAGCTTAATAAGTTACAAATTGTAAAGTACGTATTATCCTATGCAACATTCTTCCCATTCACAAAACCGTCATTTATCAACATTGGGCTAACTCATCAATGTAATTTGAGATGCAAAATATGTGAAACATGGAAATTCGGATTAAAGCAAGAAGAAGAATTAAAACTCTTTGAACTTAAGAAACTCATCGATGAAATCGGAAAATGGGGAAAAATAAATGTGAGTTTTGCGGGTGGGGAACCTTTACTAAGGAAGAAAAAGTTGTTGGAATGTATAAAGTTTGCAAAAAAATGGAACTTAACGACACACGTTACAACAAACGGTCAACTAATAGATAAGAAAACTGCAGAAGAGCTTGTTTCTTCTGGCCTAGACTTCTTGCAAATTTCTTTAGATGGGGCAAGAGAAGAGACCAACGATTATATAAGAGGAAAGGGCACATACAGAAAAGCCATGAAAGCAATAGAAGAAATAAAAAAGGCGAAGGAAAAGTTCGGCTCAAGTTTAAAACTCTCACTCACAACAGTAGTGACAGAAAAAAATCTGGATGAGTTACTGGAAATAGTGGAGCTGGTTAAAGAGCTCGATCTTTATGAAGTATCCTTTAACCCTTACAATCTTGATACATCCTATATGCAAAATAAAAGTTATAAAGAGGATGAATTCTGGATTAAAGGAAAAAGTATATCTAAACTTCGAAAAATTTGTAAGAAGTTAATTAAAATAAAGAGAGAGGAAGGAAGGATAGGTACTCCTTTTTTCATGCTTAGAATGATGCCAGACTATTTTGAAAGGAAACTAAAGTTTAAAGGCGGAATATGTCTCGCTGGCTTCTCTTACATGTATGTGAAACCTAATGGCGACGTTGATGTTTGCGGTAAAGGCCCTTCTTTGAATGTGAGAGAAATGTCCCTAAAAAAAATATGGTATAGTCTAACGTTTGTTAAAACAAGATTAAGAATAATGGGATGCAAACGTCCATGCCTGATGCTTTGCTTCCCGCGAATAGACTTTAAAAGCTTGAGAGGTGAGTGAATGAAAAGCGTTTATTCCGACTTTTTTACGTTTTTGAGAGACTTTTCTCTAAATTGGTTATCTTATCATCTTAACTATCCATTTACGAAACCTTGGAGAGTTAACTTCGATATAACTCGTCGATGCCCACTCAAATGTATAATGTGTAATGTGTGGAAAGAGAAAGCAAACGTATCGAAAGAACTCAATTTAAAAGAGTTGAAGAAGCTTATTGATGAAATAGCAGATTGGGGGATTGACCATATTTCTTTAGCTGGCGGAGAAACTTTAGTGAGAGCAAAAGACGTGATTGAGCTAATAAATTATGCCTCAAGAAAGCCCCATATGAGAGTCGATCTAATAACGAACGGCTATTATCTAAATGAGAAAGTTTGCAGAGAACTTCTTAGAGCAAATGTTTCCAAAATTTCTCTTTCTCTTGATGGAGCAAAAAGAGAAACGCATGACTTAATAAGAGGAAAAGGAAGCTATGAAAGAGTAATTAAAGCTGCTAGAATGCTTGTAAAGTTAAAAAAAGAAATGAAAAGCAAAGTGGAGTTGGAATTTACAACCGTAATTATGAGACAAAATTTTAGAGAACTCGTTGACATATTTAATTTAATGGAAAAAATCGGATTTCAATACGTGAATTATCAAGCTATTGTTCCTGATAACACTTTTACAAAAGGTCTGGAAGAGTTTTATAGGTTTTATCAAAGTGATATGTGGATAAAAGAAGAAGAAATTCCTGAGCTCGAAAGAGTCATAAGGCAGCTTTTGCTTCTAAAGAAAAAAACTGGAAAAATAAGGAATAGTAGGAGATATTTGCTCTTAATACCCAAGTACTTCAAAGAAAAGGAAAAATTTAAAAGTGGGAAGTGTATAGTGGGTTTCAGCTACTTGAACATTGATCCATATGGCAATGTAAGCGTTTGCGGGCTCGGACCAAATCTTAATGTTAAAGAAGGTAAACTAAAGAGTTTATGGAAGAGTGAGAGATATAAAATGACAAGGATTCTAATAAAAAAATGTAGAAGGCCCTGCATGATGCTTTGCTACGAGAAACTTAGCTTTAGAGATTTCTTAGAAAGATGGTTGGAAGTGAGAGGATGGATATAAGAGACAAAATAGAAAAAGTTGAGAGTTATTTAAGGTTCTATTTTTCTTACATTCTAAACCATCCTCTCATCTATCCAAAAGAAGTGAACTTTCAGATGACAAATAGATGTAACTTGCGATGCAAAATGTGTAATATATGGAAATTACCAAGAAGAGGAAGAGAATTAAGCGTAAAAGAAATGAAGAGAATTTTAGATGAAGTTAGAAATTGGGAGAATACAAAATATGTATCGTTTGTTGGGGGTGAAGCTCTAATAAGAATGAAAGATACGCTCGAGTTAATTAAATATGCAAATTCTCTTGGTTTCCATACTAATCTCGTTTCAAATGCAACCTTGCTAAATGAAACGACTTGTAGAAAACTTGTGAAGGCTGGTCTTGAAAGAATTGCCCTCTCTCTAGATGGGGCAAAAAGAGAAACGCATGACTTTATAAGAGGAAGAGGGAATTTTGATCAGGTGTTGAAAGCTGTTAAAATCTTAATTCGCCAAAAAAAAGAGCACAATATAAAGGTGGACTTTACTACAGTTGTTATGTCATACAATTTTAAAGAGCTTGTCGATCTTTATTTTTTAGCGAAAGAAATAGGAGTTGATCAATGGTTCCTTCAAGCAGTAGTCCTCGATAACACTTTCAGAAATTTCGATTACAACTCGCCTCTTTGGATAAAAGAAGAAGAACAAAAAGAATTGAGAAGTGTGATAGACGAGTTAATCCATCTTAAACTGAGAGATAGAAAATTCATTTACAATTCAATAGAATATTTAAGAGCTTTACCAAAGTATTTTGAATTGAAAGGAAATTTTAAACTTGGAAAATGCATGGCTGGCTACTTTACCTTAAACATTGATCCCTACGGTAACATTAGTATTTGTAACTTTGGACCTAACATAAATCTCATAGGAAAAAATGTTACAGAAGCTTGGAAAAGCAAGGAATTTAAGAGAACTAGAGTTCTCATAAAACGGTGCAAAACGCCCTGCATGATGCTTTGCTATCAAAGATTCAGCCTTCCAGAACTTATGAGATTACTCTTAAAGGGTGAGTGAGTGGCTGTAGACCTTAGCTTAAGAGTAAAGTTCGGTCCGAAGCTTTTGATGCTTTCTCCTACGGATTACTGCAATTTAAATTGCAAGATCTGTTGGAGGAGGAAAGAGGATGCAAAACTTGCCCAACCTTCTTTCGAATTTCTAGCTAAAATTTTGAAAGAAGCAAAAGAAATGAAAGTTGAAACTATTGACCTCACAGGAGGTGGGGAACCTTTCGTAAGAAAAGACATAATTCAACTGATGAAACTCGTGAAAGAATATGGAATGAATGGAACGATAACTACAAATTCGACGTTAATAAAAAAGTCTGAAGCCGAAGAAATTGTAAAAATGGAGTGGGATGAAATAAAGTTTTCTTTAGATGGATCCTCACCAGAAATAAACGATTATATAAGGGGGAAGGGCATTTTCAAAAAAGTTTTAAAATGCATCAATATGTTTCAAAAAATTAAAAAAGAGAAGTTGAGTTTGCGTCCTTCTCTTAGGCTATGTTTTACTATAACAAAAACAAATTTCATTGATATACCAAATTACATACGACTTGCAAAAAAGTTGGGAATAAGCGACATAAGCTTCTCTCCTCTCTTTGAATGGGAATCAAACAGAGAATTTTGGATAGAAAAAAGTCGGAAAAAAGAACTTATGAAAGTTCTTAAGAAAGGATTAGAAGTATCGAGAGAAGAAGGAATTAAAACGAACTTGAAAGCAATAATTAAATTTGGAGTCTGGGAACATGCTATGCCAAAATTCTGCTTTGCCCCCTGGTACATGTTATTCATCAATGCCAATCGCGAAGCTATGATGTGTTGTACTTTAGCTTCTCTCTACAAAAATAAACTAGGGAGAGTGAGAAGTTTGAAAGAAGTTTGGTTTGGGAAGAAAATGGAAAGAATGAGAGAGAGGATGAGAAAGGGGTTGCTTTTTGAGGAATGCAAAAGATGCCTCCCCGATTTTATGGAGCTATTCAACGAGCTCTATAAAAAGGTGGGAAAATGGAGCTTGAAGAGATAAAGAGAAGATTAGAGAATTGGGCTAGAGGCAAAAAAGAGGGTCCTGTAAGGATGGAGCTTCACCCTACTGATATGTGTAATTTAAAATGTACATTTTGTTGGAAGAGAAAAGAGAAAAATCCAACTAGAAAAGAGCTTTCCGAAACTCAACTACTGCGAATAGTGAGGGAAGCTGCAAAACTTGGAGTAAGGGAATGGATAGTCTCGGGGGGAGGGGAACCGCTGATGAGAAAAAAAGTTACTTTAAGGGTTTTGAGAGAGATTAAGAAGTATAGAATGTGGGGTTTACTAACAACGAATGGAACTTTATTAGATGAAAAAGATGCCATAAAGCTTGTGAAAATGGGATGGGACCAAGTTCAATTTAGTATCGACGGTCCTAATGAAAGAATTAACGATTTTTTAAGGCCACCACATTCCTTTAAAAGAGCGGTGAAGGCAGTGAAGACTTTACGAAAGATGAAGAAAAAGCTAAAATCCGAGAAACCTTATATCGGCCTTAACACAGTATTGAATAAAATGAATTTTAACAGAATGGATGAAATGATTAAACTAGCAGACGAAATTGGAGCGGAGCTCGTTTTTTTCGAACCAATCTATCCGGGTTATTCGGATATTGACCTTTCAATTCCAAAAAAAGCAAGCAGAGAATTAATAAGATCAGTAAAAAAATGTGAGAAACTTGCAAAAGCTCTCGGCATAGATACGAATGCTAGAGAATTTTTAGAAGTTAGACTTGTAGATAAGTCAGACTTAAGGAGGAAGATATTGAAGGAGGTGGAGAAGGTAAACGGATTCTTAGGAGCGCCGTGTTTTAGACCTTGGTATCTCATGGGGATTAAAGCGTCTGGATTTTCCGGCTGTTGTTCTACTTTTGAAAGAGGCGAATTTATACAAGGAAAAAGCTTAAGTGAAGTTTGGTTTGGAAGAGTGTTTACCCAACTAAGAAATGAAATGTTAAACAAACAGATTCCATCCTATTGCTCGAAATGTAGTATTGTTGTATTCAACGAAAATAGGATGCTAAGAAGGATGATCCAAGATGGATGAAAAAATTGTAAGATTGGTGAGATGGGCAAAAGGGGAAAAGACGCCGCCATTAACTTTGGAGATTAACATAACAAACAAATGCAACTTGAAATGTAGGATGTGCTGGTTAAGATCTTCTAAGCCTACTCAGAATGAAATGTCAGAGGAAGAACTGAGAAGAGTAGTTGAAGATGCGATTGAGCTCGGAGTGAAAGAGTTTAGATTTCCAGGAAGCGGTGAGCCTTTGATGAGAAAGAGAATTCTTTTTCAACTGATGGAAATGGTAAAGAAAGAGGGAAGGGAAGGCCTTCTCATTTCTAACGGTACACTTTTTTCTGAAGAAGATATTAAAAAATTGGTCGAGATTGAGTGGGATGTATTAACAATAAGCCTTGATGGACCTTCAGCGAAAGTCAACGACTATATAAGAGGTGTAATTGGATCCTTCAAAAGAGTCATTA
>Ga0065719_106792_pt1 | contig 11225 bp, 11 predicted proteins | sample GBSCel85sediment_FD_59106 | JGI IMG/M metagenome (GOLD analysis project Ga0065719, IMG submission 59106) | Hot spring sediment microbial communities from Great Boiling Spring, Nevada - Cellulolytic enrichment CS 85C v3 (version 3) | ecosystem: Environmental > Aquatic > Thermal springs > Hot... | reverse complement strand
ACAGAAGTGCTGAAAGAATAAGGAAAGAGTTCGAAAAGCTTGGAAAAAAGGTTGGAGTAATAATCACGGACACAAACGGAAGGTGTTTCAGAAAGGGAGTCGTTGGGGTTGCAATGGGAATATCAGGGGTTTCCGCTATGAGAGACTGGAGGGGAGAGGCTGATCTCTATGGAAAAAAGCTAGAAGTAACAGTAGAATGCATAGCAGACGAAATAGCTGCATTTGCAAATCTTTTAATGGGAGAAGCTGGAGACGGAATCCCAGCTGTTATCTTCAGGGGCTTAAAGGTTCTCGGAGAAGGTAGCGCTAAGGAGATATACAGAAGAGAGGAGGAAGATGTAATCAGAAGATGTCTGAAAAAGTGTTATTAATTGGAACAAATGTTAGAAATGTTGCACAATCTGCGAGAAAGGCAGGATACAGAGTGTATGCGATTACAAAGTATCCTGATCTAGATCTAAGGCTTTACTGCGAGGAAGTATACGAAATGGAAAGAGACTGCAAAGATCTGGCCGAGAAAATAGCTCAGGAGAAGAATGCAAGAGTTGTTCTATGCTCAAATGCCGAAACATTAGAAGTAAACGCAGATCTTCTATGCAATGAGCCAAGAGAGTGCAGAAAGATAGTTGACAAGCTGAAATTTTACAGAACCCTTGAAAAGGCTGGAATTCCGTATCCGGAAGTTCTAAAAGAGCCTGAAGGAAAAACAATTGCTAAACCAAGAATCGGGGGAGGAGGGGAGGGAATTAAGTTTTCGAATGAAGCGGAAAACGGATTAATACTTCAAAGATATATCGAGGGAATTCCATGCAGCGTTTCACTGATTTGCGGAAAAGATATAGTGCCGCTGGCGATAAACAGAGTTTTTTCAGGCTGGAAAGAGATGAACGCAAGCGGTTTTAGATACAGCGGAAATATGACACCGCTGGTCGTTGATGAGGATAGAAGAAAAGAGCTGGAAAAGATAGCCATTGAGACAGTTCAGCTTTTCGATCTAGTAGGCTCAGTTGGTGTCGATTTTATCCTTGCAGAAAGACCATACGTTCTTGAGCTCAATCCCAGATTCCANGGCTCTCTGGACAGCGTTGAATGGTGTCTCGATGTAAATCTATTTTCGATGCATGTAANGGCCTTTGAAGGCAAGAAAATAGANAGAAAAAAGGCAAAAAGATTCGCAATCAGGGCAATCCTTTTCGCAAAAGAAGATACGTTTGTGAAAAAAGATTTGACCGGGAATCCATTCTTTGCGGACATTCCGTGGGGTTTTTATAAAAAGGGGGATCCGCTTGTATCCATACTCGCAAGCGGGGAAAAAGAAGACATTTTTAAAAAAGTTTTCGAAAGAAGGGATCTATTTTTAAAAGCTGTCAGCCATAGCCAATCGGCTTAGCAGAAACTTTAAGTCTCTCGGTCTTTATTCTATCTTCGAACCTCTCGTAGAAGCTTATCATCGCTTCATTGACGCTGGGCTTTATCTTCTTTATAGCATTATAGAAGTGCCTCATTTCGACCTTTTCAGCATTTGGATTCTCTCTAAGCGCAAGCATGACAGCTTCTCTGCAAATCGCTTCTATGTCAGCCCCAACATAGCCATCTGTGATTTCTGCCAGCTCGTTCAAGTCCACATCTTCAGCCAAGGGCATATTCTTGGTGTGGATTCTGAATATGGCGAGTCTGCTCTTTTTGTCTGGAGGTCTTACGTATACGAGTCTGTCGAATCTTCCCGGCCTTAGAAGTGCAGGATCTAGGATGTCCGGGCGATTTGTTGCTCCAATTACAACGACTCCATGCAGTTCTTCCAGTCCGTCCATCTCTATTAGAAGCTGGTTCAGAACCCTTTCAACTGCTCTGCTTCCTTCATCTATTCCTCTCATCTGTGCAATTGCATCTATCTCATCGAAGAAAACTATGCAGGGTGCAACTTGTCTGGCTTTTCTGAATATCTTCCTAACAGCCTTTTCACTCTCTCCGAGCCACTTGCTGAGCAGTTCGCCACCCTTAATGCTTATGAAGTTCGCCTCGCACTCGTTTGCAACAGCNTTTGCTATCAAAGTCTTTCCTGTCCCAGGAGGACCATAGAGCAGAACTCCTTTAGGTGGCCTTATTCCGAATTTCTTGAACTTCTCAGGATACTTCAGAGGCCATTCCACCGCTTCTATTATTTCTCTCTTCACGTCCTCAAGACCTCCAACGTCTTCCCATGTAACCTTCGGAATTTCAACGAGAACTTCCCTCATCGCAGATGGCTCTATTTCCTTCAAAGCCTCAAGGAAGTCTTCCCATTTGACCGTCATAGATTCAAGGACCTCGATTGGAATCTCTTCTGCTTCGAGATCTATGCTGGGCAAGTATCTTCTCAAAGCCTTCATCGCCGCCTCCTTGCAAAGGGCTTCTATGTCAGCTCCGACGAAGCCATGGGTCTGATCTGCGAGCTTTTTGAGCATGGCCTTTATTATCTCGCTTTCAACTTCATTCAGCACATCCTGAGAAAGAATGGATTTGACAGTCTTTTCTATTTCATCATCCCTTTCCAGCTTCTTCACTTCCTCTATTGCAAATTCTAAGTCTTTCTGAATCTTTGGATCTTCAAAGTTCCTTTTTACTTTCTCAAGGGCTTCCAGAACGAACTCTCTGAGATACTTTGGCTCCAGAGGCATGTTCCTCGTGTGGATCTGCAGGATCTCAAATCTGCCTTCTCTGTCTGGAACGCCAATTTCTATTTCTCTGTCAAACCTCCCTGGTCTTCTAAGAGCTGGATCAACGGCGTCAATTCTGTTTGTTGCTCCTATGACTATAACCTGTCCTCTTTCCTCAAGGCCATCCATCAAAGTTAGAAGTTGGGCAACGACTCTTCTTTCAACTTCTCCAGTCACGTCTTCCCTTCTCGGAGCAATTGAATCTATTTCATCGATGAATATTATGCTAGGAGCATTCTGCTTCGCCTCCTCGAATATCTCCCTAAGCCTCTGCTCAGATTCGCCGTAGAACTTGCTCATTATCTCCGGGCCATTTATCGTGAAAAAGCTAGCTCCTATCTCATTTGCAACAGCCTTTGCTATCAAAGTCTTCCCTGTCCCAGGAGGACCATAGAGCAGAACTCCTTTAGGCGGTTCAATTCCTAAGCGCTTGAAGAGTTCCGGATACTTCAAAGGAAGCTCTATTATTTCCCTAACCTTCTGAAGCTCTTCCTTAAGTCCTCCTATGTCCTCGTAGGTGACTCCAGCTTTACCTATTCTCTCGAAGCCCTTCACAGGATGATCCCTATATATGACCCTTGTTGTCTCATCCATTATCACAGGCCCCTTGGGCTCGGTCTTTATCGCAACGAAAACAACCGTTTGATTCGGCTGTCCGTATCTACCGAATCCAGTTATAGCAGGAGAGCCTATCAGCGGAATCAGATCTCCTTCAACAAGAGGTCTTTTCAAAAACTGGTGCTTCAAATATTCTCCAGGGTCTATTCCGTATATTCTCATCTCTATTTTCTTTACGGGAGCCAAAACAACTGTCTTTGCAATCGAGTAATTTGCCTTTCTTATCTTAACCAGATCCCCAACTCCTACTCCAGCGTTTTCCCTTGTAAAGTGATCTATTCTTATTATATTCTTGCCCCAATCTCTCTTTGGTGATCTCCATACTTTTGCGACAGTCTTTCTTTTACCCTCTATCTCTATGACGTCACCCGGAGAGATCTGAAGCTTCATCATCGCATCCGGATCTAGCCTTGCAATCCCCCTTCCTGAATCACTCGGATAAGCTTGGTTTACCTTGAGCGTGATCTCCATGGTTTCACCTACAGCTTTTTATTTTGAGTATTAAAAAGACTTGTGGTGATTTGATGAAGGTTGCCGTATTCGATGCCTTCAATGGAGCGAGCGGGGACATGATAATCTCAGTTCTGCTAGGAATATCTTTGGAAAAAGATGACTTAGAAAAGGTCAAGGAGGAACTATCGCTTGATATCGACTTCGAAGTCAGAGAAGTTATGAAAAAAGGCTTAATTGCAAAGAGAGTCGTTGTAAGAGAGGGAAAACGGGAGAGGAAATTCAGAGAGATGCTGGAAATCTTAGAAAAATCAAAGATTGAAAGAAGTGTGAAGGAAGATGCAAAGAAAATCTTAGAAATCCTTGCAAAGGCCGAAGGAGTCGTTCACGGAAGAGATTACAGAAATGCAACATTTCACGAACTCGGCGGAGATGATGCGATCTTCGACATAGTTTGCTCCGCAATGGGCATCAGAAGGCTTATTGAGGAAGGTTACAGAATTTTCGCAAATCCAATAAGAACTGGAAGAGGCTTCGTGGAATTTTCTCACGGGAGATATCCAGTTCCGACACCAGTTGTCCTCGAAATATTGAAGAATTCGAAACTGGAAGTCATCTTCGAAGGAAATCTCGAGCTCTTAACGCCAACTGCATCGGCGATCCTAGCTTATTACTGCGAAGGCGTGCTCAGACAGCCATTAAAGGTTGAAAGAATTTCCTACGGAGCTGGAAGCTATGAAAGCGATGTTCCAAATGTTCTAAGGCTTATCCTTGGAAGTGTAGAAATCCACGACAGCATAGCAGTCATCGAGACGAATCTGGACGATCTTAGCTGTGAAGAAGTGGGCTTTGCCCTTGAAAGGCTCAGGGAAAAATGTCTAGATGCAGTCGCAATTCCAGCTATGGGGAAAAAATCGAGACCCGCGATTTTGATAAAGCTCATAACCAGAATGGAGGAAGCAGAAGACGTTGCACTGGAACTCATGAAGGAAACCGGAAGCCTGGGAGTGAGGATAATNCCNGTNTATCACAGAATGATCGCAGACAGGGAAATAGAGGAGAAAGANGTTTCAATAACGGGAAAAAAATTCAGNGTAAGGTTCAAGCGATCGAAAAGCCTTGGAACTCTAAAGCCAGAATTCGAAGATGTTGCTAAGATTGCGAAAGAGCTGGGAATTCCGATTTTCAGAGTTTATCAAATGCTGAGGTGCGAAGATGTTCATTCCGAGTGGAAGTAGCTGCATCGATTCCCTTCTAGGCGGTGGAGTTGAAACTGGAACTATAACCCAGATATTCGGCGCCAGCGGAACTGGAAAGACAACTCTTTGCCTAATGTTTGCAAAGAATGCTGCAAAGCAATACAAAGTTGCATATATCGACACAGAAGGCCTTTCAGCTGAAAGAGTTAAGCAGATTTTCCAAAAAGATCTGCAGCTATTTTCAAACGTTTATGTGCAGGAAGTTTTCACTTTCAAACAGCAGGCAGCTGCTCTTAAAGAAGCCGAGAAGCTNTGCAGAGAAGAAAAGGTAAAGCTGATCATAGTTGACAGCTTTACAGCTCTTTANAGAAGCGAACTAGAAGATGAGGAGAGGCAGGTTAAGATAAAAAGNGAGCTTACTGCTCAGCTAACTTTTCTTCTTGGCCTTGCAAGAAAGCTGGATCTNGCAGTGATAATAACGAATCAGATGTTCACGGATGTAAAAACTGGACAAGATAGGCCACTTGGCGGAACGAGCATAGAGCATCTATCCAAGACATCGATACTGCTCGAAAGGATAGGCTCAGTGAGAAGGGCTACTCTTGTAAAGCATAGGTTTAAAAAAGAGGGAGAAAGCTGTGAATTCATAATAAGCGACAGGGGAATTGAGCCCTAAAGCAAAGGCAAACTTCCCGTTATCTTATCTATTTTCCTTGCCTCATCCGGGCCTATTGCCAAAGCCGTAATAGTTCCCGGCGGTATTTCCGTCAGTCCAGCATCCTCGACTATCGCAGTAACCAGCTTTTCCCTTTCAGCCCTGTTTTTTATCTCAAAGAGCTCTTCCAAGCTTTTTACTTTCAGAACTATCTTCTTCTGCCCTTCCCTCAGCCAAGCTTCTCTCTTCTCCTTTTCACTCTTCAAAAAACCGAGAATGCTCGCATGGGCAACCTGAACTGCCAGTTTTCCTCTGGAAAGGTTCAGGTCGTCTCTGACCACTATAACCTGCTTCAGCTCCATTTCGCTCACCAGTTCAGCTCTCTTTCATCGTAAGCCCTAGACTTGCTCAGCCATTTATTCCCGATTTCCAAAGCTTTTTTTTCATCGAAATCTCCAATATATATTTTTTCCCCATCGAAGCTAACAACTTCCATTGGAACTGCGATGAACTTTTCATAGACCTTGACTATAAGATGGTTTTCAAAAATGTCTATGCTCTCTCCGAACTCCTTTCCGTCTTTGTAAACGAACCTGCAGATGAGATCCATAGCTCCTATTGTTCAGCTGATTAAAATCTTTTACGAGTATCTCACAACCTCGCATTCGCCTTCGTAGTTCTCTTCAAAGATTCCCNTTAGCTTTCCACTGCAAATCGGGCANTCTTTTCTTTCAGAAATCGAAATCTCGAAAAAATCAAGGNAACTTAAATCGATGCGTATTATCTTACCAATTGCAGGCTTTCCAAAACCAGTTATTAGNTTAATAGCTTCCAAAGCCTGAAAACAGCCAAAAAGGCCAGCCACTGCTCCAACTATTGCCCTTCCATGAAAAGCGGAAGCCTTTGGAATATAGCAGCGATAGCAAGGCTTGCCATGAAATGTTGCTATTTCTCCTTCAAAGGCATAAACGGCTGAATGGATAAAGGGCTTTGAGAGAATGCTGCAGACATCGTTTATCAAAAAGCGGGTTGCAATGTTGTCTGGACAGCCAACAACGACGTCGTAATTTCTTATGATCTTCTCCGAATTCCTTGGTGTTAAGTGATAGGGATAAACATCGACAACAACTTCTGGATTCAGTTTTTCAACAAAAAGGCAAGCAGATTCAGCCTTGTTCATTCCCAGATTTCCGGCATGTATTGTCTGTCTTTGTAGATTCGATTCTTCGACGATGTCTCCATCCACTATTCCGATTCTTCCAATTCCGGCTGCTGCTAGGAATTGAATNNCAGCGCTTCCCAAGCCACCAGCGCCTACGACTAAAACAGAGGAGTTCAGAAGCTTTTCTTGCCCTTTAAGACCAAAGACCTCTATCTGTCTTGAATATCTATTAATATTAAACGTCAAGGCTCCTCACCTCTTTCGCATGCATCAGTATGAAGTTCTTCCTGCTTTCAACGTCTTCACCCATCAGAATTCTGAAAAGCTCGTCAGCTTTCTTCGCATCCTCTATTTTCACCCTAATAAGAACCCTCTTTTCCGGATTCATCGTAGTTTCCCAAAGCTGCTCTGGATTCATTTCTCCAAGTCCCTTGTATCTCTGAACTTCGGCATCTCCAAGCTTTTCCAGTAACTTTTTCAATTCAGAATCGCTGTAGGCGTAGTAAATCTTTCCTCCCTTTTTCACAGCATAAAGCGGTGGCTGAGCAATGAAAAGGCGTCCAGCTTCGATCAAGGGCTTCATGTGTCTGTAAAAGAAGGCCAGAAGCAGCGTTCTTATGTGAGAGCCATCAACATCAGCATCTGTCATTATTATGACTTTTGAATATCTTGCCTTGCTTAAATCGAAGTTCTCATCTATACCCGCTCCAATTGCCGTTATTATTGCCTTTATCTCCTCATTCTTCAGAATTTTGACCATTCCGGCTTTTTCCACGTTTATTATTTTCCCCCTAATTGGAAGAATTGCCTGAAATCTTCTGTCCCTAGCCTGCTTAGCCGATCCACCAGCCGAATCGCCTTCGACGATGAAAAGCTCCCTTTCCTCAACTCTCTTGGATGAACAATCTGCAAGCTTCCCCGGCAATGTTATTGAAATCTCTTCCCTTTTTCTCACAAGCTCTTTAGCTCTTTTGGCAGCCTCTCTTGCTCTTTTTATTAGCATGAACCTGTTTAAGAGCTCTTCCGCTTCTTTTGGATTTTCTTCAAACCATTCCATCATTCCGGAGTAAACTACAGACTCCACGGCTGTTTTAACTTCGCTGTTCGTCAGTTTGCTTTTTGTCTGTCCTTCGAATTGTGGATTTGGAATTCTGATGCTTATAACGGCAGTAAGGCCTTCTCTTATCTCCACTCCGCTCAGAATTTCGAATTTCTTAAAAGTCCTCTTTCCAAATTCGTTTACGGCCCTAGTTAATCCTGCTTTGAATCCAACTACATGCGTTCCGCCGTCGACATTTTTTATACTGTTCGTAAAGGCATGAACACTTTCAATTTCTGAATCTGTGAACTGAAGGGCAACCTCGACGATTATATCGTTTCTGCTTCCTTTAATATAGATTGGCTCATGCAAAACCTTTTTTCCTCTGTTTAAACTCTTAAGAAGCCCAACGATTCCTTCCGTGAAGAAGAATTCCTTTTCTTTACCGTTTCTCTCATCTTTCAGAATTATTCTCAGCCCAGCGTTTAGATAGGCTATCTCCTTTAGCCTTCTGGAAACGACCTCGTAGTCAAACTTTAGTTCCTCGAATATCTCTGGATCTGGCTTGAATCTGACAGTAGTTCCTGTTCCATTGGCTTCGCCAACGACGATTACGTCTGTCTTCGGAACTCCCCTTTCGTATCTCTGATAGTAAACCTTTCCATCTCTCTTTACCCAAACTTCGAGCCATTCAGAGAGAGCATTAACAACAGAAACTCCTACTCCATGCAATCCACCGGCAACTTTGTAAAGCTTTTTTCCAAACTTTCCGCCAGCGTGGAGTTTTGTCATGACTATTTCAAGCGCAGGTCTTCCAAGTTCGTGCATGTCAACAGGTATTCCTCTGCCGTTGTCTTCAACGCTTGCAGAGCCATCTGAATGAAGCGTTACGATGATCTTATCGCAATATCCAGCCAGAGCTTCGTCAACGCTGTTGTCCACGACTTCCCAGAGCAGATGATGCAATCCTTTTGCCCCAACGCTTCCGATATACATCCCGGGCCTTTTTCTGACCGCTTCAAGGTCGTCTAGAACTGCGATGTCCTTTGCAGTATAGTCCACGAAGCAAATAAATTTCTCGGTTAATAAGACTTCTCAAAAGCTATCAAAGGCTGGCTTCGCAGAAACGCCAAGAGATTCACAGTAACTTTTAATCTTCCTGAATTCTCCATACCAGTCGAATTTCCTAGCTTTTTCCGCCAGTTCTCTGGCAAGTCCAGAAGTCATGAAGGGCTTAATTCTATATTTGTCATAATATAAATGGCTCTCGGTTTCCTTTGCGAGCTCAACTATTTCCTCAAAGTTCTCCCCGGGAATAATCGGGCCAAGAAAGATCCAGGTTCTTATTCCTTCCATTGAAATCTTCTTCAGGGCTTTGGCTCTTTCGCTCGGCAATGGCGCATTTGGCTCTATTTCTTTCGCAAGATCATCCCTGAGCGTTGTTATCGTGAATCCGACGTCTACCATTTCTGCGTTCTCTACGAGGATGTCGATATCTCTAAGGACTAGAGGACTTTTAGTCTGTATGCTCACCCTGAAGCCGTTTTCAAGAAGAATGCCAAGGATTTTTCTCGTTAGCTTTTCTTTCTCCTCCAATAATTGATACGCATCCGTGGCCGTGCTTAGGGCAACGATCCCTCTTCTTAAATTTCTCAATTCCCTAGAAAGAATTTCGCATATGTTTTCCTTGACAACAACTATTTTGCCCCAATTATCTGCAATATCCTTTTCGCAGTAAAGCCTTGCGTAACAGTAGATGCATCCATGGGCACAGCCTATGTAGGGATTCACGGTGTAATCTAGCTCAGGAAGCTTGCTTCTTCCTATTGCTTTCCTCACCTTTCTCCTCAAAACGAGCATAACGTTCTCTGTTCTTTAATAAAGCTCAAAAGCTTCGAATTCTTCTTCCATTCCTCAAAAAGATCCGAATGCGCTGCCAGATAATTGAATGCATCTCTAAGAGAATCGAAAACTTCCGGCTTCTTTGAGAACATTTCTCTGACATTTTCTCTCACAAACCAGACGCCTATCGGAATCTTAAAGCCCGGATATATTTCCCTCCAAAGAATTGCCGTTGCCTGCCTTTTTATTCTCTGCAGGTATTCAGCTGTTGCAAGTCTTGCGGAATAGTAGCAGCCTCCAAGAGTTGCGTAATCTCTTCTACCATTGAATCCCTCGCTGTCGCATTCGATCGCAATGCTTTTTCCGAAATTCCAAGTAGTGTTAGGGAACCAAGCTTCTCCCCATTCAAAGCTCCAGATTCTTGGAATCAGAATAGCCATAAAGAGATTCATGGCTTTCTTGTGCACAAAAACCCTGTATTCATCTATTATCGGAAAATCCCGAATTTCTTCGATCAGAAGCTTTGAAAGTGTATCGTCAACGGCAGTAATCGCCCATCTTGTCGGCACTAGCTTTCTCCTCATTCCAATAGCGCCAGAGGACAGCAACTTCTGAATGTGTGAGACAGGTATTTTCTTCTCGTAAAGAATTCTGATAGCATCGACTGCTTTTAAATCTCTGCTCTCGTAAACATCCTCAACAACCCTCGGAACTCTAGAAGAGCTGCAAATCCTGGCCTTTTTTGCTGGAGCAAAGGGGCCAAAGGGTGCATGATGCTCATCAAGCATAACCCTTGGCCTTGGAGGTTTTTCGAAAGAGATTTCAACGTCGACAGGCTTTTCATAAAGGCTCAGCTCCTGAATAAGCTCGGCTATCTTTGATTCGGATTTTCTTACATCCACTCTGAACTGACCAAGGATTAGAGAATATCTGAAGTTCAGAACTTCTTCTATGCTCAGATCCCTCCAATGCTCTGGCCTGTCATAGATTTCCGTATCGCCAACAAAGGGCGGAACTGCCGGGCAGGCAAAAACTTCCGGATAGTTCTTTCTCCCGACAAATATCGAGGGAGGGGATGATCCGAATATTTCAGTTGAATGGACTATTCTTATCTCATGCTCAAATGCCCTGCAGCTTTTTCCGCAGAACATCCTTCCCCTGCAGATCAGGCAGAGTTTTTCATCCACGCTTTCTGTTTTCTCCTAAATTTAAAGATTTACCTGAGAAAATTTTATAAGGTGTAGCTTCAAAGTGGCTTGTGCTGTTCGAACCCTTTTCAAAAAATGGGCCCAGGATGAAGAACAGATTCATCAGATCGGCAACTGCTGAAGCCATGACTGGAATCAGTTGTGATGCGCATCTAGAAGGGTTGAAAAGACTTGTTGAAAAGGTCAAAAAAGTCGATAGAGATGTTCTGCTCGTAGCCCAGTTGGCGCATGCTGGAAATTTTCGAAGGAAAAATGCTGCAGTGCTGTTCAAAGTGATATGAATAAAGCATACAGATTCCTAATCCTGATAAGCCTCGTGAGCCTCTTTGCTGACATGAGCTATGAAGGTGCAAGAA
>Ga0065719_100760_pt1 | contig 11253 bp, 9 predicted proteins | sample GBSCel85sediment_FD_59106 | JGI IMG/M metagenome (GOLD analysis project Ga0065719, IMG submission 59106) | Hot spring sediment microbial communities from Great Boiling Spring, Nevada - Cellulolytic enrichment CS 85C v3 (version 3) | ecosystem: Environmental > Aquatic > Thermal springs > Hot... | reverse complement strand
TTTGGTAAAAAAGCGTTGGTTTTGTCTGATTCTGATGTTAGGAGGATTGTTGGTGGTGTTGTTGAATATAGTTTAAAGAGCTATGGTGTTGATTATATATATGTTGTTTTTAATAGGGAGTGTAGTTGGGAAGAGATAAACAGGGTTACAAAAATAGCTATTGAAAACAATGTTGATATGGTTATAGGTGTAGGTGGTGGAAAAACACTAGATACAGCAAAAGCTGTAGCAATACCAAACAAACTAGCAGCAATAATGATACCAACAATAGCATCAACAGATGCACCAACTGTTGGTGTAAGTGTTATTTATACAGAGCCTTACCCAGGTGAATTTCTAGAAGCTGTTAGCTTTTCAAGAAATCCTGATATGGTAATTGTTGATACTGAGGTTATAGCTAAAGCACCACCAAGATTTCTAGCAGCTGGTATGGGTGATGCCGCATCACATTATTGGGAAACAAAATCAATACTACAAGGAAATAAACCAAACTTTGTATATATAGATTATGAACATGGAAAAGGTGTAGAGCCTTTAAAGCCTTTTGATATAGGGTTTTTGTTTGCGAAACATGCTTGGGATATAATATATAGGTATGGTGTTGAGGCTATGGATTCTGTTAGAATTGGTGCTGTTACACCAGCTCTTGAACTTGTTATATATGCAAACACCCTCCTCAGTGGACTGGCTGTTGAGAATGGTGGTACTGCTTTGGCTCATGCTGTTGGAAATGGTTTAAGTGTTTTGGAAAAGAAGATGAGGCCTGTTCAATACCATGGGGAAATGGTGGCATTTGGAACACTTGTAGAAATAGTAGCTGAGGAAACAATAGAAGAAGCAAAAAAATACATATGCTGGGCACATAAAATAGGTCTACCAACAACACTCAAAGAACTAGGAATAGAAAACCCAACAGAAGAAGACCTACACAAAATAGCTGAGAAATCGAAATCAACATTAGGTTTTACTAGGATACCTTATGATATAGATCAAGAGAGATTAGTTGAATTGATAAAGGTTGCTGATTCTATAGGTAGGAAATTCTCAGAGATATGTCCAAGGATGGCATATGGATAGGTGATTTCTATGTCTTTAGAAGAGTCTTTGAATGAGTTAAAGGGTATTTCTTTTAAGAGGTTGTTTGATTTAAGTGGTAGAAAAGCTGTTGTTACTGGTGGGGGTGGTGGTATATGTAGTGCTATTGCCTATGGGCTGGCAGAGTTCGGTGCTGATATTGCATTGATAGATCTAAATGTGGAGAATCTTGAGAAGGTGAAAAACTTTCTTAAAGAGAGATTTCCTGAGAGGAAGGTAATGGCTTTTGTAGCTAATGTGTGTAGCTATGATGAGGTGGTTAAAGCTGTTGATAATATTGTTAAAGAGTTTGGTAGAATAGATATATTGGTGAACTGTCATGGGATTGGTCAATGGGTTTCAGCTGAGGCGATGGGTTTAGATGACTGGAATAGAATGATATATACAAATCTAACATCTATATTTATAGTAAGCCAAGTTGTTGGTAGATACATGATAAAGCAAAGATATGGAAAGATAATAAATATAGCTTCTATGTCGGGACACATAGTAAATACACCACAGCCCCAATCACACTACAATACATCTAAAGCTGGAGTAATACATCTAACAAAAAGTCTAGCTGCNGAATGGGCCAAATACAATATATATGTTAATAGTGTTAGCCCAGGCTATACACTTACACCACTTGTTGAAAAACTGCTCAATCAAGAACCTAGATATGCTGAGTTATGGAAATCTATGATACCGCTAAATAGATTTGCAAAACCATATGATATAGTAGGAGCAGTAATATTTCTAGCATCAGATGCATCAAACTATGTTACAGGAACTGATATTCTTGTTGACGGAGGCTATACAATACTATAACGTAACACCAACACCTATAGCTTTGATAACAATAAAGCAATGTTTTGTTAATAGCTAGCATATCCATGTCTAGAATGTTTTAACAATATACAGCATTTAAGATTAAATCAAGAGTCTGTTCTTTAATTTAACAATATCTGTAAATATTATTGCAATATCTCTTTTAACCTCTCTACCAGAATATCTATTNNGATNGTGNTTAGATTAAAATGCTAAGAGATGATATAGCTTTTTAACAATATGTTAGGTGTAGNTAATGTCTTATTTTGATGAAGGTGAGTTTNATAGATGGATNAANAGTGCATTGAGAACTATTGACTCTGCTAAAAGGGATTTAGATGGTGGTGACTATAACTGGTCTTGCTTTAAGTCTCATCAAGCTGTTGAAAAGGCATTAAAAGCAGTTTTATGGGGTGTTGGAAAGCCTAGAGTTGGACATTCTCTTATTCATTTGCTAAGCTACTTGAAAGAGGATATAGGTGTAGAAGTTCCAGAGGATATAAGCAATGCATGTATAGTTTTAAGTAAATACTATACACCAACTAGATACCCTGATGTTTGGAGCGAGGGTATACCTGAGGAATATTACTCAAAAAGAGAAGCTGAAGAAGCTATAAAACTTGCTATACATGTTATTGAGTGGGTTAGAGAGCTATGGAGAAGATTGTTGAGGAAAGGTTAAAAGCTAGAGAAAACGCTATTCAAGAAGCCAAAACCTTCGCTATCTGCATAGCTAAGAAACTTGGAAAAATCACAGCAATTCTTTTTGGTAGCTATGCTAGAGGAGACTTCAACGAGTGGAGCGATATAGATGTGCTAATATTAGCTGAAAACCTTCCCCAAAATCCTATCAAAAGACTTGACCTAATACAAAACTGTTTAGAGAAAACACCAAGAATAGAACCCTTAATAATCACAGTAAGTGAATTCATGAAAATGAAAAACAAAAACCCAGCTATTATAGATGCTTTAAAAAACGGTGTAATATTGATTAACAATCTTGAGACATCAATACAGTAAAACCTTATTATATACAAATTTCTATAAACTTTTATTACAGCTTTGCATAAATAGATAAATAATCTCTAGAAACACAATAGCAATTAATCCTTAAAAACAAAGAGGTTCAAAACTCTAAATCTTAATACAATCTTAAATCTAAGGCTAGACATTGTGAAGCATTTTAATACTATTTAGGATGTTCTAAATATTTGAAATACTTCAGAAAAATTTTTAAACAACNTTGNCATCTTAATTATTGGTAATGATAAATGCATCCCATAGTTAANTATNTTGTTCAGAGATTTTTAAGAATGCTTTTGACTATATGGATAGGTCTGACATTAGTATTTATTGTTTCACGTCTCATGCCATTTAATCCTGCCGATATTCTCGTAGCTAGAATTCTGGCTCTTGGTACAAGATTAAGGGCTGAAGAGATTGAAGCTATGAGAAATACGATATATAGTTTATTTGGTTTAGGAAAACCTATATATATCCAGTATTTCGAGTTTTTATATCGTTATCTGGTTGGTGATATGGGTCCTTCTTTTACATATTTTCCTACAAAGGTTTCAGAGGTTATTGCTGTGGCATTGCCCTACACTATATTTCTCCTTTTACTAGCATCTATAACATCGTGGGTTATTGGTAATGTAATTGGTGTAGTAGCTGCTTTATCTAGAAGAGAGAGGCTGAGTAGAGCTGTAGAATATACTATATTAAGCATACAGCCTATACCCTTTGCAGTATTTGCTTTAGCATATCTGATATTCTATGTACTTGTACTTAGATTATCTATACCAGCTGGTGAGGTGTTATATGGAAAGCCTTTTTGGTATATAATAAGATCTATGTTTCAGCGTAGTCTTCCACCATTAACAGCGATGCTTATATGGAATTGGATGGGAAACTTTCTATCTATGAAGAGTCTTGCAATAAAGTTGAAAAACGAGGACTTTATAGACTATGCGAAACTTAGAGGAGCGTCACGTCTAGTTATAGTTCAGTATGTAGCGAGAAATGCTATTGTTCCACAATTCACATATCTATTACTTGGTTTAGGAATGATGTTTACGGGTAATGCGTTGGTGGAATATCTCTTTTCTTATCCAGGGATAGGAATACTTTTCGTTACATCAATTGTTAATGCAGATTATAACCTTATGTTGGGAATAGCATATATGTCTATTGTTGGCGTAGCTATAGCTGCTTTTCTACTCGATATAATCTATCCTTTGATAGATCCTAGAATAAGATATCCAGGGCAATAAGGTGAGATAAATGGGCTTTAAAGATATGGTTAAAGATAAAATGTTTATAGCTGTACTGTCAATTGTAATAGGTATAGTGCTATATATTGTTATATATACAAACTACTTTATTAAAATAGATCCAAGCAAGTGGTATTCGCATCCACAAGGTATTCCACCAAGCAGTAAATATCCATTTGGAACAACACTTACAGGTCAAAACCTAGCAGACCTTGTCCCAACTGCTCTTAAAAACTCTATAGTAATAGGAATTACAACAGCGCTAACATCAACAATTATAGCAATTACATTGGCAGCTCTTGTAACAATAGCTAGAAAAGGTGTATCAGCTTTAATGATCTTTATAGATACAATGTGTACCATACCTCCTCTACCAATCTTAATAGTTATGATATTTACATGGAGAGACTATATAACGATGCCAGCGATAGGCTTAATCCTATCTATATTTGGTTGGGCATGGCCCTCAAGAGCATTGATATCAACTTTATCTAGCTTAAAGGAAAGAACATTTATATATACATCATATTTATCTGGATTACCATCATATATGATAATGTTTAAGGACTTTATGCCATTTATAATGAGATATATATTGGTCGGCTTCATCAATTTAATGTTATGGGCAATAGGTATGGAGACTACAATATCTATGTTTGGTGCTATGAAGATGGAAACCCCAACTATTGGAACAACACTTTACTGGGCATTACAATATCAAGCATTTCTACTTGGACTCTGGTGGTGGTACTTAATACCAGTTCTATTTCTCATAGCTTTAGTATTACCATTATATATGATTGGTATAAAGATAGATGAGTATCTAACTTCATAGAGGAATGCGAATATGAGTAGAGAATATTTAGATAGAGAAGCTATTCTTAAAATTGTTAATGTAGATGGAGGTTATGTTATAAAATATAGAGGTAGATCAGTAAAGTTTATTCATGCAGTAGACAATGTCTCTTTAGAGCTTTACCCCAATAGAATTATAGGTATTGCTGGTGAGTCTGGTTGTGGTAAATCTACACTTGCGAAAATAATATATGGTGCTATAGAGCCTCCTCTAGAGGTTAGACAAGGGTCTGTTTTATTAAGAATGTCTGAAGGTTATAAAGATATTCTAAAGATAGATAGGGCATATATATCTAGAGATATATGGTGGAAGGTTTTAAGCTATATTCCACAGAACTCTATGAATGTTCTAAATCCAATGAAGAGAATAAGAGATACCTTTATAGAGACATTCAAGTTTCATGGAATGGATATTGATAAAAAAGAGGTAACTAGATATATTAAAGAGACATTCAATGTATTTGGTGTACCTATAGATGCTATAAATGCTTATCCACATCAGCTTAGTGGTGGTATGAAGCAGAGAATTGTTATATCACTATCTCTATTATTTGATCCGAAGATAGTATTATCTGATGAACCAACTACAGCAGTAGATGTTGTAACGCAGCTAGGTATTTTAACATCGTTAAAGGAGTGGCAAAGAGAGAAAAAATCTTCGATGATTATAATATCTCATGATATGGGTGTACATGCATATATGGATGATGAGGTGGCTATAATGTATGCTGGTAACATTGTTGAGAAGGGTAATGCTGAGGATATATTTAAAGATCCATTGCATCCATATACAAAAATTCTAATATCGTCACTTATAAAGAAAGGTGAAAAGACTATTAAAAGAGGTATCTCTGGTTCTCCACCAGATCTATCTAACCCTCCACCAGGCTGTAGGTTTCATCCTAGATGTCCATATGCTATGGATATATGTAGAAGAGAAGAGCCTCCAATAATAGAGATTGGGATCGGTAAATTAGTTAGATGCTGGCTTTATTCTAAGAGGTGAAGATAATGGATATTGATTTAAATAACTATCTATTGTATGTTGATAAGGTAACAAAGTTATTTGGTTATGGTTTACTAGGACTTAGAAAGTTCAAGGCATTGGATGAGGTAACTATCTCTCTTCCATCTCAAGAACCTAAACTTTTTGTCTTGATAGGTGAAACAGGTAGCGGTAAAACAACACTACTTAGAATAATTTTAAGAATGATTGCTCCAGATATGGGTTCTGTTTACTATAAAGGTAAGAATGTATTTGATATGAAGTCTTCTGATGTTAAATGGTATAGAAAAGAAGTCCAAGCAATATTTCAGGATCCCTATGAAACATTTAGCCCTCTAAGAACAATAGACAGCTATCTATTTGATGTATCTAAATATTTACTTGGTATCAATAGAAAAGAGGCTGAAACCTTAATCGATGAAACACTAAGATTTGTCGGTTTAAGTCTAGATAGAGTTAAGGGTAAGAGAATAAGAGAGTTTTCAGGTGGTGAGCTTCAAAGAATATCTATAGCAAGAGCAATACTCTCTAAACCTGGTTTGCTACTGGCAGATGAACCTGTTTCAATGTTGGATGCATCATTAAGGGTAAATATATTAAACATATTTAAAGAGATAAAAGAAAAGTTAAAGCTGTCAATAATATATGTTACACATGACTTAGTTACAGCTTATTATGTAGGTGATGAAATGGCTGTTTTATATCGAGGTGTCTTAGTGGAATCTGGGCCTATGGAACATATATACAAGGATCCTCTACATCCATATACACAACTATTAATGAATTCTATTCTAGAACCTGACATCGATATTAAAAATAGAATAAAACCTGTTAAGCTTTCATCAATTGAAATAAAAGAATTCTTAGCACCAGGGTGTAGATTTGCATCTAGATGTCCATATGCAATGCCTAAATGCGCTAAAGAAGTACCCCCCTCTATAATAGTTGATGGAAAAAGAATTGTTAGATGCTGGCTTCATGTTAAGTAAAATTATATATTACGTCATATAAATTTAAAAATATCTAGAATACATAAAAATAAGCGGAGTGAATTGGTATGGTATTAAAAGGAAGATATTTAAATGCGATATTAATGCTGTTAATAATAGCTCTATCAAGTATATATTTAATATCCATGCCTCATACATATTCACAGCTACCTCTTCCACCAGGTGTAGCTAGAAAAGATGTTGCAATAATTGATGTGATACATGGAAGAACACCTACACCTGATAACTTTAATGTATGGGTAATAGGAATACCACAGGGTCACATACATCAATTTTGTGTAGATACACTATGGTATGCAAATCTATCAGATCCTGCGGGAACACTAGTTAACATACTTGCTGCAGGTGTTCCTGAATATAAAGATAATTATATGACACTTATCATAAAGTTGAAGCAGGGGGTTTACTGGAGTGATGGTGTAGAGTTTACAGCAGATGATGTTGTATTTACAATTAATACCATAGCAGCTAATCCCAATCTTAACTGGAATGCTGTTGTAAGAACCTGGGTTTCAAGTGTTAGAGCACTAGATAAATATACTGTTGAAATAAAGCTTGTGAAGCCTAATCCATATGCACATTACATGTTTGTAGTACAGGCATGGAATGCCATGTACATAATGCCTAAACATTACTTTGAGAAAGTAGGTGCAGAGAATATACATACAGATAAGTTCAATCCACCAATCTGTATAGCTCCATATGTGCTACATTCATTTGATCTTGGTGGTATGTGGTTCTTATGGAAGAGAAGAGATGATTATCTAAGATCAAGCTTAGGTGATTTGGTTCAAAAATATGGATGGTATGGAGGTCCTCAATGGGTATTAATGAGGGCATTTCTAACAGAATCTGCAAAGGTTCTAGCTATACTTGCTGGAGAACTAGATACAATGTTCGATCCATCACCAGAAGCATTTGATACTATATTAAAGGCTATGGGCGAAAGGATACAGCCATGGTTTACTGAGTGGCCGTATTTCTGGGGCTTTGAGTCCAACAAACAGAGGCATATACTTCAACCACCTAGTGTATCCATATAATATATCTTTAGTTAGATGGGCACTAGCCCTAGCTGTAAATATGACAAAGGTTATGACAGAGGCATATGGAGGGATTCAAAGAATTTTCATATTGCCAACAGGAACCCTAGGACCTACACTATATTGGGAGGAAAAACTTCTGCCATGGTTAAAAGACCTAGAGATAACATTACCAGATGGCTCAAAGTTTAAAGTATTTGACGATACTATACCATCCAAGATATATAACTGGGCAAAAGCACAAGGATATATCAAGGAAGAATGGAGTAAAGAAAGAATAACGACAACATGGGGTATCGGCTGGTGGAAATATGCACCAGATGTATCAACAAAAATATTAGAGGGACTAGGGTTTAAGAGAGGTCCTGATGGATCATGGTACTTGCCAAATGGCTCTAGATGGAAAATGACATTGAATATACCAACATATGAGCTAGATGCAGTTAGACTTGGACAAGCTGTAGCAGCGATGTGGAAGGAATTTGGAATAGATGTAAGTGTTGTAACACTAGATGCAACGCCGTTCTGGAATGCAGCTCAATATGGAAATTTTGAAACAGGANCTTATTGGGGTCTATACGCATTTGCTTCAGATCCATTTGTAATTCCATATAATTACCAAACATTAAAATGTGAATTTGTAANACCCATAGGCAACTTCTCTNCCAACTGGGCAAGATATTGTAATCCAAAATTAGATGAATTAATTGATAAAGCATTATCATTATTGCCTGGAACCGCAGAACAAATTGCATTAACAGAAGAAATAATAAAGGCTGTTGTAAGTGATATGCCCGCTATGATATCTGGGGACTGTAAAAAACTACTATTCTATGTAAAAGATTATTGGGAAGGATGGCCATCAGCAGAAAAACCAGGAGTTAATCCAATGTTCTGGTGTATGCCATTCAAAATTCAATTAATGCAACTTCATCCAAAAGGTTGGAAGCCTACGCCCACACCATCTCCTACACCTACCCCAACGCCAACACCAACGCCTAGACCCACACCTACACCGACTCCAAGCCCCACACCTACTCCTACTCCTACACCGACGCCTACTCCTACACCCACTCCGACACCTACACCTGTTCCTGGTGTTGTTACAGTAACTGTTAAAGCAACATCAACAGTTACATCAACTGTTATATCAACAGCAATGTCAACAGTTATATCAACAACAACAAAGATAGAGACTGTAACAGAATGGACAACAACAATAGTATTATCAATAGTATTACTAATAATAGGATTCGCAATAGGATGGTTCATAAAAAGAAAATAAAAATTAAAACAAAAATTATTTTTTAAACAAACATTATTTTTAATGTTTTATTTCTATTATTGCTGTTCCTTTTTTAGGTGCGTTAACTTCTATTGTAGTTGAGTTAATTAGGTTTGTCACTATGTCTCCTCCAATTCTTCTAATATCCTTAATCTGGTTTTGTGTATATATTTTGGCTTTCTTTTCATATCCATGGTTAATTAATATGGCTATGTCACTTTCTTTGCCTTTGTATACAGCTATCTCTATTTCTGGGTTGTCGCATCTATATGGTCTTTCTATGTTTGTCTCCTTTGCTATAGATTCATATATTTTGTAATAGTTTTTGCTCCAGTCTATGGTTTCTTGTCTAGCTATTATTGTTTCTATTGGTATTAGTGATAGGTATGCTGTGCCCATACCTCTTTTAGCTTTGAATATTACTGGGTTTCCGTTTTTGTCTATAGCTATTGTTTCAGCATCTATAGCTTTAGCTAGGTATGTATATATTGGTTCTTGAACTTCTATATCTATTTTATCGCCTTTTCTAAGTTCTCCAAAGTCTTTTACAAATTCTATTGTTGTTAAGCCGTGGATTTTATATCCTATAGAACCTGCTTCAAGAATGTTTTCAACACCAAATAGTTCTGTCCATAGATGTGTTGGTGCTTCGTGTAATGCTCTAAGATTTGCAGCCCCTCTTATAACAGATGTGTATACAGCTCCACCACCCTCTACATAGCTATATATTTTTCTCCATGTAGATGAGAGTGCCACTATTGTAGAGGGCATTACAATAAGCTTTTTGCTCTTTATAGCCCTCTCTATATCTAGTTCAAATATCATAGACGCTTGTATACCAGCTACAGATGCCAGAATATATGCTCCTATCAATGGCTGAATTAAAAGCTGTGGCCCAGCTATATCTCTATATCTTATAAATTCATAATCTTTAAATACATAGAATGGTATAACAATAGATGTATCTGAAAATCTTTTAAACTTTTCATGGATACCCATCTCCTCAACTTCTCTAAGCTCTTCAGAAAACCTCTTCACTATATATGCAGCTGGTTTTAATGAACCATCTTTTCTAACTATACCAAATGCAAGCTCTAGAGGTCTCCATTCATATGGAGGATCAGACTCATGTGGAAAGTCTGAAAAGCACCATATAAATGCACCAGATGCTCCATGAGCTAGTGCAGTATATAGAACCTCGTTTATGAATCTAGCTTGTGAGTCTTCAGAAAATTGATGGGTGCTAAAACCAAATTCCTCTAGAACTATAGGTATATCGCCATCATTTGAAAACAGCTCTAGCACAGCACTATATGTATATCCATGTCTTACAACATCACTGTCATAGAGATATAGATGAGGGCCGACGTAATCAACAAAATCTCTAACATTTGGAGTTTCCTGCATATATTCATTTGGTATATCGCCAGATGAAACTACATGGCTAGGATCAATACTTTTAACAGTTTTTGAAAAAGCTCTTAGCAATGCAAGAGCTTCATCTCTATTTCCGGCTTTTTTAACAAGGCTAATCTCATTACTTAAAATCCATCCGCCAACACCATCATAGTCTTTAAACCTTTTAACGATAGCTTCAATGAATCTACATGTCTTTTCAATACTTGATGGAGTGTAAAGATCTTCAAATCTTGTCCATGGAATTCTCCAGTTCTTTCCACTCATATGGCCAACTATAAGACTTGCAAATCCAATAATTCTATTCTCTTCTAAAATTCTAAGAAACTTATCAAGCTTTTCAAAAGAATCTTTATATATATTGACATTTTCATCAGCAAAATCCTCATTCTTAATGAAAAATCTTACAGCTCTAATACCAAGCTCCTTCATAAGCTTAACATCTTCAGCAATATCAGCT
>Ga0065719_106997_pt1 | contig 11279 bp, 14 predicted proteins | sample GBSCel85sediment_FD_59106 | JGI IMG/M metagenome (GOLD analysis project Ga0065719, IMG submission 59106) | Hot spring sediment microbial communities from Great Boiling Spring, Nevada - Cellulolytic enrichment CS 85C v3 (version 3) | ecosystem: Environmental > Aquatic > Thermal springs > Hot... | reverse complement strand
TACGACAAGGTCTGCTCTGTTGCTCTGGCAATTCTGGAACTATCTGAAGAGATAAAGCCAGAGAAACAGAAATTTTTGATCGCAGAAATAGGACAAGGTTTTACGTGCGCAATTGCTGTTGAAGGAGGAAAGATAGTCGATGCTCTTGGAGGAACATCCGGTTTCATGGGCTATTCTTCCATAGGCTCAATAGATGCGGAGCTAGCTTATTTGCTCGGATCTTTTCCAAAAAGCCTGCTTTTCAGAAACGGTATAAAGGACTTCGTGTCCGAAAAGGGTGGAAATGAGATGGAAATACTTTCAGAATTCGTTTTAAAGGACTTAAAAGCTCTTGAAGCGAGCATTGGAAAAGTCGAGCTTTGCATTCTTTCCGGAAGATTTGCGAGAGAAGTTGAAAAATGCGTTTCAAAATTCTACGATACAAGAATTCTGAGGGGCTTCTGCAAGGGAAAGCAGTCCGCTCAGGGAGCTGCCATAATTGCAAATGCGATCTCAGGCGGGGAATTCAGATATATAGGAGAAATTATGGAGATATTCAGAGCTAGTGGTAGCATTTTCGATCATCTTTCGAAAGAGATAAGGGAAAGGATAATGGCAAGGCTCAGATCTTCAGGTCTCCGTATTTCCTGATGTAGTTCACTAGCCCGCCCTCGTTGAGAATCGAAAGCATGAAATCTGGAAGAGGTTTTGCCTTTATAATTCCGCTTTTTGTGATTATCAAACCTTTTTCAAGCTCAACTTCGATTTCTTCCCCATTTTCTATTTTTTCGGTATCTGCGATCAGCAGTGGAAGTCCAACGTTTATGGCGTTTCTGTAGAAAATCCTTGCAAATGATTTTGCCAATACAGCGCTTACGCCAGCTATTTTTAAAGCTAGAGGTGCATGCTCTCTGCTGCTTCCCATTCCAAAGTTCTTTCCAGCAACTATGAAGTCACCTGGTCTGAATTTTTTCATGAATTCTGGATCTGCATCTTCCATTATATGCTTCGCAAGCTCAGGAAGATTGCTCCTCAAATGGTAGTATCTTCCGGGAATTATGTGATCCGTGGAAATGTTGTCCCCGAACTTCCAAGCTATACCTTTTAGCTTCAATTCATCACCCCTTTGAGACAAAAACAGGAACTTCACTCATCCTAACGACTGAATCTGAAACGCTTCCCATCGCTATTGACTTGAAAAGGCTGAGCCCCCTTGAGCCTATGAAAATCGTTGTTGCATCCATTTCAGCCTGCTTCGAAAGAATAACTTTTGTGGGCGAGCCAGTTGCGCTCATTTCCAAAACCTTTATTCCTTGGGCCCTGAGTTCATCTGCGACTTCCTTCAGATCCCTTTGCTCCTCTTCATAAACGTGAAGCAGTATTATTTCCCCTCCTGTCTTTTTCGCTATTTCCCTCGCATAGTCCAAAGCCTTCTGGGAATGTTTCGAGAAATCATATGCGACGAGAATTCTGTTGAAAAGGTATTCGCAGGGTTTGTAGCATTTAACTCCAAATTCCGAGATTTCCGTTTTAGATTTAAAGACATAAACAGGAATCTCGGACTTTCTAACAACTCCTTCAGAAACGCTTCCAAGCAGCACTTCCTTAAATATTCCCTTCCCCCTTGCGCCAACTGCTATGAAGTCATAGGATTTTGAGAACTTTAATATTTCCGTAACAGGATCCCCGGATGGATAAGGTTTTATTACTTCAGCCTTTAAACCAGCATTTTCGATTTTTTCAACCACTTTCGGCATTTCCTCTTCAGCCCTCTTTTCCTCAAGTTCCACATATTTCATGGGATCGAAGCCACCGCTTACCACGCTCAATTTTGACGTGTTAACAACGAATAGAATTCCAACTTCTTTTACGCCTGCAGTTCTCAGATCTTCCAGAAATTCGGTTACAATAAGGCTGTAACTGGAGAAATCGGTAGGAAACAGCATCTTTTCAAGCGACACCATGATCGTATTCAGTAGCAATGCTTATAAACATTTCGAAAAAGGCAACTGCATGGAATTCAGAGTGGTAATCTCGGATCCAAAAACTGGAAAGGCGTATCAGAAGACTATAACAGGAGCAAACGCTAACAGACTTATTGGAAAGCAAATAGGAGACATAATAAGCGGAACCATCGTCGATCTTCCACCAGACTACGAGCTGCAGATAACTGGTGGTTCCGACAAGGACGGCTTTCCAATGAGGCCAGATATCCCGGGAGCTGTAAGAAAAAAGATACTATTGTCTGGCGGAGTGGGCTTTAAGCCTAAAGAGAGGGGACTGAGAAAAAGAAAGATCGTCCGTGGAAGGGTAATTTCAAAGGATATAGTTCAGGTGAATGTGAAGGTCGTTAAACACGGCAAGGTTCCTTTGGAAGAGATTCTGAAGAAAGATGCCTCTGCTTGATGACAAGAGGAGGGCAAAGATATTTTACAGATATTTCTCGCTGATTTACGACTACGTGAATCCGATCTTTTACTCCAAGGAAATGCGAAAGAAGGTTGTAGAAATGGCGGAGGTGAATGAAAAAAGCCTAGTATTGGAAGTTGGCTCGGGAACTGGCTACACGACTGAGGAAATAGCAAAATTTGTTCCTGAAGATAGAATATTTTGCGTTGATATATCTCCGGAGCAGATAAGAAAAGCTAGGAAAAAGCTGAGGGTAAACTTCATAATAGGTGATGCAGAAAACCTGCCTTTCAAGGATAGAACCTTCGATTCAACCATTTCCGCTGGAAGCATAGAATACTGGCCGAATCCTGCAAAGGGAATTGAGGAAATGGCAAGGGTTACAAAGAAGGGTGGCAAGGTTGTTATTCTGGCTCCTAGAAGGCCAGATAATGCTTTTATAAGAAATTTTGCTGAGAGAATAATGCTTTTTCCCTCGACAGAGCAGTGTGTTGAATGGTTTGAAAGAGCTGGTTTAAAGGACATAGAATTCGTCGAAACTGGGCCTTACAGATTTTGGAAAAAACTTGTGGTAATAATATCCGGCAGAGTTCAGTAACATGGGCTGGAAAAGCGCAGTTCTTGGCGTATTGCTGAGCATACTAGCAACATATGTCATTTTCAAGCTAACAGAAACGAATGTGACCTGGGAAACCCTAAAGCATCTGAACTATCCCTATATATTCCTCGCATTTCTTTTTCAAGTTTTCTTCTGGATTTTTTGGGCTCTCAGATTGAAAAGGATTTCCCACTACATGGGATACAGAATTCCATACCTTTTTTCGCTCAAGGTCACACTTTCAAGCATGTTCCTGGCAGCAATTACGCCCTCTTCAGCGGGCGGGGAGCCCTTGAGGATAAAGATGGTCTCGGACAACGGCATACCAATAGGTTCGAGCACGTTCATAGTGCTAACGGAGAGAATTCTTGACTCGATCTTTTTCGCAACAGCCTTACCCATATTTTTAATAATCACGGGCTTTTCAACCGCTTTAGGATTCAAAGTCGCCTTTATCTTTCTCCTTCTTATTCTCTGCTTCGTTTACATACTTTACCTGATCCTGAAGAATGAAGAGAATACGAGAAGATTTTCAAAGATCTTGGCCAAGCTGATTAGGAAAAAGAACTTTGAAAAAAAAATCGAGAGTGAACTAAAAAATTTCAGATTGGGAACCCTGCAGCTGATTTCGAGTCCAGTAAAACTAGTCCATCTCTTTTCTCTAACAGCCGTTATGTGGAGCGTTGGATTCATGATTCCATCCCTTATATTGATATCGATGAACAGCGATCCGCAGTTTCTCCTTTCATATACATCCCAGCTGATAATAGTAATAATCTCCCTCATTCCGATAACCCCGGGCAGCAGCGGATTGGTAGAGGCAACAATGGCCTATTTTTACTCCAACTTCATCCCAATAAGCCTTCTGGGATCTTTAATTGCAATCTGGAGGTTCATAACGTATCACATGAACATAATATTCGGCCTAATAGCTTTAAACTATTCAGCATTGAAGAGGGTGATGGAGAAGTGATTCCCGTTTTCAGCCAGTGGATTTCGTTTGAAAAGCTAAAAGCTCCAAAAGAAAGATCTCAGAAAGACATATATAGTCCCAGAGGTTAGGATGATCAGATATGATAATCGTAGCGGAGAAAGAGGGGGATGACAATTTAGAGCCTCCGGACTGGTTTCTGAGCAGAGAAGTCAGCGAAGCTGTTTTAAATCTGCTTGGAGATTATAGGTTTCATACAAAGGGTTATTACGTTTCTCTTCATGCAGAAGAAAACAAATGCCCCGTTCTTCCATCTGTAAAGAATGCTCTGGATATTTACAGAGCTCCGGTTTTCATAGAAAGGATCAAAAAGGCAGGACTTGAAGTTCCAGAATTCGAAGTAATTCCAAGACCAAAGCCGGAAAGAGTTGTAATGCTCCCGCTCAATCCCTTTTCGAAGAACTCCCTAAAAGTCGTGAAGAGCGATTCGCAATACTACAAATTCTTCAAGAGTCTGAGCATGGACTACCACTACCCAGTTGTTCACGTGAAGGTCGAGGGAAGAGTTGAAGAAGCCATAATGCACCTTTCGGAAGTCAGAAATGGTGAAGAGGAGAAAAAAAGAATTGCAGAAAAAGTTTTTGAAATATTTGGCGTGCCTCTGGGTAAGATATTCGTCGAAAGAATTGATGGAAAGCTCAGACCTTTTTATTTCATGCCCCTTTCAAAAGAGGAAATAGACATCGATCTGGCGATAGCGAGCTATGAGAATTGGGTGCTTCGCAGAAACATACAACTTTAAATACAAAGAAGAAGTGGAAGCCCTGAAGATATTCGAAGCTACAGCAAAAAGCCTTGGCCATGAATTTGAAGTTACGGGAAAAGATATCCTGGACAGAATGGACGAATTCGATTCAATATTCATCCGAGCAACAACGGACCCTCTTTTCACTTCCTATGTTGTTTCAAGAATTGCAGAGGAAAGGGGGAAAAAAGTAATAGATGATTCTGAAAGCATAAGGATTTGCTCGGACAAGATAGCGCTTTATTACAGACTAAAGAAAAATGGAGTCCCAATTCCAAGAACCTTTCCTTTCTACGGAGATTTTGCGGAGCTGGAAAGAATCACTGAAAAAATCGGATTTCCAATCGTTGTAAAGGCTCCAAATTCGAGATTTTCGCTTTATGTTGAAAAAGCTAACGATTTTCAGGAACTTCTGGCGATCACAAAGAGATTCCTGAAAAGGAGCAAGGCAGTAATTCTTCAGGAATTCATTCCATCGAACTTCGACTGGAGAATAGGTGTTCTGAGAGGCGAAGTCATCTATGCCTGCAAGTATCTATTTCCGAAAGGGGGATGGAGAATAAGAGATGTCATCAATAACAGAGTTGCCTGGGGGAAAGTAAGAGCCGTTAGCAGAGAAAGTTTGCCGGAAAAGCTGAAAAAGGTTGCTTTAAAGGCGGCAAAAAGTGTAGGCAATGGTCTATACGGAGTTGACATAAAGCAATTCGGAGAAGAATTTCTTGTGATAGAAGTCAACGACAATCCGACGATAATGCACGGAATGGAGGATGCAAAGGATAGAGACATATACGAAAGGATAATTTCAGCCTTGGTGGAATGATAGGCCCAGAGCACGAGTTTTCGATAAACGACGAGAGCTTCAGACCTTTGCCGATTTCGGATAGCATAATAAAGAAGATAAGGGGAAGAATTGCAAACGAGGCAAAACTTGGATGCGGCATAATGGTTGGAAAGGAATTGCAGAAGCATGTAATAGAGCTAAAGCCGAAAGATCCATTTTTGAACTTGGAAGAATTCGAGGAGAGAATGCAAACAGGAGTTTTGGAACTTCTGAGCTATCTAGATAACTACAAACTTCTAGGACTTGGAATGCATCCTTTTCTTAAGATAGAAAATGCAAGAGTATGGGATCACAGAGATAGAAAGATATACGAAGCCTATGACAGGCTTTTCGACATAAGACAGCACGGATGGGTCAACATTCAGAGCTTCCAGCTCAACTTGCCCTACATGAATGAAAGGAATGCAATAGAGATGCACAACAAGCTTAGAATCCTCATTCCATACTTGGTCGCTCTGTCTGCTTCATCACCGATCTGTGAGGGAAAGCAATTTTACATAGATTCAAGAATATATTTTTATAGAATAAATCAAATAAAAATTCCAGAAATATGCAACGACGTGATTCCGGAAAAGGTGAGGAGTCTTGAGGAATACAGGGAAATACTTGAAAAGATGTATTCTGAGCTGAGGAAAAGAAATGCTGATATCCTCTGCAACGAGTGGGTAAACTCTAGAGGAGTTATCTTCAGATTCACGAGAAGGTGTCTAGAGATAAAGATCATGGATGAACAGGAATGCATAAAGAGCGATGTTGCTCTGGCATCTTTCATCATATCAGCCCTTAGATCAGACATTGAGGAGATGAGCGATCATGAACTGAAAAAAAAGTTGGACAGTGCAATGATCCATGGAACAAAGGAGCTGAAATCGGAGCTTAGAAAAATCTTTAAGATGGCCAAGGAGAATGCTGAAAAAGAAGAGAAGAGATACCTAAAGATCGTAAAAGACAGAATTGAAGAGGGCAGCCTCGGGGAGAGGATAATGAAAAAAATTAGGGAATTTTCAAGGGAGGAAATATTTAAGGTCTGCGAGGAGCTTTCAAAATGCATCGAGAAAAACGAGGTGTTCAAATGACAGACTTTTTCGAAATATGCTCCAGATGCGGGGGAATTTGCTGCAAGGATGCGAACCCACCACTTTCAAAAAGGAGAATAGATATTTTGCTGAAGAATGGCGTGAAAATCGAGGAAATCGTATTTGAAAAATACGCGCATCCAAAAGCTGGAGAAGATGGCTTCTGCATTTTCTTTGAAAACGGAAANTGCAGGATTCATGATTTCAAGCCAGAAACTTGCGTTGCGGGNCCTTTTACATTCGANCTAANGGGTGAAATTCTTGAGATATACCTGAAAAAGGAAGAAATATGCCCGCTGGTTGGATTTCTCAAAAAGAACAGGAATGCCTACAAAGAGCAGTTCAGAAAAGCCGTTGCGAACATAGTGCAGCTAATACTGGACCTGGATAAAAAAAGTCTTGAGGAAATTCTGAAAATAGAGGAACCAGAGACCATAAAGGTTTCGAGTATCCATCTGAGGCTGGAGGAGTGAATTACGATTTCTGAAATTCCGCGAAAGTGTAATATCTCTCAACATCTTTTTATAAATCATGGCAGAAAGGGTTAGAGATAGGGAGCATCATGAAAAGCTTTTCAAAGCTTCAATGAGCCCGATAAGGAGAGAGATAATTGCAGCAATAGGGACTCAGGGAAAGACGAGAGAAGAATTGAAGAAGGAGCTCAATTTGACTGAATTCCAGCTCAAGTTCAATTTAGACTGGCTGATCAAAGAGGGATTCGTAAAAGAAGAAGAGGGAAAACTTAAGCTAACAGAAAACGGCATAGAGCTGCTGGGAGTCTAAGTAGTTATCTCCTCAATTCTTCCCAGTTCTTCAGCTTTTTTTATTTCCATCATCGTTAGGTCCAGCGGATCCTCTATTCTAACACGGTGCTTCAGGGACAGAATCCTCATCTCTGGAGAAGTTGGACCAATCGCCGGATCTCCCGGAACTCTGAAGGAAACATCGAAAACAACGAATTCCAGTTCGTCTTCTGGCGAATAAGCCATAGCTCCCTGAAGGCCAAACATTCCAATTATTCCCGGCGGATATTCCCTCTCACATACTCTTATCAGCCTTTCGGCATAATCGTAAACGATTTCCTGCTTGCTCTCTCTCATAGTAACTCCAAAATGGCCTATTTCCTCGTTCTTTACTGGAACATCTATTTTAAGCTGTTCTCTTGCCGGAAGGTTTAGAAAGCCCTGAAGGTTCACCTGTCTTCGATCGCTAAAGCCTACAAAGTCGAAGTCGCCAAATAAGTCTTTAAGGGCATAGCTGTGAAAGTTGGCATTGAATCTTGCCCCNAGAACGAATTCCTCAATCCTTGCCTTCTTTAATCCCTCTTCCGTTATAACTCCCTCTCTTATCAGCCTTTCTGCCTGTCTGTAATAGTCCTCCGGAGACACTGCATAGAAAAAAGCCCTTTCCAGCGGATTCTTTGCCTGCTGAACCTTAACAATGCAGAGTCTATCTATCTCTTCCGGCGACTTGAACTCCTTCGGGGTTCTTATTCCAGCTTTTTCCAAGAGATAATACTGATTTCTTTCCGCATTCCTCTCCTCAGCCCTTAGAAGGAACCTGTTTCCATAAATCGGGACTTCGAATTCCCTTTCAATTCCATCGTAGCCAACGTAAACTGCAAAGCTCCTGTTTGGAATGAAGATCACATCTAGATCCAACAGCTTCTGCTGAACTTCTTCGTTCAGAATTTCCCTGAAGGAATCCAAAACGATGACGTGATCGTAAAGATGCCTGTTGTATTTGGTATAAAGCCTGTCCCTTCCCTTTTGCACAACTATTACCGTTTCGAACCCCCAAGACTTCGCTGAAGCTCCTATTTCTTTCGCAGAATGGGAACCAAATATCCCTATCCTGACCATATCTCCAACTTTCGTCTCGCTAAATTATCTTTGCTATGGCAATGTGGAGATCGTAAAGTCTTCTGGCGGTATCTCTAAGGACTTCAACATCCTTCAGCTTTTGCAAAAATCTTTCTGAAATCCCATCTATGCCCTTTATTGCTCCACATATTGCTCCGATTGAATCTGCATCGCCTCCAGCGTTTATAGCTTTTAAAACAGCTTTTTCGAAATCTTTTTCCGAAAAAACACAGTAAAATGCCATGGGGACTACATCTAAAGCTGAAATCGTGTTCCCAAGCTTTTCAACTGCGTAATCCAAATCTCTGTCCTTTATTTCATACGCGAATCTTATCTTATCCGCCAAAAGGCTGTCGTAGTTATCAACCCTATTAACGACTTCCGAAAGCATTTCCTCATCGCTGAATTCGAGGACCTTACATGAAACAGCTATTGCAACGGCTATTGCTGAAGCTATTGCTCCTATCCCCTTATGCGTTATCCTAGAGGATATTTCGGCGTATTTTTCAACGAGATTGAAGTTAAAGTGATAAACAAGCCCTATGGGGGCAACTCTTATCGCAGATCCGCATGTATCTGATTCTATTCCAGATTCGTGCCACTTTGCCCCTCTTAAAAGTCTTATTATTGCAGATCTCGAAGTTGGGCCAATTCTCTTGCTCCTATAAAACCAATCCTTCAACTTCTCTGCAAAGTTCTCCGGATTGAAATAAGTTGTCTCTATTATCGATTCCGCCAGAATTAAGGTCATCTCTGTGTCATCTGTCCATTCTCCAGCCTTTAAATCGCCATAAGGAGATGGAAGAAAGTCCCTGACTTCTCCATACTTTTTCTTTATCTCCTCTCTGCTCATCCCCTCTAAAGGCATTCCTAAAGCGTCGCCTATTGCAATTCCTAAGATGCAACCCTCAAACTTTTCTATCATATCTTACCAAGCGCTGAAGTGCGTCACTTCAACCACTTCAGCTTCTATCGCATCCAGAATTCCCCCTGTCTTCAGCTGTATTATCCTTCCAACCCCCTTCGGATTAAGCCTAAGTCTGACAACTGCAAACTCGCTCTCCTCAACGTAATGGGGAGAAGAGTAGAATATGGATTGATGAATAACCTCTTTTCCGCTAACTTCAGCTATTAATCCGCTAACACCTCTTTCAAGATCTCTGATTCTCGAATGCGTTAGAAAAACGCAGTCTCCAAGGTTTACCTTCAGAGCAGTTGCAACATTGTGCGCACTTCGCAGTTCTATCGTTCTTATGTTCCTCCTGATTATGTCATCTATTACAAGCTTCGCAATTCCGCTGAAGACGTAGCACCTCATACCATCACCCGTACATCGGAAGCTCCTCTCTCTTTATTTCATGAACCGCCTGCTCCGCCAGTTTTTGCATCTGCGCTTCTATGAACTCGGCTTCCTGCAAAAGCTTATCAACGCTCATATTCCAGCCAAAGATCTTGTTCATCGCCTCTATTACCTTTGCAGCTGCTCTTGGATCCGGATTGAATCCAGAAGTTTCTCCAAGCAGAGCTATTCCCGGAAACTTGGATGCAACGCACTCGTTTAGGATGCTACCAGCTATTCCCGATATCGTTCCGGTTCTGAAGATCTCGACATGGTCCTTGATCTCATCCAAGAGCTCCTTATGTGTTACCGCTCCAAAAACTCTCTTCTTGTCTTCAAAGGTTGCAATTCCCGCCAAGGAATAAACCCTTCTTGCCTTAACTTCTATAGCCCATCTAACGATTGCTTTGCTTATCCCATGGGCTATTTGGGGCATTATAGGTATGTCCGAATGTATCAGCAGGAAGTTCAGATCCCTGGATTCGTAGATCCTTATCGGCGGCAAAACAACGCCTTCGTAAAGAGTTGCTATTGGCGGAAGAAGTTTTGAATCAATTATTCCAAGGCTTTCTATCTTCAGCTCGTTTATGAAGTAAGCTGTCGCTATTGTTCCAACTAGCCCAATGCCCGGAAAGCTGGTTATCAGTATCGGATTCTTAACAGATGGTTTTTCAGCAATTATCTCCGCTTCGAGTTCCATGAATTAAGTCCCAAGGAATATTTTAAAACTTTTTGTGCTAACCGCAAGGTCTATAAATTGTGCAAGTTGCTTTTTGTATGCCGCTCAAGGATAGACTTCATCTTCTCCTACTGCTAATTCCAGTAATACTTGCGATCAAAATAAGGATTCTGAATCCATGGGACAGCGTTTTCACATTCACAGTCAGGCTGAGCGAAAATGACCCCTGGTATTACTACAGGCTGATAGAGAACTGCATCAGAAATTTCCCGGAAAGGATTTGGTTCGATCCAATGACCCAATACCCATACGGAACCTATACGCACTATGGCCCATTTCTAGTTTATCTAAGCGCTATACTGGCAATTCTGAGCAATGCAACAAGCGGTGAAGCTTTGAGAAGTGTTCTGGTTTTCATTCCAGCTGTAGGAGGAATTCTGACAATATTTGCAGTCTTTTTGCTTGCAAAAATCGCATTTGGGGAAAGAGCTGCGATTATATCGGCAATTCTAATTGCAATAATCCCAGGTCAATTTCTGCATAGAAGCATGCTGAGCTTCAACGATCACCATGTCTGGGAAGTCTTATGGATGTGCCTTTCTCTGAGCTTCTTCCTTCTAATCCTAAAAGCCGAATGGAACAGAAGAGGAATAATTCTAGCCTTTCTCGGCGGTTTGAGCTTCGGAATGTATATCCTAACATGGGCGGCCGCATTCACCTTTGGCCTGCTAATGATTTCGGCCTTTTTCTTAGCCCTCCT
>Ga0065719_103108_pt1 | contig 11282 bp, 19 predicted proteins | sample GBSCel85sediment_FD_59106 | JGI IMG/M metagenome (GOLD analysis project Ga0065719, IMG submission 59106) | Hot spring sediment microbial communities from Great Boiling Spring, Nevada - Cellulolytic enrichment CS 85C v3 (version 3) | ecosystem: Environmental > Aquatic > Thermal springs > Hot... | reverse complement strand
GGTAAAAGGAGGCTTTCTAAATCCTCAGTAAACCCAGTTCTTAAACTCCGGGCGGTCTCCTAGATCCTCGAACAGCCAAACCATTCTGTCGACATACCATAGCTTTCCCAGGTATGTGATGCAACAACCAGTCACGGTGGTTAAGGGTTCAAGCATTATAATCCCGTAGAGTAGGGTGACAGCTCCTGCAAAGCTCAGCATGGTAAGAATGAACGCGGCCTTTACATGGTGCTCCGGTATTTCAACACAGTAAAACCTCCTGTTCACGAGGATTTTCTCGCCGAAAACACCTTTACTAGCCCAGTTACGGGTTGAACGAGGCTTTGGGAACACCCTAGGATTCAAATACGTCCATATCACTACTCCTGCTAGAGGTATTAGGAAGTACCACCCTATCCACACCCGGGACCAGCAGGCAACTGTGAGGAAGAGTAGGAGCGGGAGCCTAGTTGCGAAACTCCATGGATTTGCATGCCTTATCCACGCATCCTCAGACATCCTCATCGCTGCTGGCACCTTACCTAGGATTATATCGAGTATTTTATCAATCACGGTCTCCCTATAGTGCTCACAGCTCCTACCCATATCNCATCACCGTATAATCTTCATCGAAAACACTTTAAGTGNTTTAAGCTTTTCTAATGAAGATGTAAGTAGCTGGGATTCGAACCCGGGATTATCGGCTCCGAAGACCCGAGACTTATAAACCTTCGTTTCAGTAGCTGATTTGAAACTGGAGCAAGTATTCACATTGTAACGTACTTGGCGACTATCAGATATGCCGGGTGAAATGATGCTACACTAAAATCTTCTGTAAAGTCTACCGGGGTTCGAATTCCTGGTCACTAGCTTTGAAAGTTCGGGATATACATGCAGAGTTCCTGATGAAGCCCATGTGATAGAGCACTTAGCTGGAAAAGCTAATTTGTTTAGTAGTGTAAAGTATAGATGGTGACTAGAGTTTGTCCAAGGCGATTAGGGTGAGGTACGAGAAAGGCGTATTGAAGCCATTGGAACCACTAGAGCTTAGAGAAGGTGAAGAGTTAGTCGTTTTTATACGTAAGCGTAGGGTAAGCAAGGTTCTTGAAAAGTATGTTGGAATTTTCGGTAGGGCTGATGTAGAGGAGCTAAAGAAGTATGAGGAAGAGGCTCAGGCACAGTGAACAAGGTATTCATAGATACTAACGTATTTTACAACATTATATTCGAGACTAAGCTCACGCAAACGGCTCGAAAGCTACTAGAAGACTATGAGGAATGCTTATTCCATACCAGTTTGATAGTCGTAAATGAGCTCCTCTACATATCCACAAGAAAATACTATCAAACACTACAAGAGACTATTGGTTCTTATAGTCTGCGAAGACCGATAGCTGATAAGGGGTATCCAGCACCTATAATAAACGGTATACAAAGACTATTAAAAGACCTTGAAGTGGAAGTCTTGGTAGAAAACGTGAGGTATCAAGACATGATTGAAGTAGCTAGCCACCTTAAACTCTTACCAAGCGACGCTATAATAGCATTGACGTGTAAACACTACAACATAGAAACCATTCTTACCTTTGACGAAGACTTTAAGAGAGTTCCATGGCTTAAGGTAATTCCTTAATCATCCCCGTAAACTACTGGTTGTATCACCCTAGTTGATTACCCAGACATTGCAATACTAGCTTGTCATAGATTCTAGGGAATGTAAAATAAAATTAGTAATAGAGTCAAGAGCTGGCTACTGAAAATAGAGAAGCCAAAAACACAATCACATTTATTAAATGGGTTCTATTACATAGCTACGAAATACTTCCGTGGAGCAGTAGAGGCAAAAGCAGTTATATGTTATGCACAGCTAAGCAATGAACGCAAAATAGTAGAGGGCAGTACTAAAACATCGATTTGATGATGCTATACTTTAATTTGAGCGAAGACAGAAGAGCAATCTATGTAAAATCCCCATGAAGATAGCACAAAACAACGAACACTTAATCCACCTTACCCAGATACCCTATCAGTAGGATTTGTGTTTAGGGAGCCGTTGAGTAGCCATGTCCTCGGGTGGCGAGGGGGTGCTGACCCTGACCGTTAGGGTGAGGGTCAGTCCCGAGCCCGAGGTGCTAGACCTTCTCAAGAGGTATAGGGATGCGCTAAACCACTCCATAAGGGTCATCGTAGAGAGTAAGGCTCTATCCCTAGGCAAGACCCATCAGCTACTCTACAGCACGCTAAAGGAGAGGTTTAGCCTGCCATCTAGAATCGCCCAGGACTGCTATAGAGAAGCTCTAGCAATTGCTAGGTCCTGGCTCAGGAACCCTAGGAGAGGCAATATACCTAGGGTTGAGACCCTCAGGATGTGGCTATAGAGTCAGGGACGGCTACGTAGAACTAATTGGTGGTTTAAAGCTTAAGATTGTTGGTCGGGATAGGAGGTACGACGGCTACCAGAACGGGGAGGCAAGGCTCGTCTACAGAGATGGTAAGCTCTACCTAATGATAACTAAGAAGGTTCCCAAACCGCCTAAGTACGATCCTAGAGGCGTTCTCGCTGTAGACATTAATGAAAAACACGTCGTTGTAGGTAACAAAATGTTTGAGCAAAGGTTCGAGACAGCTGTGGAGAGGCTCTTCACTTCAAGAAGCTCGCCGAACGCCGTAGCAACTTTTATATGTTTGCTATGTTCTTCATGTGTTTTCTTCTTCGTGTAGTAAGAGTATTTTCACCTTCTTTCCGTGTAGCTTCGCTATCCTTTCTTGGTAATGTTTTGATGGGTAGACGTAGTATCTGTTGCCCATCTTGATTATCTTTGCCTCGAACATGAGGATAACCATGTATACCACCAACAATATATGTATGCAAAAACATATAAACTTGCATGCAGGTAACTATTAACTGTGGGTAGCTCCGATGAGGGGGNGACCATCCATAGGGTAAGGGGTGGTTCCCGAGGAGCGTACACGCTAACACTCAAAGCACAAGGTCAGCTAGTGGAATATAGCGGCTGTTCCTCCAGAGTTCCAGGTTAGAGCACCGTTCACAGCTACTTTAATGTAGTTTCTCTAGACATACTATACAGAGATACCTTTCCTAGTATACCTCACACCACCTGTTGTAAGAGCTGTCGAGATGTGGATGAGGAGGTAGGTGCCCTTGGTTAGGAAGGTGAGAACAACAGTTTCAGCAGGGCTTTCAGGTTTCTTTGCTCCGCATATTGCTCGCAACCTTGCCGAGACAGGAGCTGTCGGGGGAGGTTTGGGTATACCGAATGCTGTGGAAGCGTGGCGGGCCCGCCGGGACTTGAACCCGCGACCACAGGCTTACGAGGCCGGCGACCTCATCGGGGGCTCAATAGGAGCATCTAAATCCTTTCAAGGAGCTACCCCCGGCCATCCTGGTAGCCNTTTTAAATACTCAGAGGAAGTCCTAAGTCAATGGGAGGTAAAGGTGAGCAGAGTAATCGTTGAAAGCAATAAACTCATACTTGAATTCAATGACCAGGACAAGCTGATGAAGTTCGTCGAGCTACTGAAGATGCTGGGGGTACCAGCTCCATCGAGAGAAAGGAGGTTGTGATAAGATATGATGAGAAGTTCAGAGAGTATTTAGAGAAGGATAGAGGTTACATCATCTTTGAACTCCATGACAAGCCTATCTTCATCTAGAGAATAGAGGCGCTTACTCTTCCCCTCATAGACAAGTTGTTGTCCCAGCATTTCTCCTCTCTTCATTACATAGTCTGTGTAGTACAGTATATAAATATTTCTTTTACACAAACCAACGCAAATATACACAGTTATGTAAAGAAAGTATTTGGCGCCAAACAAGATGGTGTAAGTACTTAGGTACGAGTATTCCTCATACACAATTATGTAAATTTTGCATAGTTAAGTAAAGCAAAAAGTTTATATAGATTACTACATAGCTGTGTATAGGTGGGCTCCATCCCGAAGGTAGCTGTAATAATGGGTAGTAAAAGCGATTGGGATTATATGAAAGAAGCGGTTGAGGTTCTGAAACAGTTTGGGGTAGAGGTTGAGGCAAGAGTTGTATCTGCTCATAGGACGCCGGAGTTTATGTTTGAATTTGCTAAAACAGCAGCTGAAAGAGGGATAGAGGTCATAATAGCTGGTGCTGGTGGAGCTGCACATCTTCCTGGTATGGTTGCATCGCTAACGCACCTACCCGTCATCGGCGTACCGATACCGACAAAACATCTGAACGGTCTTGATTCGCTTCTGTCAATTGTACAGATGCCCTACGGTACACCGGTGGCCACGGTGGCTATAGGTAATGCTAAGAATGCAGCTCTCCTAGCTTTAAGGATTCTGGGGATTAAGTACCCTGAAATTGCTGAGAAGCTAAAGAAATTTGCTGAGGAGATGAAGAATGAGGTTCTCTCTACAAGACTTGAGTAAGATGAAGATAGGGATTCTAGGAGGTGGGCAGTTAGGATGGATGATGATCCTGGAAGGGAGAAGATATCCTCTAACTTTCTACGTTATGGATTATTCAAACGCACCTGCATGTAGATTAGCTGATAAATGTTTTAATTTCGATGAGTACAAAGAGATGGTAGAATTAGTAGATGTTGTTACATACGAATTCGAACATGTACCATATGAAGCTCTAAGGTATGCAGAGGAGAGGGGTAAGCTTATTCCGAGACTTGATATTGTAGAGCTTAAACACGAACGTTGGAAAGAAAGGGTGTTCTTCAAGAAGTTAGGTATACCCGTTCCTAGGTTCTATGTCACAGAGGATCCTTTTGAAGTTCTTAAACTTGTAAGAGACGAATTCAACTACATCGCCGTTGTTAAGCAGTCGAAAGGTGGGTATGATGGTAAGGGACAGTTCTTTATCAAGGACAAGGATGGCTTCGAGAAGGTACGCGATGTAGTTGTCAATATAAAGGATGTGTTTATCGTTGAAGAGTATGTGAAGTTCGATTACGAAGCTTCGATTGTTATTGCTAGAAGTTCCGCTGGTGTAATCCAGTTTTATCCCCCTACGTATAATAAGAATGTTAAAGGGATCCTAGTCTACAACTACGGACCTCTTGAGAACGAGGTTGTTACAAAAAAGATGCTTGACATAGCTACGAAGGTTGCGAACTATCTTAACTATGTAGGGGTCATGACCGTAGAGTTCTTTGTCAAGGGGGACGATGTAATAGTTAATGAGTTTACTCCAAGAGTCCACAACACAGGTCACTACACATTGGACGCCGCAAATGTTTCTCAGTTTGATCAACATATCAGAGCTATAATAGGTACGGACTTAGCTAAAGCAGAACTTCTATCTCCAGGTGGCATGGTTAACATACTCGGTTTATCTCTAGATAAGGTACCGATAGAGGTGCTGAAGCTGGGAAAAATCTACTGGTACGGGAAAGCCGAGGTTAGAAGGAGAAGGAAAATGGGGCATATAAACGTTGTTGAGAGGACTGTAGACGAAGTTAAGAGGAAAGTCGATCACATTGTTAAACTTCTTTATCCGGAAGGTATTGAAAGCTATCTCTAGGCGGTGGACATATTATGAAAGACGTTATAGCAGGATATGATGTAGAGAAGTTGTCGATAGCTACGTTAGCAAGCCATTCATCTCTACAGATATTCCATGGAGCTAAGATGGAGGGGTTCAGAACTATTGCAGTATGCCAAAGAGGGAGGGAATTACCTTACCTCAGATTTAGGAGGGTTGTAGACTACCCTATAGTGCTTGAAAAATTTGCTGATGTGATAAGAAGCGACGTGGTAGTATTCTTAAGATCTAAAAATACTATCTTTGTACCTAATAGAAGTTTTTGCTGTATACGTAGTGGCCGTAGCGCCCTGAGGCCCACTTCACCCCCGGTGGGATACTAACTACGGGCACCGCCCTCAGAGCTACTGCTACATCGCTTTTCCCGCATAGCCCCTCCAGTCTGCAACTCTGCACGTAAACCCTTAGGTTATCCGCGTAGTAGAGGAAAAACCCTAGCTCCAGACTCCTCGCACAGGATTCTTCAGTACCTCCTCGCATCCTTCCTGATGCTATCCAGCCTACTGCTTAACAACTCCTCGAGCTCCTCTGTGGAGCAGCCCCCACGACCCTCAGGTGCCCCGCTACCGCGTAATCGTACACGTCCTATAGTGTAGTCGGCTATCCTCATGCGGAGCTTCCAGTCCTCGACGTTAAGCTCCCTGCGGGTCCTAACCACCTCAGCGCTGAGCCTACTCAGCTGCAGTACGAACCTCATCCCGATAGCTATACCGGTGATATGTACGGTACGGACACTGCGTAAACCAAGGTTATGAGGTTTATATTCCCAGAGTTCTAGAACCCTTGTTTAGAAAAGCTAGGTATATCGTGTTCCCCAATCTCCTTCTAGACTATCCAAACGATCTAAAAGGTTTTCGAAGTATGCCTAGGAGAAACCTATGCCTTGTATACGATAAAACGCTAAACAAATTCGTAGGCGCTGTGTACGGTCTGGATATAGCTCTCGGGATCCAGTTTGACGAATTCTATAGAGAGAACGTGTACGGGGTAACAGTTCCTGTTGAATGGTTTTGGGATAAATGGGGTGGCGGAGGGATGGGCTTCGTACATACAAAACCTAGGTATGTAGATAGGTTCGGCAAGTACTTCGAAATAGCTACAGTTGAAAGTGTTGTACAAGAGGTTGACGGAGGTTGNGACATAGATGTAGACGACCTTGTTGAAGAAGCTATGCTGAGTGGTGTAGCTGTATCTGAGGTAGAGAACATGTATTCTCTCGCAGAGAAGCTCTGGGAGATACAGGGGTACAGACCTCTAGAGCGATCGAGATCTGTACAGCAGTTAGAACTTTCAAGAATTTTGGAAGAGATCGGTATAAACAACAGCTTTGCTGTTGAAGTTAGAGAACGCGGGGAGGAGATAGAGGTTAGGTGGTTCAATGTGAGCAAGGTTAAGGTGTTCAAGGTATGCTCGTGTAGAAAAGCGTTGAAGAAAGTTAAAGAGATTCAGAGAGCTGAAGGTGTAGAGATGTGGATAGCTATATACGATGTTGAGAAAGGTTCTCAATGTATAGTAGGTGGGGAAGGTTTGCAGATTAGAACAGTATGTTGGAGAGAAGTACTGGACATCTATAAATCAATAGGTATTGCTAAACATATGCTCTACAAAATATAGAAGCGTTCTGCTGTCTCTATGTATCGAAAAATTTATAAAGTTTCCCTAGTAAGCAAATTCCTATCGGATTAATGGCATGGCTGAGGTCAAGCAGGAGGTAAGCGTATCAGAAGCTACGAAAAAAGCTTCAGCCTCGCTAGCTAAAGCAATTCTATTTATAGTGTTATACGTTGTTGTGTCAGCTTTCGTCAAGTACCTTATGACAGAGATCTTAGTAGATCTGTATACAGAGATAACAGCGTACGAAGTCTATGTACAGATACTTTTAGCATTTGCTTTCGGCTACCTAATTATCAATGCTTTCGCATGGTTTCTCTACTGGACTTCAAGACCTAGGTACGGAAACTCGACTGCAGTAGCTATAAGGAATGTCGTTAGGATTGTAGGTGTAGGCGCTTTAGCAGCAGCTATAGCTGGAGGTGTTGCAGGTGGAGCTGCTGGGGTTGCCCTCGGAGGTTTTCTGGGAATGGTAGTAGGTTTTGCATCACAACAAGTACTCGGACAAGCTATTGCAGGACTATTCCTGTTGATAGCGAGACCATTCAAGATAGGTGACGCGGTAGTAATCGCTGGTGAAGACGGTGTTGTAGAAGATGTATCAACACTATTTACAGTTGTTAGGAAAGCGGATGGAGTTGTAGTACTGATACCGAACAACGCTATCATCGGCGGAAAGGTGTACCTAAAGCCAAAGAAGTAGAGCTGAGTAGCACAAGCAACAGAGTTTTTTGACACCCTCAACTCTTTACATTCTTTACTTTTATATCTTAAACACTACAGCTATACCCTAGATGATGAAGGCGTCCTAAGCAGACTCGATGAAGATAGCGAGGTTCTGATAACAACCTCAACTAAGAGATTGGCAAGCCGTTTACAGGACTATACGCATAACTTTACGTATAACCTTACGCTATCGGGCTAGTCGAGGAGAAGGTGTTTCCGAAACCTATGCATTCAATACTCATAAGCCCAGTAACGCGGAAATAGTCGTAGATGATGGTAAACTCCGGGAACTGATTTGTGATGAGATCCCGCCCCTGCATGACGAAGGAGAACATGCGACAGACCTTCTACTCAGCAATCCGGTATCCGTCAACAGAGTGGGTTAGCAGACCAGGTTCTGGTGATTCAAAGAATCTTCGTAGATAGCACTACTTCTTGGTAAACCTAGATCCTGTAGTCAGCCCTTCGCCACCTACATTCAACCTGATATATCTACGTAGACCTTGCGAACAATTCTCGCAACCTCTTCCCGGGCTTTAACGAATCGATGTCTAACAATGTTGTAGTAAATCTGTAGAGCCTCTAGACATGTTTCCCATGAAGTGCATAGCGTACTGCTTTAGTAAGGTTTGGCAAGGGTTTAAGCTTTGTCTAACTCCGCATTGTTTCTTATAGGGTGGATAATGTTTTACATTATGAAGCGAAACCGATATTAGATAAGCTTAGACCTTAGATATCGTTGGCTACAGGTGGTAGTTCGTGGTCAAGATTGTCCCTAGGACGTTCCTTATCTACAGTTTTAGTCCTGATAATAGACCGGTAGAAGAAGTTTCCCCAGGGGAGATAGTTGTTTTTGAGACTGTAGATGCGCTAGGTGGTCAGGTTAGAGATGAGGCTACACCTTTAACTAGTATTGATTGGTCTCGCGTAAATCCGGCAACAGGCCCTGTATACGTTAAAGATGCTGAGCCCGGCGACACCCTGGTAGTTGATGTTCTAGATATAGAGGTTGGGGACAGAGCTGTTATAGTCACTATCCCCGGCGCCGGAGTTCTAGGATCTAGAGATATCAAGCCTAAGGTGAAGATATTGCCAGTAGCTAGAGGTTTGCTACATTTCAACAATATCAAGCTTACCCCAAAGCCTATGATAGGTGTTATAGGTGTCGCACCTTCTAGCGGATCCATACCTACAGGTACCTCTGGACCCCATGGAGGTAATATGGATGTAGCAGAGATATCTAGGGGATCTAGAGTCTACCTCCCGGTTTTTGTTAAAGGTGCTCTACTAGCTCTAGGAGATCTCCACGTACTTCAAGCAGATGGAGAGGTATGCGTTGCAGCTGCTGAAACATCTGGAAGGGTTACTGTTAGGATAGGCGTTATAAAGAGAAGGAAACCACCTCTACCACTAGTAGAAACCCAAACACATATCCACGTAATAGGGTTTGGAGAAGATCTCGACGAAGCTGCCCAAAGGGCTACAGAAGTAGCTGTTCAAGGATTAATGAGAGAGCACTCGCTTAGTTTCGAAGAAGCGTATATGCTGGCGAGCCTAGTTGTAGACTTAAAGATCAATCAAGCTGTAGACCCTGCTAAAGGTGTCAGAGCATCTATACCAAAGAACTTGATATCTATAGAATCCTTACTAACCTAAGCATCTGAAGAACAAAGTCAGGACGCCCAAGATGTAAATGCGGTGGGGGTTGCACCCTATCTGCAAAATCTCCCTTCCCCGCTACGAGTTTCGGTAGGTCGTAGCCACCGTGATTGCGGCTATAACTACGACTGCTAAGTTGCAGTCCTATCTGGAGAAACGCTTTCTCTCTACAACCACAGCTATTTTATTAAAAGGTGTTAAATCTTAGCTACAACCTATTGAAAATCCTTGCTAAGGCTTCTCGTAGGCTTGCTTAAACAGTATCGCGTCCTCTTCTAGGTTTGGAGACTCGCTTATAACTACCCCTCTAACGTTGTATTCTCTCAATACTTTTGCAAGATCTTTGTAATTGAAATCCGATTCGAGGATGTTTAGATGTTTACCTCTCCTTTTTCACCATGACTCGATACCGCTGATATGTATATGCATATTGTTTAAAGCTTCTCTCCCTAACCCACTCTCTACAATGTTGAGAACCTCTCTAAACTCTTCATACGTATTGTACCTACCGTTCGTTCTTGCGTGGAGGTGTGCAAAATCGATACACGGTAGAACGTTGTCCCCTATATCTTCAGCTAGCTTTACCACTTCTTCTAGAGAACCGAATTCGCTTACCCCACCCATAAGCTCAGGTCTAATCCATATATCTACACCTTCGTCTCTAAGCTTAGAGACGGCGGTTTTGATAGCATCTCTAACTCTCTTGTAGGCTTCCCCATTTGTTGAAGAACCGTAGTAACCACTATGGAATACAACACTCCATGCTCCTGCTCTAAAACCAACTCTAGCACTAATTCTATTGATACTTGCTTCAACTTTCGATGTTTCACTAGAGTTGAGGTTTATGTAGTAAGTAGCGTGAACGGTCAGTAGAACACCTACACAACAACCAAAGCAATCACCAACTACAACTCCTACTCAGCGAGCTGGCTCTCCTGAGGACGTTGTGACCCTCCCGATGCCTACAGGATCAGCAAGTAGAGAGAACAAAACGAGGACAGAAGACTTCACCACCATAGTTACAGCGGCTGTGCTGGCTACAGCGGCAGGTGGAGCGGGATACTACCTCTGGAGAAAGAAGAAGGAGAAAGAGAGGAGGGAGGAGAGGAAGCACCCGAGGAGCTGGAGGACCTGGAGAGCTACAGAGAGGCCCTAACCATCCTGAAGCAGAGAGTGGAGGAAAAGGAGAAAGAGATTGAGCAGCTGAAATCAAGCTTCAATTATAGAATCTACTGCCCCGCCTGCAAGGAGACACCACCCCTGTAAAAACCCACGATAACAGGTTGCTGTGCCCTATGTAGCACTCAGCTGGGCAGGATCGGGGTGGACGGAACCCTGGAGATATCCTCACCTAAACGGGGAGAAGGTAGCGGAGAAGGAGAAAGCTGAAAAGTAAAAGAATATATCCATAATCAAAATAGTTTTTTTTCTATTCCTTCTCTCCAAGTTTTAGGTGCTCTCTTCTATAATCCTGATATTTGTTTCACACTTATATTATACACTATATACTGTGTGGTGTATGTCCGCGTTTTACATTCGTCTATTGGTTACCCCCAGCTGGCTCTCAAATAGATCTGATGAAAACCTTGATGTGAGGGGTAACCTTGCCCTCTACTTGGCGCATTAAGAGGATTAAGGACAGGTACTACCTCCACCACGGAGACGGGTACATCGGTCCGTTGGAGAAAATTGTGGAGGCGTGGCGGGCCCGCCGGGATTTGAACCCGGGACCTCCGGCTCCGAAGGCCGGCGC
>Ga0065719_116330_pt1 | contig 11324 bp, 16 predicted proteins | sample GBSCel85sediment_FD_59106 | JGI IMG/M metagenome (GOLD analysis project Ga0065719, IMG submission 59106) | Hot spring sediment microbial communities from Great Boiling Spring, Nevada - Cellulolytic enrichment CS 85C v3 (version 3) | ecosystem: Environmental > Aquatic > Thermal springs > Hot... | reverse complement strand
GGATCCTGAGTGCCCCACTCGCCTCTGAGCCTCCCGGTGAGGCTAGGGCGCAGTGATCCGGGAGGCTACCCGTCCCGGGGTAAGTCCCTAGGCGAACTCCGGGAGCCCGAGCCCTGCCCCCCGCGGAGACCCCGGGGCTTGCGCAGCTGTGCGTTCTCGGGGTGTATGTATATATGTCCCAAACCCAAACCAAATCAAACCCAATTGAAAGTTCCCGTGAAAAACTTTTACAAGTTGAGAAAGTGCTTAACTCTGCCGTGATCGGTCACGAGGACTTTATCAAGGCGTTAATGCTCGCTACGGTAAGCGGTGAACACATCGTGGTGATCGGACCACCGGGAACAGCGAAGTCTTATGCTGTGCATACATTTGCTAAGCTTGTTGGTGCAAAGTACTACTTCTACCTTCTTACAAAATTTACCTCATTCGACGAACTCTTTGGATCTGTAGACATTATTTCTCTAAGCAAAGGCGAGTTCAAGAGGAACTGGAGCAGAATAGTAACTAGTGAACTCGTATTTCTTGATGAGATATTCAAGGCTAATAGCGCTATACTCAATGCTCTGCTAAGCTTGCTCCAAGAGCGCGTGGTCTACGACCCAATGACTGGTCAAGCTATTCAGGCAAATCTGCACACAGCTGTGGGAGCGAGTAATGAGACCCCCGAAGACCCAGAGCTTCAGGCATTATACGACAGATTTAGTGTTAAAGTATTCATAGACTATATTAACGATGATGCTATGTTGTTAAAAGCTATTCAAGCAAAGTGGTTTAACAACAACTCTCTACAGCCGATAGCCACTATGCAAGACGTTAAGACACTACACCAATTTGCAATGCAGTTAATGAGTGCTAGGATTAAAGACCTTGGCGAGGTCTGGAAGCTGTACCACATTAATGTAGTGCCATTAGTGAAGAGCCTGCGAAGTAAAGGCGTTCTAGTATCTGATAGAACTATTATTGAGAAACTTCCCAAGCTCTACACGGCATATCTGAGTCTATATGGGATAACAGTAGATAATGTCATGGGAGCGGTGTACGAGTTAATTAAGTACTTAGCTAGATCTCGCGAAGAGCTAAAGAGCATTAACAAAGCCATCGAGGACGCGTTAGGAGAAATAGCTGAATTAGCGAGAAAACTAGAAAAAGCTAAAGAAATGTTGAGAGCTAGAAACTTGCAATCAGCTAAGGAAGAGCTAAAAGGCATCTTAAACTACGATATAACTAAACTAGAAAAAACGCCATGGCTTAGGCCGAGAGTTGAAGCAATAATAGCGTCTGCGAGAGAGTACCTAAACCTAGTTATGCAGATAGAGGAACAGCTAGAGAGGCTGGCAAAAACATAAACGTTTTTTATAATTATAAAAGGTAAGCTTCGGGGTGAGGTCATGTTCTTAAATCCAAAGTCTGATGCATTCTTCAAGTCCGGGCTTGCTAAATCTAGTTTCAAAGACTCTATTTACGAAAACATGCCTCTAGACTTCTACCTCCCTAGTGTTTCAGAAACCCAGAAGCTGGTGATGCAGTTAGGGAGGAGAACTATTCCTAAGTTCTACCAAGCCCACGACGCGTATTTAATGTTCTATAAATCTTATCCGCTTGTCCTAAGCTCATTAAAGAAGCTGAACAAAGCAGCACCTGTGTGGCATCATATCGTTTCCACAGCTGTGAAATCGGAGCAGTTTTACGACCTAAACAAGATAACATCTAATTCCTCTGAGCTGTCTCTTCTTGCTGCAATCAGGTTTCTACGCCATCTACTACGCCAGGTAGATGTGGAGGAGTATCAGAAGCTGTATAAGCAACTCTTTCAACACCAACTCCAGCAACAACATAAGCAACAGACACTGACCGGAGCGACGCTGACCGGAGCCTTTGACAAGGCTGCCGAGGGTGCTATTCAAGATGCTTTGAATAGTGTTTACGAGTACAAGGAGTCTAAGGAGCTTGCCGATGAGGCTATCAATATGCTTGCTGGCTCTGGTGGTCACGGCTTTACAAAAGATGCATTGTCTGTTCTTAGATTCTTGGAGAAACCTGATGAGTTTAGGAAGCGTGTCAGCATTGTTCGCTACGCCAAGCTCTTCTTCTCCAAGTTCCTCACAGCTGTGCCAACGAGCCTAGTGCACCAGCAAGTTATCAGCGTCTATGGTGGCATTAATGGTGTTACTAGAATGTTCAGTGAAAAGCAATTAAGCGATATACTGCCATCAGAACTAGTTCTAACTCAACTAGGCGATGTTGGTAGAGCACTACTAGCTCTAAAAGTAATACAAAAACAATTAACAGTATATCAGAGAGCGGCAAGCATTAAGCCGATCATCTTTGTAGACAAGTCAGGGTCAATGGCGGAGGACTTAGATGACTACGCACCGAAAATCAGTGTGGCTACTGGATTAGCACTCGCTCTCTACCGCAAGCTAAACGCAGACATTTATCTATTCGACACTGAGCTCGAAAAAGTAAGTCCGTCGAGAGTTGTAGAGACTTTGCTGACAATTGAGGCTGACGGCGGGACTGACATTGACCCGGTTCTTGAAGAGATCGCTAGCCTTGGCAAGAAAGAATATGTATACATTATCATTAGCGACGGCATAACAGAGGCTAATACTGAAGTCTTGGAGAGGTTCAAGTCTTCTGGACTAGCACAGAGAACAAAGCTGATACTGGTGCCCCCGGCGCGTGATACCTATGACTGGGTCGACCTGCTGAAGAGGTACAGGAACGTACACAGTGCCGAGAGCGTTGCGGACTTCGAGAGTGTTGCGGTTAAGGTCTTGAGCTCAACCTAGCTTTTTCCCTCAAAACACGTACCTCGGGGGTCGACCATGAGGAAGCGGTGCTATTCCTACTTCAGCGAGCGCGATAAGCGGTGTTTGAGGTGCACGCCTAACCTCGCGGAGCACTGCATCGCCGCCATGTTCGCTCGCGTGTTCTCCACGCCATAGCGCCATAGTCCTCTTTTTCCCTCACCACAGCTGTGCTATTTTTATAATCCCTTCGGGGGTACGTCATGGCGTTCTCGGTTGTGAAAATCTATACCAGCAACTTCAGCAACGTCTCGCCCAGCACCTCACCCAGCACTACCGTTATCTTGTGGGTGTCCCGACATCCGCCGCTGAAGGAGCAGATTGCGGAACTAGAGAGAAAGTTCGGTGCTATCATCATCTATCAGGTGAGCGGCGTTATCCCAGGCGCTGAAGCCGTCGTTGATGTTGCAGCGAAGGTCGGTGCGTCCGTTATCGTTCCTATCCTCCCACTATCGATGTTGGCTAGGCTTGCCGAGCTGAGGAAGAACTTCAACTTCATAGTGCTCTTCGCTAAAATGAACTGCATTCATACTACCGCTGACATGGCTGAGGCTCAGAAACTAGTCAATGAGATGCCGTCCCGGAGATCGCTGGCGACGCATGCTGACGGTCTGGTGAGGGTCTACGAGTTCGAGCGGTTTGAGAAGCTTGTCGAGGTCAAGGTCGTTACCGAGCCCCTCTAACCAGCTCTAAGCTCAACGTCTCTTTTTTGGCTCAAAATGTTCCCCACAGCTGTGCTATTTTTATAATCCCTTCGGGGGAGAACACAGTGTTAGAGGAAAAGATCGAGGTGCGTAGCCTCGGAGGGTACGACATATTAGTGGATGGTGTGCAAAGCAATATCTACGACTCGCGTGAGTTTCAGACAGTAATTGAGTGTGTTAGGGCTGCAGGCATCGAGTTCTTCTACCAGCCCGTCTACGTGGTCAAGACCTTGGTCGGCAAGGGCGTCGCACACTACTACGCACACTACCACACCGTGCACGGATTTACTGCTGAACTCAGCGTGATCGTGAGGGCGGAAGGCGATGACCCCACGCTCGTCATCACAGCCTCAACACCGACAGGCGAAATCACTAGGACGGTGGTTGTGAGGAGGTAGGAGCATGAGGTACGTGCAGAGGATCCTAGATCTAGTGTTTTCACATGGGTGTATAAAGAGGGAGGCTATCATATCTTCCATCATAAAGGAAACCGAGGGGGCAGGGGCTGACGCGAAGAGGATCGAAAACGGCGTCAAGCAAGCACTCAAGAGACTGGTGAGGAAGGGGCTCATCATCAGGAAAGCCACCGGATACTACTGCAAGCCCTAAGTCCCCGACCGCTGAGAACCCGCTGATTTCATGGAGGGTCTCTTATCTCTCACAGCTGTGGGGTTCAAAAACACGCGTGAACAAAAAACCAAAAAACCACATTTTTTCGGATAATCGGGGCGGTCAGAACGTGTTCTCCTCTTCCCTCGTTGCCTCGGGCTCCTCGTTTCTTGTTGTGTACCCTCCGTGGGTTATTCTCTGTTCTGCTTCGCTCACAGCTGTGGGCTCTAGCGCCGCCCTCAGAGACCTCACCGCGTCCGCCAGCTTCTTCCTGTTTACCTCCTTCTTCACCTCTAGGTCTCTCACGTAGAGTGTTAGCGGTAGCTTGAGTAGGGGGAAGACGTACACGGAGGCTATGCGCTGGCGCTTCCTCAGGGACTCCTCCCCGGGTCTCATCGATAGGGTGGGTCTCAGCCAAGTATATACTGTGGTGGTGTACGACTTTATGTCTATCGCCTCGCCGATGATGTTCATGGTGGAGTTCTTCCTTATGAACGACGCGATCTCCTCCGGACCGTTCGACAAGAAGATCACCGCGCCGACCGACGCCCTCAGCATGTTTATGACCATGTTTACGTTGATGAAGAACTTCCTTATCTCCCCGCTCATCGACACCCACTGCTTGGGGAAGAGCGCTGACGCGTTGTCCACCACGAGTACGGGAGCCTTCACGTCCTCCTCGATCAGCGCGTTAAGCGCTGTCAGGAAGTCGTACGGGTCGAGCAATAGGAACTTATCCGCGATGCTCTCGGGCGCGGGGTGACCCATAGCCGCGAGCACCGACCTGAGCGTGTGGTAGATGGTTGAGGTCTTGCCGAGACCTATCCCGGCACCCATCACAGCTATTGACCCGGCGCCAGCGCCACCTAGCGCCATGTCCTTAATTATGTTCAGGATCCACGGAACAAGCGCGTTAGCGGCGATCGATCGTGGCACTCCTTCCCTCAGACCGAGATCCCTTGCGAGCCCGCCTAGGTGGGGGAGCATCAGACCCTTCCTCCAGTACGTCATGCACGTGTCCCTTAAATGCGTGATCTCCCCCGTCTCAGCCCTGGTGAGGGCGCGTTCGTACGAGTACATCAGGCACTCCCTGAGGACGTCGACGGGCTCGCCCAGCACGTCGGACAGATCCTCATCGGTCTTGGTTACGGACTCATTACACAGCCTCTCAACCAGCACGGGCTCGTGGTACATCGCGATGTGGAGCCCTATGAGGGCGTCCCTCACCATCGTTCTCCCGAGGACAGGCTTGCTCACCACCACCTCCTTGGAGACGGAGGACTGCACCTCGAACATGGTCGTAAGTATGTCTAGGGTCTTGGCTATGCTCCTCCCCGCGTTATGTATCTTCTCACCGTTCTTCTCGATGTACGTGTATATCTCAGCACTGACCCTCACGAAGTCCTCCACATCCCCCAGACCACGCCACCAACAACCAGTATATCACGGAAGTAAAAAATACAGAAATATAAGGGTCGCTAAAGTATAGTGATTGGTGACGTGGTTGAGCGCTGTCCCCCCGCTCTACACGACGGTGTACGTGACCAAGTATAGCACGAAGCACCTCTCTATAACCAGGTATTGGACAAGGCTGGATGACGGCACGTACGTACTGCTGCACACAGAGACGACCTACCTCGAGGAGTCCGTGCCTAGGAGGGGGCGGAGGACACGCCCGCCGTCTGAGTGGGGCGAGGAAACCACAGCTGTGGAGGTCGTGGCATGAGCCTCATATACCGCACGGGAGCGTTCTTCTTCTACTTCGGTGTGGCGTCCGCCATACTCAGCGGTCTCTTCATCGCGGTGTTCACCGGGCTGTCGGTAGCTTCAGGGGGCTTCATCCCGGGCATCGTGTACTCGTACGCCAGGATATTCGCGTTCTCCACGCTTGCCGGCGCGCTGATATCCCTCGTGTCAGTGAAGGTCGTGAGCGCGATATACCCGAACCTCTCTCAGGCGATAAGTATCTCCTTCCTCCTCACGAACTTCCTCCCCGTGTACGCCCCGACCGCCGCCGCCATCACGCAGACCATCTCCCTCCTCCCGCTGAGACCTGAGGTGATTGCGGGGCTCTCGTCGTTCATGCACGGGTTCATAGCATTCACACTAATATACTACGTGATGGCGAAGGCAGGTCTCCTCCCAACCATCTAACGGAAATTACGCGTCTAGGGACGCATGCGTCAGAAATATAAATCCGTCAATAACTATACTCACGGTGATAAATCAATGGCAAGAAAGAGAAGGACCTCATATACGGCTTCTGAGTGGAGAAGGAAGTTCGCTGAAGCCGCAAGGATTTGCCGCGTTGAAGCGAAGAGAAGGGGCATCAGGTTCCAGGACTGCATAAGGGAGAAACTGAAGTAAGCCCAGCTAGGTGGAGAGAAAAACACAAAAATTATTTTTTATTTATTTTTTATTTTTAAGTCGCGTCCCCTACTCTAGTACATGACAGGTATTCTCGCCCTATCCGGTCTTTGCTGTCCTCCCGTGACTACAGTCGCGCGCCGCACGCCCGCCACGCCTTCCTCCCCTGCCTCCGCGAGAACGGTTCTCACGGTCTTCACGTACCTTGTCGGGTGTGTGATGACCGTGTAGATGTTTCCCTCGTCGTCGTAGTACATGATGTTCAGTGATGTGACGATGTCCGACACTACCCTGTACCTCGTGGTGAGGTACCTCGTCACCCTGTTAACGACCGTCACGTACTTGGTGTCATACACCGTGATGGGCATGCCATCCCCGGTAACATCTTGTGTGTTAGCTTATATTCCTGACTAGAATATCCCCGCCATCTTAAGCAGCACAGCCGCGACAGCCGCGACTATGACCACGATCGCGATGCCTACGATGAGGGAGGTTCTCTTAGTGATCACCAGCCTCGCCTGAGACTCGAGGATCCTCGTCCCCTCAGCCTCCACCGTGTGGATGGAGGCTGATATGACTGACGCCTCGGCGGACACAGCGTACGACACGTACTTCATGAACTCCTCAAGTGCTTTCGGGACGTTGGTCGTGACGTATACTGTGATGTCAGGGCTTACACGCACCTCCCCCGTGACCTGAGAGACCTTCCCGGTGATCTCGGTGATCATTCTCTCCATAACCTCCCTCACCCCCTCAGCGTCCCTCCTCTCCTGCAGGACGGGGCTGAGGGAGAGGGACACTACCTGAGTGAGGGCGGGAACCCACTGCACGCCGTACCTCGAGTACTTCAGGGCGACGATCAGGGGCTTCCCAGTGCCGGACAACACGTAGTTCTCTCCTTCACCTACCGGGATCACGTACATGAGCTCGTCAAGGGAGACGTAGATCGATCCGACCCTCTTGCACGGGAAGAGCTTCGCCTCACTCGTATACGGGTCTATGCCCAGCACGAGCACGTCCGTCGAGGGGGACGTGAGCCACTCACCTACCTTGCTCGCGAACGGATGTCTAGCAACCCTCCTCAGCACCACGTAGATCAGGACGACCAGCAAGGACACCGCCGCCAGCGCGCCCACCCACGGCAAGGGTATGAGCGTGGGGAGCGTTGCCGCGGGCGCTGTTGTGGGGGTCGCCACGGGCGGCGTGTACGTGGGTGTTTGTGGTGGCATCCCGTATCACCTCAGATCATTCTTGACGCCAGTTAAAAAAGTGTCGAGTATGTAGTTCGACGCCTCCTTAGCGAACGCCTTGCAGAACCTCTCGATCATCTTCCTCGACCACACGACTGACGTGAGGAGATCCTCAAGGGAGTGCGCGCCCCTCCTCCTCATTATCCTCCTCAGAGTTATGTACCCGTTCCTGACGTAGAAGAAGAACTCGTCATCGCTCGCCTCCCACTTGCTTATTATGCCGTGCTCGGCGAGCGTCTCCATCACCCTGAAGATGTCGATCTTCCACATCATGTTTATGACCTTGTTCTTCGTCCCCGAGGCACTCTTGAGTAACCCGACCCTCCCGTCCACACATATAGCCAAGTATATGCCCGTGGACGCTAGGCTCACTGCATCAACATTTTTTATCTTCTCTAAAGACTTAGTTCTCGGTGGTGTGGTGTGCCCGACTTCCAGAGCAGGTCACCCGAGCTCAGCCTGTTCGCACAGCTGTGCGGTATTGAAAGACCAGTAAACGACAACATCTACGACTTCATGCACGCAGTCATGACATGCATAGACATCGGTGAGCGCGGATGGCTCATCGCTCTCGCCCTCGTTAACGTAGCGCTCGGCGGGAACGTGCCCGTCCCCGACCTCGTCAGCGCGGTTCCCCCCGGGTACGGCAAGTACATAACTAGGATCGCGGTCGTCGACGACAAGGTCTTGTATGATCTCCTCCCGGACATCCCGCTCCGTAGGGGGGTCTACAAGACCACTATCTCCACGGAGAAGGACGGCACGAGGGTTGAGGCAGTGGTGGAGGACAGGAGGTTCCCGAGGGCGTTCGGGGTGTTCATTGAGTACGTGCATCCCCTCCACGGGCTCACCAGGAACCTCTGGGTAATACATGACAACCCGACAGGGGACTACTCCTTCAAGTCCTTCCTCGCCCCATCCACCGTCGCGGATAGGGTGTCCGAGATACTTGAGGTGTCCGGCACCCCACACGCGGTGAGCGAGGACGCTCTGAGGGAGGTGATCGACCACGCCGCCGAGCTCCTCAGGAAGTACGGGAGCCCCGCCAAGGTGATGGAGGCTGTGAGGAAGGGTAAGGAGTCCCTCCCTGAGGGCGTGGTTCTGACGACGCCTTCGGAGCCCGCGCCCGCGAGACCTTCTGTGAAGCACAGACCTTAACCACCCCTCTCCTCCACGATATCGAACGCGATGTCCGCTATGAATGGAATTAACGCGTAGCCCACCGCACATGCCTGTGTGAGCAGGTCGTTGAAGAGTGAGACGGCTATCACAGCTGTGATAACGCATGCGGCGTGAAGAACTACGGGCACAAACTCAATGAGGTGCAGGAACCTCTCCACAATGCTTGCGTACGAGAACAGGGCGGTGACGACCAGTATCGACGTTCTGTAGTCCCCCGCACCGAACGTCAGGAGCGCCGCAGCGATGAACAGCGCGTAGTAGACCCTAAGTAATCGTAACCTCATGACTCATCCACGATTAAGTATCTTACCAAGTATAAAAACACTGATATCAGAAATATTAACTTCTCACACACGTCATACACGGTGGGTGAGCCCGTGAGCTACGAGGTCATCCCGGTGGTGTCGGAGGAAGGGGTTGGGAGAACCGTGGAGTCCGTTGGGTGGGTCTCGAAGTACCGCATCATATCGACTGTCAGGAAGAGGTACGTGACAGCACTCACGGTCAGGCTGGTTGCGCCCGACGGCGAGACGCTCGTCTCACAGTACGTGGTGCCGACAAGGTTCCTTGAGACCGAGTACTCCCTCCCGCCAATCACGGTGTTTCTCGGGGTAGTCAACGTGGCGGGCGGCGCAGGGAGCAGTGCGGGGGGCACTGGCGGCACGGTCGGGAGACCGCCGCGGCTCGCCACCCCTGTATGAGTGCCTCTAATTCCAGAAATATAAACCCGCACAAGGATTCCTTTCATGGTGGAAACCATGAGCCTGTCCGCAAGGTCGTTATTGCCGGACGTGATGGGAATAATAATAGGGCTGTCCCTAATGTTGATAGGCGGTCTGATAGCGACCATCTACGTCGGCATAGCGGGCATGGTCGTCGACGTGTTCGCCAGCATCACCAACTCCACCACGATAACCAACTACGTGACCACGGTCGCCACCTACGTCCCCATGATCCTGCAGATGCTCGGTCTCTCAATCATGATAGTCGCCGTAGTCCACATAATCATGCTATTACTGAACGTCGCGAAGAAGCCTCAGGAAGTGGTGTAACGAGCCAGACCCCCACGCGGGGAAAACGAAAGCCCAGACCCACCTTTTTTATTTAATTTGTTTTTCATTTACAAGCAGGGCGAACCCCTTTTATTGTTCTAGACCAAAATATATCACGGGAGCACACATGAACATCAACAAGAAAGCCGTCCTCCTAGCCCTGCTCCTGACCCTGTCGTGCGTGGTCTTGGTCTCAAGCCCCACAGCTGTGGGGAGACAGCCAGACATCACAGCCAACCTCGAACTCACCCCGGGCGACGCAGTAGCACCACACCTATATGACTGGTACTTCGACGGCGTGGACGACGATGTGTATATCCCTCAACCCGCGTACGGTGCGTCGGTCGTTACGGTTCTGGCGAGGTACTACGTGTTCCAAGAGCAGAGCAGTGCTACAGCTTACCACTTCGCGATGCTGTACGGCAAAGCCTTATCGGGTCCGCCCTGGGACTACGGTATCCTGCTGGACGCTAGCGACCATCGCGGAAGCAACGCCGTGGTGTATGCGAAGGTTGTTAACACCGCAGATGGCTCATCGTTTTACAGAGAGCATAGCTTTCGAAGGGAAGGGTGGGTAGTGGTCGGCGGCGGCATAGACGCTTCTGGCTACGTCTACCTCTACGTGAACGGTGCTCTGGACAGCTACCAGTACGACCCGAACCAGTACCCGAACCACCCCATGAGCGACCAGGACGCCTACGTAGCGCTGGGCGGTAAGGCCTTAGTGATCATCCAGAAGGTACGCGCGCTCGCGTCGTACTACGTGCTCTACACCCTACTCCCCACACAGGTAGACCTAGCGTCGGTGGTATCCCACGTGTTGAGCACGAACGGGCTACGGGTCTTCATCGACCCGACGTTCTACAACGGCACGCACTTCATAGACCTCTCACCGTACGGGAACCACGGCGTTGGGTACGGCGGTGTGGCGAGGGTGCCCGCCGAGAGCAAGTGGCTCTACCTAGTTAAGGGTCTCCACAGCGACGGACTCGTGCACTTCAGGTTCTTTCCGAGGTACTCTACAGTGTACCTGTATGACGGGGCGGGGTTGCTTAAGCATGTCTTCGTTATTGACGGCGCGACTAATCAGGCAGGTCTCGTCGAGGATTTCGCTATTTGGCTACCCCCCGGCACGTACACGGTCTGGGTGTTCCTTGATTGGGCGATGCCTATGCCCTTAAGCATCGTTGCCTCCACCAGCAAGCAGTGGTACGGGCTGGGGGAGAACGTGATCCTGAGGGCTGAGTGCATTAACTCCATCACCGGGGACAGGATCACCGAGCAGATCTTCAGCGTTAACGCCACCATCACGTTTCCTGACGGCACGCGATATAACATGACCTTATCGGA
>Ga0065719_106798_pt1 | contig 11345 bp, 12 predicted proteins | sample GBSCel85sediment_FD_59106 | JGI IMG/M metagenome (GOLD analysis project Ga0065719, IMG submission 59106) | Hot spring sediment microbial communities from Great Boiling Spring, Nevada - Cellulolytic enrichment CS 85C v3 (version 3) | ecosystem: Environmental > Aquatic > Thermal springs > Hot... | reverse complement strand
GAACTCGCAGTAGATGTAGCCAAAGAAATGGGTTTAAGGCTATTGGTGATTGGGAGAGGTAGCTACAGGGGTAAGCTGATGAAGTATGCTCAGAAGGTGTATAGAGAAGGTGTGGAATTCCTAGAGCCTCAACCAAGAGAGAAGTACTTAGAGCTTTTATCGAAAGCAAGATACGCCATAAACCCGAGTAGATATGAAGCGTTCAGCATATTTGTAGCAGAAGCCTTAGCAGTAGGGGTTCCAGCAATAGTGTCGAGAGAGATAGCGGAGAATTTAGGAGCTCAGGCAAAGCCGTTCAATAATAACCTTGTCTTAGCTGATAAAGCATCTATAAAAGCGTGGGAAGAGATAATCTATCAGTATCTGACGATCTATACTCGTAAAAAATCCATGAAGATCGTGTTGATTAGAAGAGAATACATATCACACATAGATGGTGTCAATAGGTTTATAGCCCTCTTAGCGGAAGGGCTGGCTAAACTAGGTCATACGCCGCTTATACTAAGTTGGTGCTATAAGGATGTCGCATGCAACGAACTTGAGCGATGGTTTAAGGAAGTTCACGGTTTAGATAGCCATATACCTATCCACACATTGAAGGCTGAGCCCTGCAGAGGGGATCCATGGCTTAGAATAGCGTGGGATTGGTGGATAGAGGGATCTAAGTTGTTACGCGAAGAAGGTGTTGACGTTGCTATCGTAAACGGGGTTGTACCGCTTAGGTTTAGACCCAAGATTGCTGTGAACCACGGTATAACTCTCAGGTTTAGTAAGCTTCACCTACTAATGGCGAGAAGGTTGTACAAGGGGTATGATAGGGTAGTCTGTGTAAGCAGTAAGGTGAAAAGGGAGGTTAAAGAAGTTCTTAACGTAGACTGTGATGTTATCCCACTACCGGTGAAGCTCAACCTATTTAAACCTGCGAGATACGATGAGAGGGAGAATATAGTTGTTCACATAGGTACAAGACCTGTTAAGAATCCCCATATCAGCATTGAGGCTATCAGGATCCTGAGGAGGAGGGGATATAATGTTAGGTTAATCATCATCGGGCCTCCTACTGAGCTTCCTGGAGTTGAAGGGGTCGAGTACAGGTACTCTATCCCCGAAAAAGAGAAATTAGAGCTACTCTGCAGAGCGAAAGCCTTAGTATTGCCATCTAGCTACGAAGCCTTCTCCTATGTGACCTTAGAGGCTATGGCCTGTGGAACTCCAGTTGTAGTCTCAGATGCTATACCTGAGGAAGTGGTAGTTAGCGGATTTAATGGTGTTAGAATTATCAGTTACAATCCCGAGGACTATGCTAACGCCTAGAGATGCTCTTAACAGATGAGGAGCTATGGCTAAGACTGTCAAGAAATGGTCTAGAGTTTGTTAAGCAGTTTGACTACGTAGAGGTGGCCAGAAAATACCTGAACATTGTGCGCGAGATCTCATGAATGCTAGAGAAGCCCTTCTCAGTGTTAAGGATATCGTCAAGCTGTACGGCGACCAGAAAGCTATCTACAGCTTCTATTTCGAGTTCGGAAGAAGACTTGAGGTACTCGAACTCGTTAAAACATTTTGTAAGCCAGGTGCCATAGTCTTAGATATCGGCGCGCAGCCATTCATAACCTCGTGTGCTCTCAAAAAACTTGGCTACGAAGTGATAGCGCTTGATATAGAACCTGAGCCATATATCGAGATTGCTAAAAGCTGCGGTGTTAATGTTATCAAATGCGATCTTGAGAAAGATGAGCTCGGGGTTACAGACGCTGATTGCGCCGTCTTTACTGAGGTTTTAGAGCATCTACATTATTACTACGTGCCCATCGTGTTGGCAAGAATTAACAGGTCTTTAAAAGTAGGAGGACATCTCATACTTACAACACCTAACATAGCTTCCCTCTTTAGGAGGCTTAGGTTAATTCTAGGTAGGCAACCCATTTATAAGTGCCATGTAAGAGAGTACACAATGAGCGAAGTGGTTACCGCGCTTAGGGAGGCTGGGTTCGACATTGTTAAGGCGTATTATTCTGCTATGAACGATTTGACCTATGTTGATGCAGAACCTGAAGAATACTTGAAGATCTCGGGATACATAGACTTGGTTAAAATAGCCATTAAGAGGCCTACAAAACTAAACATTCTAAGAACTTTAGCATATCCTTTGGTAAAGATGTTGCCAAGCTTAAGACAGCTCATAGTAGTGGTAGGTGTCAAGGTTAGAGAACCTATTACAAAACTCTTTAAGAGATGGTAGTAAAAACACTTAAGCCTTACAAAGTTGACAACGCTCGGTATGTTCTTAACCGAGTACTTGATACGCAAAGCTATGTCGCTTCGTCAAGCTAAAGGCTGATTTATAACGGTGAATGAATTGAAGGTCTTAGTAATCTCTGAGAGGTATTGGCCCGATGGGGGTGGTGGAGAACTTGCAACACATTTAATTGTCAATATCCTTAGGGATGAGTTTGAGGTAGCGGTGGTTACGGGAACAAGAAACTCCTATAGATTGCCAGGCGTGGAGTTTATTTATGAACCATTACTCTCGAGGTGGGAGAAGCCTGTACTCTGGTTCAACACCTTAAAACTTGTTAGAACAGAGAGGTTTAGGAAGCTGATTAGGGAATGCGATATTGTATATATACCTAGGTTTGCCTTTCCCATTATACCTTATGCTAAGCAAATGGGTAAGAAGGTTATAATTCATCTACATGACTACATACCCGTGTCTTACACAGCCGTAGTGCTAGCACCATACGAAAAGCACAGGTATAGCCTTACACGTGACGACATCTTATTAGAATGTAGGAGGAGCGTTAAACACTGTCTAGGTGTGGGATTGTTTTGGTGGTTACCGAGGCTAGCGAGGAGGTGGATAGCGCAAGCGGATAAAGTTATATGTGTATCGAAGAGACAAGCAGAGATAATCTCGGATCTAGCACCTGAACTAAGAGACAAGGTAGAGGTTATTTATAACCCGATACCACCAGAGCTATTCAGTTACGAGCCTAAGAAGGAACTAGACGACAAACCAGCGTTTCTCTATGTTGGGGGAGATAGCTACGTAAAAGGATTCCACGTACTATTACAGGCATTGAAAGATCTGGGAAAACAAGGTGTTAAAGCAAGGTTCATTCTCACAAATAAGTACAGTTCTAAGAACCTTGAATTGTTGAAACGCTTAAGTGAGAAGCATAGAAACCTGGAGATTCAGGTGATGGGTAGAGTGAAATACGAAGAGCTTCTTGAAATACATAAGAAAGCATGGGCCCTGATATTCCCATCGATATGGGAAGAACCCCTCCCCTACGCTGTTGTAGAAGCTGTGGCGTTAGGTACTTTACCTATAGCTTCAGAGGTTGGCGGGGTTATGGAAATAGTAGACAACACTGCAGCATCTACATTTATGTTTACATCTGGCAAGGTTAGCGAACTCGTTAAAGAGATTGAGTATGTATGTTCGCTAAGCAGTAGCGAGGTTAAGAGTTTAGGGCGCAAGTTGAGGGAAGAAGTGCTTGAGAAGTTTAACCCAAGTAAACTAGAGAAAGAGGTTCTTAGAGTCTTTGCTGAAGTCGTAGGGTAACCAGCTTAGTAATGCAGGGGCTAGGATGCGTATCGCGCTAATACATGATTCTCTAAATCCTTGTGGTGGCGCTGAAAGGCTGGCTTTAGCTATGGCTAAGGCGTTAAAGGAGTTAGGGCATTCCGTAGACCTCTACGTACTTGAGAAAACCGGCTGGGATAGGGTGGAGAGATTATCATCATATAGTCGTCAAGTAATAGACAACGAATACGTATTGCCTCCCTTTAAGATGTTGCCGACGTTGTATAGTAGGTTGTTGAACTGGTTCTCAAGAGATGTGCTAGGGATTCACATAGTTAAAAGACGCATGTATGACCTGACCATAGCAACTAAGCAGCTATTAGTACCTACTTTTGTGGATATGCTCTACATGCACTTTCCAGACTTTATACCAGGCTTTGACTACCTTTACTACCCCGAAAGATACCTCTATAACCTATACCTAAGGGTTTACTCAAGACCTCTGGAACTTGTGACAAGAGCTCTAATGTCCATATTCAAGAGCCTAAATTATAAGCCCCTCATTTTAACGAATTCTCAGTTCAGCAAAGCGGTTATAAGAAAGTACTTAGGGGTTGAACCAGTAGTAGTATATCCTCCCGTAGACGTAGAGAAGTACCTCCCGCTAGCAAGCTATAGAGACAGGGAGAACATAGTTGTAACCATAAGTAGGCTAGAGCACATGAAGAACCTCGATGTCGTGATTGAAGTCGCCAAAGAGGTCAAAGAGGCTAAGTTCGTCATCCTAGGTAGGGGTCAGTCAAGTAACTACTACGCTATGTTGATAAAGAAGGTAAAGGAATACGGACTTGAGGGACAAGTCAAAATTCTCGTAGATGTTGGTGAAGAGCAGAAAGTAGAGATATTGAGGAGGGCGAAAGTTTACTTACATCCTACGAAGTATGAACATTTCGGTATGGCAATTGTAGAAGCGATGTCCTCAGGGCTTATCCCAGTAGTCCATAAAAGCGGGGGTCCATGGATGGACATCGTAACTGAGGGTGGGAAACTAGTTTGTGGTTTTGGCTTTGAAACTCCAAGTGAGGCAGCATACCATATTGAACAGCTAATTAATTTGAAATTAGAAGATTATACTAGCTTACAGGAAATCTGTGTTCATAGAGCTCTAAAGTTCAATTTTGAGAACTTTAAAAAATCATTAAGGAAAGTATTAGAAGCAATTAATCATGAAGCTTAAGCACGTATTACTATTTGAAGCCCTAGTCGTAAGCTCCGTAATTCTATGGAGAATAAACTTTGTTCGCTACGATCTCGGAAACTATGATACCATGTTATCATCAAATCTTGATGGCACATTACTTCCAGTAATTAGTTCAGCTCTGCTATTAATACTGCTTGTACTTACTTTATCACGTCACAAAATCTTAACGCTCATACCTTTAGCCATAACGTCGTACTTAGCAATAGGTTTCGCAGGGCCTTTTATAGCCAATTTCCCGAACTTTATTCACCGTGATATTTACCTTCATCTACCATACTCCATGCAAATTCTAGATACAGGGCGTATCCCAAAGAGCATTGAAATGTTAAAATCCTTCTAGATGTTGATGAGGAGTTGAAGATGGAGATGCTGAGGAGGGTTGAGATGTATCTACATCAAACAAGGTATGGACACTTCGGTATAGCAGTAGTAGAAGCAATGGTAGCAGGGCTTGTACCAGTAGTACATAGGGGTGGAGGTCCTTGGACAGACATAGTAGAGCTTAGCAAGTATAGGCTTGGCTATAAGAGTATTGAGGAGCTTATGGAACAAATAACCTCCGTAATATCTAACCGTGGTATCTGGACTGAGTCCGCTCTAAAAGTTTCTCAGAAGGCTAAGCAGTACTCGTAAAGCTATTTCAAGCTAAGGCTTAGAGTACTCCTAGACTTTTTACAAGAATGGTAGATGATGTAGTAAGGGGCTAACATGTTCAGGGTGATGGGATTGCCAACACGAAGACGTTTAACTTGTATTCCTCCTCTTCTATTTAAGTACATATCTACCACTGATTGTGAACTACACTGTTTTGAGGTTTCAAGCGGACCCGTTCATTGCGACAAGTATTGTTCAGGCTAAGATGATAGAAGTTTATGGAAGTATTGATCCGGGTGTACAGATGCATGTTCAGGTCTCCTTACCCAACTGGTATTGGCAAGGGCACGCTCTAGCGTATATCCAGAACTATCTAGTAACTCCAGGTCTAATCATATACATCGCCTCAGTAGTGACGGGGCTAGATATCGGTATCGTTACTTACCTACCAGTAACCTACATAGCCTCAATACTGCTAGTATACATCGTTAGCAAGGAAGTTTGTCAACGTTTATCGTGGAGGGAATTTGCAGTAGTTCTCTCAGTATCAACCCTCTCCTTTATAGCCAATAGTGGTTTAGGACGTTTTTACACATTTCAATATCACGCATACTCTATAGCACTTCACCTTCTAGCGATTTACGTGGTTGTAAAGCATTTCCTAGTATCTACAAAACCTTCTATTACTTCTCCCTTCATAATCGTCCTACTAAGCGTAGCAAGCCTTACGACAGCGCATTACAAAGCTCCATACGAGCTTCTTGGAGGGTTATTCTTCCTTACTCTTGCTACACTCATAACACTATTGATGGCTCGTTTTGAAGGAGTGTGGCGTATTCGTGTACTAAATGAAATTAAGTCGTATCAATTCATAATTGTAGCGATAATCACAGCCTTATTTCTAAGAGGCTTCTTCTCAGCTTTTGTTGGATCCGTAGATATTTCTGATGTAATTAATAATTTAATTGCCTACATTACTACTTTCTACAGAACCCCTGTATTCGTTAGAGAAGAGCTAGCAGCTCACGTTATAATCAACCCTTGGCAAGCACTATTCGCAAAGATTTATACCTACACATCACTTATCTATATAGCATTACTCAGCTTAGCTGTAATAGCTTCTCACAAACCTAATGTTTGTGTATTTAACAACACTAAAATTCTTTGGTTTATTCTCGGAGGAAGCATTACTGTGTTCCTAGCATACTTTACTGCATATGGTTTTGGGAATTTTGGTTTTAGCCAGAGTTGGCTGTTAACCGCAACTATATCTAGCACGTCTCTAGAGCTTATTAGAAGTTTGCAGCGTAGGAGTAAAAGACTAAAAATTATTTTAATGTTGCTTGCGACAACTATAATCGTCAGCTCCTTAATAGTATCAGGCTTCACCATAATACGCAGGATCGATTATAAGTCCGCTAACCCCTCCACCAATGGGAATCCATATAATGGGGAGACTTCTCTCTTTACACACTACTAACACATCTACATTAGTAATTGGAGGATCTATTTCAACTACATCAAAGACTTATATCGATATTGCTCTAGCGAATATACATCTCTTCAAGAATGTAATACTAGCTAATTTGCCTTATTACCTGGATATTCAGAGACTATACAACTCCCTCATAGAGTATTACGATTTAGTTGTACTCACCTCACTTGACTTAGAAAAAGGTATACACTGTGATATAACGCCTGCCTATCTTGATCAATTAACTGTTCAACAACTCGTAAAGTACTTGACATCGAATAATAACATCGTGCTAAATTCTAACGTGTTTATAGCATTCTGGTTACTATAAAGCGGAGGCAGAAACAGAGGTGATATAAAATCAAGGCTCTAGTAGTAACCCATGGCTTGGGGTTTGGCGGTGCCCAGATATCCACTCTTGAGCTTCTAGAGTTACTTACTAAACATGGAGTGGAGCTTAAGGTATTGATATGCGGGAGTGGCAATGAGAGATTGTATTCTCACATTAATTCCTTAGGAATAAAGATTTACCAGACCTCTTGCAGCATAGTTACGGGTTATCCCATGATGAATTTTGAAAACGCTCGAAAGGTTATTGAGTGGGCTGACATTGTGTGGATTACTGATGTAGAGTACCTCGTCGCTCCTCGTATAAAGCAGTTGAAGAGGGTACCTGTAGTAGCACATCTCCATTCATACGCACTGATATGCCCCTGGTGGAGTGCCTTGTATGGTTTTAAAGAGACGTGCACGAAGAGGTGTTCTCTTTGGAGAATCATAAGGTGTAAGCAGGGTATAAACTTGGAGCTCGCGAGAATAGGGCTATTGAGTGGTGGTAGGGCAAGACTTTACTGGTTCCTCGACTTCGCTAAGGGCCCTCTAGACTTTCTCAGGTGGAGGAAGTTTATGAGCGGCGTTCTAGAGAGTATAGACGGCTTTATAGCTGTATCTAAGGTTATGTGGGATATCCATTTAAAGCACGTACCTGAGATTAAAAGCAAACCCTCGGTTGTGATCTACAACCCCGTTACAGAGCCCCTAAAGTACATAAAGCCTGACCCCGGAGAGCCCTACGATAACTACGTGCTCTACGCATCTGGTTCAAACCCGGTTAAAGGTCCTCATTTACTCCTAGAGGCATGGTCTATAGTGTCCAGAGAGTTTAGGGACCTGAAGCTCTATATGGTTGGTTGTAAGAACAGCTGGGTAGAGAGTATTGCTAAGAAGATGAACTTAAGGAACGTCGTATTTACGAAAAAGTTGCCATCCAGCGAACACTACTATTTATTATACAAAGCTAAGGCTGTTGCAATGCCTTCTATATGGCCTGAACCTTTTGGTAGAATACCCGTTGAAGCTAATAGGCTTGGAGTACCGGCTGTTGTTACTGATAGGGGTGGTTTGCCTGAGATCGTAGAGAGTAACACTACAAGTGTAATTTCTAAGACTTGCAGGGAGGCTTTCACTAATGCTATTGTCAAGGTCGTTTCGCAGGAGTGGGATAGGGGTAAAATCATTGAGAGCTCCTTCAAACATATCGACCCGGACAAGACAACGAATAGCCTGTTGAAGTTCTTTGAGGAGCTGTTGAGGTAGCAGTGGTTGTGAAAAATGGTTCGGATATTGCTTACCGGAGTAGTCTCACCCCAGGGGTTAGGGGATGCATTGCAATACTTAGTTGGAGCTTTCTTAGCATTTAGACAGATTCCTGGGGTTGAACTCGAAGTATTTGTACCTGCTGCCACTTCGGATTTCGTATCGGAATGCTTGAGTATAGGAAGGGGGGTAAGAATATTGCCGGGGCTGCAAGAGACATCCACCATAACAAGCCTCATTAGGAAAATAATCAGGGCAAATAGTAGCATAGTAAAGCGAGAGTTTTTCGAGAAGGCAGAAGTAGGTCATGCAGGTTTTTCTGGACACTTAGGTAAGGTTTTACCCCCGCTAAAAACCCTTGCAAAACTCCTTCAGGAGAAGTACTACAAAAGTGAGGTAAGCATATTTTACGTTAGGCCGACGCTATGCAGGCTTTCCAACGGCTTAAATTATGACGGAGGATTTATAGGAGGGCACACGATAGAGGCCTCGGCCTTCTTTGACTATCTAATTGTTTACAGCTGTGCGAGATCTATTGTCAAAGGCCCCCCTAGTAACCTACCCAATCTCTGCTTCCAGCTTGGGGCTTAAGCAACAGGAAAAACATCTAGAGAAGCTTAGGAGATCTCTAAGCCGTCTTGACGTAGTTTTTGTGCGTGGCAGGCATTCTTACAACGCTCTTTCAACACTCATAGATCCCCGTAAATTGTTAATGGCGTTAGATTCAGGGTTTGGTATTAGATTGCTCTATGAAAATCCAGAAGCCGTTTACAAAACGGACAAGCTCACTATTTGTATCACACCGCGGAAAGACTACTTCTACTTTTATCATTTGAGAGGAGAGACTTATGTAAAGTACTTGAGCTCTCTAAAACAGCTTGTAGAAGTTCTTAATCGTTTAGGTGCTGAAATATTACTTGTTCCGCAAACTCTAAAATCTCCTATAGATATGCAAAACATTACTGACGAAGACGCCGTCTCCGATCTCCTGAAGCTCTTTGATGAGCAGACAAAGAAGAGTATGAGGGTTGTAAAGCCTCGTACAGTTCTCGACTCAGCTAGGGCATTTTGTTCTTGCGATATTGTGGTTACAAGCAGGATGCATGCAGGCATAATTGCGCTAGCCTATGGCAAACCAGTAGTGTTCTTTATGCCGCGAGACGATGTTAAGATGCTAGATGTACTTTCCTACCTTGGCTTAGATGAGAAGCGTTATGTTGTTGATAGCTTTAATCCAAAGGAGTATGAGAGGCTAATCCCTACTGTAATTGATCTACTTCAGAATCTGACGAGAGAGAGCAGGATGATTGAATATGCTGTTAATAAGCATTTACTGGATGTGGAAAAGCCTGTTAAACTATTGAAGAAGCTTATATCTTAATGGGAAGCCAGCTTTAGCCATGGAGAAGGTCGTTAGATGTCTCCTGGGGGAGTACTTAAAGGTATATATTGCGTACTCCTGCGACAGGAAAATTCGTCTTTCTTCCGCTAGTGGAGGGGTAGCAACAGTTCTCCTTAAGTACCTCTTGGAGGCGAAGCACGTTGAGGCTATCATAGTGCCGAAGTCTAGCTTCAGAGGAGGTCTAATGTATGGGGTATGGACAATCATTAGAGATCCTAATGAAGTCAATAAATACTCTGGCTCCCTGTACGCTACCACCTTTGGGTTCTTGAGAGTAATTAATTGCGCTCTAAGTAGATTTAGGCGTATTGCTGTAACAACCTTACCTTGCCATACCAGAGCTATCAAAAGGTTTTCACAGCTTAGAGGTAACGACAGGGACGTATTCATTATTGGGCTTTACTGCAACAATACACCCAGCATGTGGGCTACTAGGTATGCACTAAAGTACTTCAACATACGAGCAGAAGATGTTGAGCGTGTGAAGTTTAGAGGGCGGGGGTGGCCTGGCTATACAACTATAGAGACTAAGAGTGGTACCATCCAGATACCGTATCCAGCCTTCTGGGATTCCGGGTTTGGCCAGTACTTCTATGGCTTGAGTTGCTATCTATGTAGCGATCAGACGAATTCTTTAGCTGATATTTCTCTTGCCGACCCGTGGACTCTACCCCATGAGCCTGTTAAGAGGCTTGGTGGCGCGACGCTAGTTGTTATCAGGACTAAGAGGGGTTTAGAGATTTTTGAGGGCGCTGTAAGGGCTGGGTACGTAGAGGCTGTTGAGGTGGACCCCGTCTACGCCGTGCAGGATGCCACATTGCTTAAGCTTTCAAAGAGGGTCTTGAAGAGGTGCAGTGATGGGTATGCGTTGCCCCCGGGCTTCACGACGATAGCCCACGAGCTAGTGTACCATGTGGGGCGCTTCTTAGCTTCTAGAGAGCCTCTTTGGCCTCTCCTCAGGATATACCATAAGGTGGTTGCGCCTCTTACGTTTAAAGCTGCCTCTCTCCTAGATCATAAGCTAAAGACGCGGTGGGCTAGGGTGCGCGTCTGCGTAAAGCTCTTGCAGAAGATCAAGGTGCCGGAGGGCGTGTTTGCGAAGTAACGTCTGTTCTTAGATGATAGGTATCTTGGAGACAGTGGCCTAAAGCCCCAGAGACCTAGAATATCGGATGTTTCCTTAAGCTTCCCCGGTATCGCGCCTCTCCTGGTAGCTCGGTTTCAGCCGGAAAAGCGTGTAGCGGCTCTAGGTAGCTTGTAGCTGCTCCAGTTTATGCTAAAAATTGGAGAGCCTGGAGTTTTCGTGTTTCCTCTTTCTGATACTAGCGCTACCTCTTTTCCGCACTACCGCTACGAAGCCCTGTTGTAGTGTTTTAGCGTTCTCGTGTATCATATTGTGTTGGCTAAGATACCTCTAGATACCTCGTTACCGCTATACTATGTATACTCTTAAATATCTCTGGTAGCGTGGTATCATGGGTATCGCTGT
>Ga0065719_100721_pt1 | contig 11346 bp, 13 predicted proteins | sample GBSCel85sediment_FD_59106 | JGI IMG/M metagenome (GOLD analysis project Ga0065719, IMG submission 59106) | Hot spring sediment microbial communities from Great Boiling Spring, Nevada - Cellulolytic enrichment CS 85C v3 (version 3) | ecosystem: Environmental > Aquatic > Thermal springs > Hot... | reverse complement strand
AGACTCTAGATCCTCTAAAGAAATATCTTTATCGCTACCCAATGAGAATATCCTTCTATGTATCTCATCAATATTACCAGAGACAACCAGGGCGTCTTCTCTAGGAGCTATAGAAAGCTTTGATTCTCTAAGCACATCTCTAAGTATTCTTATAGCAGGGTAAACAACTCTTAAAAGATCAACCTTAACAGCACATCCAGTAGCTAGTGCTAAGGGGTTTAACCCAAGCTTTTTATAATACTGTATTCTCTCAATAATCTCTTCAAACAACACATTCACCTTTTAACAATGGTTATCTTCCAAGTACCTCTATCTACATTTTCAACTGAGAGAACTTCATATCCATCTTCTTTAACAGCTCTAGGAACATTCTCACAAGATGGGGGATTATCTGTTAATACCTCTAATATCTCGCCAACACTAAGTTTAGCTAAGGCCTTTCTTGTATAGATAACAGGGTAAGGGCATGTATATCCTCTTACATCAAGTATATATCTTCCTTCTACCTTTGNAAATTTTGCCATAATAAACACCTTTTTCTATATCTTTGTTATTGCTAAAATANATGAATNNNGTTTAAAAATATTACTCTAATAACAAAAAGATCTCATATTATGTTGTATGTCATATAAGCAATTCTAAAATAAATAACACTGTTATAAACTGTAGTAAGGTGTTTGATAATGTCGGCAAAAATAGGATTTAAAGACTTTATAAAACAAAAATATAGTGGAATATTTGGCAGTAGTGGTTGGAATCCTATAGTAGCAGGAATATTGATAGGATTGATAAATATAGTATCGTATATCTGGGTTAAAAAAGCATTTACAGTATATACAGGGTTTTTAAACTGGGGTCAACATATATATAGATTGATTGGGTTAGGGAATGTAGTAGGGATGCCAAAGCTTATACCTTTGCTTGAACCTACTAGCGTTGGTGATATTGGTGCAATTGTAGGGGCTATGCTTGCAGCGGTTCTTTCTAATGAATTTGCTGTTAGGGGTGTGGGTAGTAGAGTAGAAGTTTTTGAGGCTATTGCTGGAGGCGTTTTAATGGCTTTAGGAGTTTCGCTAGCCTTTGGATGCAATTGGGGAGGATTTCTCTCAGCAATAACTTCATGGAGTCTACACGGCTTTGCATTCTTAATAGGAGCTATCGTTGGTGGTTATCTAGGGCTTAAATATGTAACTTGGAAAAGCGAAAGAGTTGCATTAGAGCTGACGGATAGTAAAGGGCTTACTCAGCTTCTTAATAGTGGTGAGGTTGGGAGGAGCTTTAGGAAAAGCTTGAGCCTGTACACACCATTAGCGATAGCTATAGCTGTATTAGCACTATTAATTGCTTACTATACAGCTATAGGTAATCCAATGATAGGAGGGCTGTTTATAGGTATAGCTATTGGTATAATTCTCCAAAGAGCAAGATTCTGCTTTGCAACAGCATTTAGGGATCTATTCAATGGCCCGGAAAACGCTAGAGCACTAGATATACATAAGGGTATAGCTGTAGCAATTCTCATAGGTTCTATAGGGGTGTTTGCTTTAAAGTTTATGGGTATGGTCAAAGAAGACATAGGTGTGGCTCCAGTCTACATAACGAATGTTATAGGAGGACTTATATTCACATTTGGAACAGTCCTGGCTGGTGGATGTGCATCAGGAGTTTTATGGCGTGCTGGTGAAGGGCATATTAAGGCATGGATAGCACTACTAACAACAGTACTAGCATATCCAATCTTCTTTAATGCAATTAGGTCTTACACAATAAACTATCCTAAAATATTTATACCATATACAATTGGATGGATACAGGCATTTATAGCCATGATAATATTTGCGCTCTTATACATAACATTTGTATANTATTTAGAGTATAGATATAGAAAGGGTAGTGGATACTAGTTTGAACCCTAACTTAGCTAACTCATATGCTATTGCAAATGAGTAGCCAGTGTGGCCACCATATCCAGCTATGATTAACTCCTCACCTTGGACATCTCTACATTACTACACTCTATAATCACTAAACTCTTTACTTATTTTTAAACCATGAAGAGCTGAATAATATAATCATGAATGGTGCATAAGCCCATAATATATCAGATAATATATCAGATTAGAATCTAGTGTTTTAATCATCTCTATCCACTCTTATTATCTTTGACCTCTTCTCATATATCTCAAGCAGTTTCTTATCAACTACATGTATTTCAAAAGGTTCTTTTATTCCATTAACCCAGAGTTCTGCGAGGACTCTACCAGGACTAACTCTCGTGACAACCAGGACATCTATATCGCTTGACAGTAAAAACCTTCCCTCAGCAACACTACCAAACAAGTACACCTCAGCCTCTGGATCAAGTCTCTTTACAACTTCGACAATTCTCTCTAAGTACATGGAGAGATTCTCAAAAATTCTTTTTCTCTCCTTAGCCTCCTCTACCAGTAGCTCCTCCCACAATACTCATCACTTCTCTAACAACCTGGTATAGTCTCTTAGCCTCCTCCTCACTATACTCTCTAGCAATATATCTCGATGTGATATAGGCATCTTCGAGAACTCCTAATTCAATAGCGTACTCCACGAGAAGCCTCTTAATATCCTCTGAGCCAGTTAACCTATATATGATTTCTACTATTTTCCTAGCACTGTGTGTCCGCAGATAGTCAACTCCATGTTTCAAGAGACACGCTTTTAAGTAGAGTTGAAGAGCTTGCTCAAGACTAAAAACGGCGAGATCATAGAAACCCCTCTCTATTTGTATTTCAGCTGTTAGTAGGAATCTCCTAGACCTCTCTACAAGGTAATTATACTCATTTAGTCGCGTTAAGATCTACGCCCTCAACTGATCTCTAGACTCTACCAACTTTAAACAGTAATCAACAAGAAGCGTAATAAATACATTTAACAAGGGGAGAAATTCTGTGACTACTTGGCGATTTATATTTGGATCCATATTCTCTAAAAGGCTTGGTAAGAGTCTTAGAGTTGACAATGTTCCATATAAGATAAGATCTGTACTTATAGCTGTATATATTGTCAACTAGGTAGAATAACTAATTATACTATAACGAGGAAATGTTTCTATGGCAGTATTAGTATTGTTAGAGAAATTGCCGAATTCTTAGAAAATTTAAGAGAAACCATAGACTACGTTACACTCGACCTGACAGTGAGCCAGCACTTAGATGCTTGTATTGGGGTAATTATTGAGAGTACTAAGAGAGTTAAGAGAGTGTAGTATAAAAGTCGCTGTATTAACTGATTCCTCTCTACTCTAGCATAGCAATGTGAGAAAAGACTGTTTGCTTGTTTGAATGTTTGCGTTATTTTGGAGATTTGGAAATGTAGTGCTTATAGATACCTATCTGCATTGAGAATGGTAGGGCCATTAGGTTTGTGCCAATGAAGGCTCAACCTATAGCCCACACCCAGTGGTGTGGGGATGTAGCTCCCAATGACCTACCAATAGAGATGAGGTGGCTGAGGAGAAGCCCATACAGGTTTCCAAAGCAACCCTAGTAACCAAAAGATAAAACACGGGCAACCACTGGTAGAGTGTCCCCAAAGAGTTAGGAGAGCTATGGGTATTAATGTACCTCATAGCTCTCTTGAAAACTTAGACATGCCCTAGCACACTTGAAATTACAACTGAAAGTCTCGCTCTTTAGGGTGGGGATGGAAAGGCTTATAAGCTTTGTATCTTATGGTGTTCTTGGCGATGATGTTTATGTGTGGGTCTCGGAGCCGCTCTCTAGCAATGCGTGATATACACGCAAGATTAAACGCTTATGCTTCTGAGGCAATGACTAGAAATCCACACATAACCCCGAGTCCAGTAATGGATAGGGGTAATGGGTCGGAGACCCAGCCCGGGATCGAATCCCCGGAGATGTAATCCCAAACCCCCACTCTAGCAGGAACCCTCACCCTTCAGGCAGGGAGGAGGTCAGACCACACTCTAGAAATTTTGAATATTTCTTATATTAATATAAACATGTTCATTCTAAATTAGAAATAAATTAATTATATGTTGCATCCTTGTTGACGTAGTATCTCTATGAATTTCCTATCAATTAAATCGCTATCAACGGATTTCAAATCATATTCCACAGCATTTGAAATAAGGTTTTCAATGAGGTTGCCACTTATTATCTTGTTTTCTATATCTTCAATATATCTGATATTTGCTTTTGTTGTAGTTTTTGAGGCTCCTATAGGGCAAAACTCACCAACTTTTATAGAATACTCATATGTCCCTATAAACCTTGCATAACTTATTATCTCCTCTTTATCTAATCCTATTAAGGGTCTAAGTACAGGTATTTCAGAGGCTTTATTAATTACAAAGAGGTTGTGTAGTGTTTGTGAAGCAACTTGTCCTAAATTCTCTCCAGTTGCAAGAGCTTTTGCATCTATTCTTTTTGCAAGTCTACTCGAGACCTTCATCATAATCCTCCTCATTGCTATAACCATGTGATCTTCTTTTAAATTCAAGGCTAGCTTCATTATCAAAGGTCTTAGATCTATTACATAAAGTTTTGGGTTATATTCAAAGATCCATCTATCTGTTAAAACCTTTGCAACTCTAAGAGCTCCATAAACATGTCTATCACCACCTAAGTTAAACAAAATCATATGAGCCTCGAAACCCATTCTTAATAGAAACCATGTAGCTACAGGTGAATCTATACCTCCGGAAAAAAGAACTAAAACTATGTCTCTACTATCTATAGGCAACACCCTTTAGATCCTTAAATATCTTATTACAGATAATGCCTCTCTCTTTGAAGCCTCTATACATACTTATAAATGTTTAGCTAATCAAGTTTAAGTTTTTAACATTTATCAAAGTCTTATTAATTCTTTCATTAACGTCTTTTACTATTTGTTTGTTTAGATATCTAAGTTCAACATCTATTAATATATCTTTAGTTCTATGCAAAGAATTCCAAAAATATTGTTAATTAAATCATTAAAGCTATTGAATTCTATAGCTATCATTGATGCACCACTTGATATATCCACGACTCTTGAAACAATGTTAAATAAATTCAATGTAGAGTCTTCATAGTAGAAAACAACAAATCTGTATATAACTATAAACTTCACATCTATAACACTAGTTTATGAAAACTATTGCTTAAAAGAGCATCAGTAATACTATTTTGAGCTCTCTAGAATTTTAGAGTTGAATTAATAGAATATTTTACTAAAACAACCCATTTACTGATAAAAGTTTTCGCCTTAAAAAATAAAAATATTTATTGAATAGTAAAAATAAAAAGCTGTTTAAAAACCAATGTATTTTTCTTTGGATACACCACAAACAGGGCATTTCTCAGGAGGTTCAACACCTACATATGTATGTCCACATACCGGACATATCCATATCTTTCCTTCGACAGGGCAGTCCTGGCCTTTATCAACATAGCTCTTAGCATCCCTGTATAGCTGTGCATGAATTTGCTCAGCTTTATATGCATAGCTAAAGCTTAGCTCAGCTTCTTTCTCTCCTTGATATCTTGCAACTTCTAGATATACCGGATACATCTCTTTAATCTCAAACTCTTCTCCCCTTATAGCAAGCTCTAAATTCTTACTGGTATTGCCAGGTCCGATAGGAGCTCCTGNAACAACCTTAGAATCTTCATTGTATTCTCTTAAAGCTCTATAATGGTTTGATGCATGCACCTGCTCTGCATAAGCTATAGCTCTAAAAAGCCTAGCAACATTTTTAAAACCTTCTTTTTCAGCAGTTTCTGCAAATATCAAATATCTCATATGTGCCATAGACTCTCCTCCAAATGCACTAAGCAAGGCATCTTTAGTCATANCCCTTACCATAAACTCACCGTATAAGACATAAAACTAGAGTANCTATTTAAGTTTTTCTATTATGAAAATTAGAATAAAACAGTTTTAAAATTATAAAAATTCACCAAACTTAGTAATTTTGGTTATAGAGATAATATATTTTGTTTACCTATAGATAGTTTCGAGAAACATCGCCTTTAGAGATATAAAGTGTTAGAGATGTTTCAGTTACTGTAGATTCTATATTAGCTTATAGATTTAAGTTATCTATAACATCTTATTGATTAGAAAAATGAAAGCCAGATATAGTAACAGATAGTATTAAAGGTGAATGTATAGTAAATAACATGGTGTTTTTAGGTCTTTTAAACAGTCTAAATATAATGTAACTTAAATATTATTAGGCTCTTGATATTCACAACATACTATACTGGGTTAAGCACATAAAGATTACTTTCATCTTCAAAATTTCTTGTTACACAAACTCTGACATATTTACATCTCCTCTTAGGTATAGGCTTTTTGAATTTTATATATTATTCATGCATTTGCAGCTTTTCTCGTAATATGGTTCACAGAGTTACAGCATCTATTATGCTTTGGAGGAATAAGCATTATCAACTCTATATATCCAGAGACTATTTCTATTGGGTATTAACAATATTGATATCAATGAATTGATTGCATTATTAATACATATAGCATAGCTCTTTATATAACACCTTCGTCGATAATTGTTGCTATATTATTGAATAGATATGTTTATAGTTATATAAATGCATTTATTGAATAATAGATTATATAAAGCAATTTTAGAGATAATAATGATCACAACTTCCACAATTCTAATTCTTTATGGATAAGCGTCAAAATAGGTGGTCTTTTATACCTCTCATCTATAACTACTCTACCAATGCTTCCAGAAGGGTTTATAACACAATATTTTACCAACTAGAGACGTTTCGTTTTATCTAGCCTAAGATTTTCATCTTCTATAAACTGTTTCAAGCTTTCCTCAGCAAGTTTACTCATAATGCCATCTGATATCCTTCCCATCATGAATAGCTATGGTTCCTGAGAAGGAGAGGTAAAGGTTCTCTACTCATCATAGACTCGACAACATATCCCTTAATATTTTTAACGCTTCATTAACAGGTATCTTCTCTCCTAGTTTAACCACAATTAAATTCTTTATCTTGACCTTAATTATTGACACATTAAACTCTTTATCATCTCTGATAACTTGGTGGTCTTTGGTTAAGATTCCGTAAACTTTCTTACGGCTTCTTCAGTTTTACCTTAAGTTTTATTTCAAGATATCTACATATAAGTGCGAGATTCATAGTAATAGTAGCTAATGCTTTGCAAATTACATTACCTTGTAAAAAGCCAAAACGTTGTANCTATAAAAAATATAATATATAAAGAATATGTTTTTACTTTCTTAATATTATCAAAGTGTCTATCCTAGAGCAAATTTAATGAAGGATCTAATAATAGAGTCTAAGAATTAAAGACTTATCACCAATACTAATATTGTTAAAGAAATCCTATTATAAATCAACAAACAGACTCTGAGGCAAAGTGTTGAACATATCACTATACAATATATAGTACAAAGCTATAAAGATGAGTATCAGAAGAGTTATAGTGAGACGGATAAGGGTATTCTCGATATGAAAATTGGTATAATTTCTTATTATGAATNGNCTATATAAGAGTTATAAATCTTCCCATTATTTTGATTATGGGAAGATGCCTCTATGCCTTTTACAACATATCATATTGCCTCTGGATTGTTTGCTGGATATTTTCTCAGAAAGAAAGTAGATTGGCTAACTCTAGTAATAACTACAGCTATCGTTGCAGACATCGAGCCTATATTGATGGTTACAGGCTTACTTAGAGATTACCCTCCACATGGATTCCTTCATACATATCTAGCTTCAATACCTATGGGGGCAATTTCAGGCTTTATTCTATACTTAATCAGGAGCTTATTAAGTCCTTTCATGAGAGCATTTTGTCTTAATGAAGGAAATCAAAGTTTGGTAAGCTACATTAGTGGTGGGGTGCTGGGCTGGTTTCTACACGTTTTAATGGATTCACCATTGTACATCGATATAAGGCCTTTTTATCCTCTAGCAATAAACCCATTATATGGACTTCTCGATGTAGAAATTCTTGAAATACTCTACAATGTAATGTTGTTATGCGGCTTTACAACTTACATAATACATTTCTATAATTCTGTTAAACATGAAGGTATTTCAAGCTTACTTAGAGTAGGATCATTATCAATTCTTATAGGTTTCTTAATCAGCTTTCAAGGATTTGATATTGAGCTAGGATTTTATAATAAGAAGCTTGCAGTGACGGGCTCTGTACTAGTATTGATAGGCACTTACTTATTTTTAGAATGTCTATTTAAATTGAGAGCTATCAGTTTTCGTAAAGCTACATTTGTATTACTTATAATAGTTGTAGTTATAGCTGCATTACCATTACAGATATTTCCAAGAATAACGCTTGTATGGATAGATTACTTATTACTAGTTTGGTTATTACTAATATTAGTTACAATACTTGTTAGGAAATCGCTCAACATATTTAGACTTAAAATGTTTAGATTACGATTACCAGTAGGAGACTTGTTAGTAGCTAGCATAGCACTGGCAATATTAATTGTTGGGATATTTCTGCTCTTACTGTTACTTATGATACTAATTAGCGGAGCTTATGTTTATGAAGATACATTCGCATGAGAATCTGATTCATCATGCCTCTCATCAAGGCTTGCTATGTTTTGCATTTTATTTTACTATAGCTTACTTCATTTATACTCTAATGCTTATTAATGTTTAATGAATTAAAAGATGAGTAAAGCTCTTTGGAGAGAAACCGTATATACTATAAAGTACTTTAAAGAGCAGGAATCTGAAGTGAATTGATTGGCCAAGGATACTAAATGAGCTTAGAATTCATGAGGAAAAAACTCAATCTAGAAAAACACTATGCTAAGCCTTCTCTACACTATGCACATTACTATCTAGGTTTAGATCTTAAAACACTGTTAGTAAGACAAGCTATTAACTCTAAGAACTCTACCTAGGCTAACACATTAGCTACTAGCAGAATAAGCATCTTAATAGATGCCAAGGACTCTACAATGTCTTCACATAAGACTCTAAGTAGACTATTTAGAACATTCTTCACATGAGACTGTCTATGAGCAATGCTAATCGCTAGAGATACTGAGATAAACTTCAAGACCTTAGTAGCCATAGACTATCCAACGATTTTCTACAGGTATAGAAGCTGTGAAAAAGTTGGAACCTTAAAGCAATTACAAACAAAAACAATCTGAAGATGATTTACATGGTATAGTGCTAGAAGCAATGCTGTATTGCGGTGATTATATCACGGCCCCTCTACCTGTAGAGAAGATGTGAGATTATGAAGGCAAGAAAGCTAACGGATTAGCGTAGAGATTTGCATAATTCGTAAAGTTCATAAAGTTGAGAAAGCATTGACAACAATTCACACAGTTTACACAATTCGCAAGCTACTTTCAGTAAAGCACTGGCATCTGTGTTAAGAGAAACTGCTTAAGCTACTAACGCTAACCGTATACAGGTTGTTATAGAAGATTCAAAGATGTAGAGAGAAAAAAGCGCTACCTACCTAAAAGTTTCTTCACAATAACTTTACATAGATTATAACCTTTTAAACCTAATGCAACTCCGTATAGGAATGCGGCAGGAAGAGGTATTACTAAGCCTAGGAGCCAAAGAATTCCTCTTAGGAATGCCCTTAAGAACTCTCTAAACGGTTTATAGAGATTGAGTACAGCAATGTATATAGCGAATAAGCTATATAAAATCAAGACAATAACTACTCTAACTGCATCACTTCTTAACTTTTTAAAAGTCTCTCACCAAGCCATGAATCTAAAAAGTAGGAAAGGAGAGCAACAGTAGCAATAAACATATAGTATAGTGGTAGTGAATTTATCAATACTTGCGGGCATATCATCAAATTACTTTCCTGCTATACAAGCGTAGTTCAGGGCTATGTCGTTGAAGATATGTTCCAGCTAATGTTATTGTAAGGCTCATTTAAGAAAGGCCAGATATACTTGGAATAGCACTACCATGAATTCCTTTAGGATTTCTGGTATAGAGACGTAGTCGTAAGACATCTACAATATATGTCTCTACTAAAGATATATTGCAAATTATATGAAGTGATTAGATATATTTTATAAAAAGAATTAAATGATGAGTATTTTTGTTTTTAATTGTTGGAGTTTAGCGGTTATTTGCCTCGATAATAAAAATAAAACTAGGATTTTGTATTTTTAAATTGTTAGTATAAAGGTTATAGCAATATTTAAAAGGTATATTTAATTGTTTATGAAACTATGTTTGGCGGTGGTATTTTTATTGCTATTGTTGTTGCTGGTGCTGTTAAAAGTCTTTTCAACTCATCGTCTAATCTAAGTATTGCTATTCTTCCCCCTTGCATATCTAGTGATGTTATAAATTCTCCAACCCAACTAACATAGACTTTTAAACCAAGTGTTTCTTCTACATATTTTCTTGCATCTCTATAGAATATGAATTTCTCCATATATGGCGTTCCTCCAGTTCCTTGAACAATCAATGCTATTTCATCGCCTTTTTGAAGCTTTAGATCCTCAGCTATTTTATCGATCATTAGCTTTGCTAGTTCTCTTGATGGAATAATCTTCATACGCCTTATCCCAGGTTCTCCATGGACACCAATACCAAATTCTATTTCATCTTCTGGTAATTCAAATGTTGGTTTACCTGTTGTAGGCATTGTTGAAGGTGTTAAAGCAACACCTATATCTCTACCATTGTCTATAACCTTTCTAGCAACCCTGCCAACTTCTTCAAATGTGTATCCCTCTTCTGCAGCTGCACCTGCTATCTTATGAACCATTATATGTATTGTTGTTCCTCTTCTCTTCTCCTTCTCCGATATTGCAACATCGTCATTTACAGCTATATAGTCTATCTTTATACCCTCTCTTCTAGCCATTTCAATAGCTGGTACAAAGTTCATTAAATCACCTGTATAGTTTCCGAAGAAGACCCATATACCAGCATCTGTAGCAATCTCCTTTATAGCAGCATATACTTGCGGAACTGTTGGAGCTGTATATACATAGCCAGCACAAACAGCATCGAGCATTCCATAGCCTACATAGCCAGCAAAAGCAGGTTCATGACCACTTCCACCACCTGATAACAAGGCGACTTTATAGTTAGGCTTTCTATATCTTCTATAAACATTATTCCACTGTGGATCTAGCCTTATAATCTCAGGGAAAGCTAGCTCCATACCCTCAAGCATATCCCTAACAATTCTATCAGGCTCATTAACAAGTTTCTTTATAGCCAAAATCCCACCTAGTAGATATCTATTGAAGTTCTTTTTTAAATACTTTTATATTTTGCTAAATCAAAGTTTTAATTGGTGTTATAAATGTATATAATA
>Ga0065719_100854_pt1 | contig 11370 bp, 9 predicted proteins | sample GBSCel85sediment_FD_59106 | JGI IMG/M metagenome (GOLD analysis project Ga0065719, IMG submission 59106) | Hot spring sediment microbial communities from Great Boiling Spring, Nevada - Cellulolytic enrichment CS 85C v3 (version 3) | ecosystem: Environmental > Aquatic > Thermal springs > Hot... | reverse complement strand
CAAGTTTCTAGGTGAGAAGCCACACANATAGCTATATATCTAAATAAGCTAGCATTAAACATAGAGACGGTAAATTAAGTAATTGCTATACATATTTTAAGAAGCCTGCAAGTGAGTGTAAAGCAGCACGCTTTGCGGTAAGCACACATGCCCGGTGCTGGCGCTTTAGAGAGCTGTCGAAGCTACAAAGCCCCTTAGCGACCTCTTGCATGGTGTTCGTCTTCTCTCAGTCTTTATTTGGAAGAGTTGGACACCTTAAGGTTCGTGCGCGACCAAGGTCTTCCCTAGCTGCTCGGCTTTTACTGTCTGCATTAAATATACATTGAGAAAGTGTATATTTTATGCATCCCGAGAGGGTTCTGTTGCGTGTGATGAGGGGGGGTATAGGTCTAAGGTGGCTAGCGCGCTGGGGTGATGCGCGCAAGGCTTATAACTCTAACCATGATTAGACTAACCATGGTTAGTATAATCAGGTTTAGCGATCTGGAGAGGTTCAGGAATACGGGTAGGTGGGTCTTGGTCTACGGGAGGAGGAAGGTTGGGAAGAGCTACTTTGTTAGAAGCTCTGTAAGCTATGATAAGTACTACTTTGTCGGCAGGAGCGGGTCTATATTCGCGGACGACTCTGTTTTGAGCTACGAGGCATTTAAGAGGGAGTTGATCCAGTGCTTGGGAAGAGATGAGACAGTTGTTGTTGATGAAATCCAGCGTCTGCCGGGTGAGTTCCTCGACCTGCTCCACAAGATGGGTGTTAGGGGGAGGTTGATAGCGATCTCGTCGACTTTGTGGTTGGCGAAGGAGCTTGTTGGGAGGAGCTCTCCGGTTCTGGGGCTTTTCTCCGGCTTCAGAATGGGCTTGATCGACGAGAGAGATATTCTGGTCAACCTGCGCGGTAGGATAAGCGATAAGAGAAAGCTGGTGGAGTACGCTATATTCCTCAGGGAGCCGTGGCTGATCCCAGTCTGGGAGAGCGCTGAGGATTTCTTCAAAGCTCTTCCCGGCGTAGTCAAGCTCACAGTCCCCTCCCTGATCGGGGAGATCTTCACGGAGGAAGAGAGGATGTACTCCCGAGTGTACGATGGCATACTAAAGGCTGTGGCTGATGGGAAGCAGGTGTCAACAGAGATAGCTTCTCAGCTCTACTCGCTCAAGCTGATCCCGGCGCAGGACCCGAGCCTCGTGCACCCCTACCTGAGGATACTCGAGGGCATAGGGCTGCTGGAGAAGGTGAAGCTCTACGGCAGGAACAAGTACTACTACAGGCATGTTTCTCCAGTTACGGATTACTACTACTACCTCGACGCTAAGTACGGGGTTAGCGAGAGGGAGATTCAGGAGCGCCAAGCCGAGAAAGTGCTGGCCGAGAGAATACCCCACTATGCTGAGCAGTTCGTCGCGAAGCTGTTGTCGAAGGTGATGGGGCTCTGGCACGAGAAAATAGTGGAGAAAGGCTACGAGGTGGATATAGCACTGACGGATTTCAGAAGGCTTGTCGCTGTAGTGGAGGTGAAGTGGAAGGAGAGCATCACGGGAAGCGAGCTCAGATCCGTAGAGGAGAAGCTGTCCAAGTTCCCATGCAGAAGAATCCTCTTCGTCCCCAGAAGGGAGGATCTACGCAGCGAGCCTGAAAAAGTCGAGGTGTGGGATGTAGACTCTGTGGTCAAAGAAGGGCTCGCGTAGCCCAGCTCACCCGAGCCGCATCCTCGCACCTCTTCAAGCTCGAGGTGCGTCAGACGCACATGAAGGATTACTAGTCAGCAGTGTGGATACAGCTGAAGCACGAGTTTTCCTACGGCAGGGTTCAGCGCACTATGTGCGCTGCGCGCTTCCCAGCCCTCCCCTTAACCCCTCTGAAGTTCTTCCCAACCGATGGCCTTTTATGGCGTGACTTCCCCGCTAGCCTTGAGCCTAACAGGCACCTCTACCACGGCTTCACCGGGCAAACTTGCTGCCTCGGGCACCTTGCACGCGCGCGGGTGTGAGGGGAGTGAGATCCTGGACTTTGTGAGCCTTCTACGCGGGGGTGGCGGGCGAGCCTGTGCGCTGCGTTTTCCTTGGGAGGTTTAAAACTTGGAGGAGTGGTTGCTGTGAGGAGGCTCTTGGACAGAGGGTAGAGNGTCCTCCTGGTGATTCCCTCCTCGAGCTGCAGTGAGGATACATCTTAAGTGGTTGCGACGCCCGGCGGCTGCTATGAGTAGCTCTTTCTCCAGGCTCGTCCGCCAGCCGGTTGGGAACGAGCTTTTAAGTCTCGTGCATTGCCTGCGGCTTTGATGGGTGAATGGACTTGGATGAGAAGCTAGCTGAAGGTGGAGACGGTCAGGATTGCCAGGAGCGGGAGAGAGCTGAAGGTACACGTGCGTGCTCTCCCTGCAGGAACATTGAGTTGAGGGGGTGCCCAACAGCCTCTAGGACGGCTCAGGCTTCTTCTCCTCTTTCTCCCTTTCCTTCTGCCTTCTGAGGTTGTACCCTATCCAGAACCTCGAGTACCATAGCAGCTTCCAGACTTCTGTGTACTTGTGCCCGTACTTCTCCACCAGCTTGTCAGCTATCTTGTAGAGCTCGTCCGCCTCTTCCAGCGTGAGCTCGTCCTTCTCTATGAGCTCCTTGAGCCTCCTCCTCTCCTCCTCCGTCAGCACGTCTGTGATGGGGTTTCCGGAGAGGACCCTGGAGATCTCCCTCTTCAGAAGCTCGCCCGCCTCCCTTCTCAGGACTCCCTCGTAGCTGAGGAAGTCTACCATGAACTCGTTCACACTCTTCACACTCCTCCCGAGGGAGTTGAGCTTCTCGTCTATGTACGCCTTGAGCGATGCCTCCAGTCTTTCAAACTTATTATCTACTTGCTCAAACCTGGCATCTATCTGTTTAAAACGCTCATCTATCATTTTGAATCTCTCCTCTACCTGCCTGAACCTCTCATCTATTTGCGCGAACTTCCTCCCGAACCAGTAGGCTAGGCTGATTATTGAGAATAGCCCTCCAAGGCTTCCTACCGCTGAGAGGACGTCGAGGACCTCGGCCAACTCCTCCACCAAGCTGTACATGTGCCTCGGCGTAAAAAGGTGCTGCCGCAGAGCAAGAGTTTCCGTCATGCACGACGTTAACGGTACAGGCTGAGTGCGCTTTAGGGGCCGTGCCGGACGGGCTGGGCGGGCGTGGAAAACGTCCCCCAGCTAAGCTACCTTTACGAGCAGCTGTCGGCAGGCCGAAACTCCTCCTGCGACTCCCAGCCCCTTTATCCCTATGTCTCCAAGGACTCTGCTGAAACTTATCACCTGGATCCCGAGCTCGTCTATAATGGTGATGTCCATGATCAAAGGCTCGGCGAGCCCCCCTTGACCCGCTAGGTCGGCGTTTATCCTTGAGAGTATTTCTCCTTAACCCCCAGCAGGCTCTAAAGCCGCAACGCCTCTCATCGGAAAGTGCTGGAGGCGGTTGAGTTCTCTCCGACTTAGTATGCGTCCGCTCCTCTCGGGGCTTGAGGTCGGGCCTCCTCGCTGCACCGGAGTCCACGATTGGGCAGGGCCTCGTGCTCCCCGTAGCCGCTGGCTATGACTACGAGCTCGCCGTGCTTCCCGCGAACCCCCGTCCCCACCCTCGGTCTCGCTGTGCAAAGCTGACCGCTGGGCGATGCGGGCTTCGGCTTCGCGCGTGAACTCNCNCTTGCTAAAGAGGTTATCTATATACGGGTCGAGTGCGGCTAGGGCTACTTCCTCNGCTTTTTCGTCGCTCCAGTTAGACTTGNAAAAGTACTTGTNAGTCCGCCTGCCTANCNCCTCTTTAGCCCAGGAGACTATTATGTCGTTTACCGCCTGCTGTATGATGGACTCATCCAGCTTAGGCAGCATCCCGGATAGCGTCTCGGATATCGATCTCCCAAGCGCCTTGCTGATAGTTTCAATCATTCTCCCCTTTGAAGCTCCGGGCATATTTATGCTGTTCAAAGCTGCTCTCACGGCCCTCCTCAGAGCGTCTTTTGAGAGCTCGACTGCCTCAGCCCTCGTGGTAGCTTCTTTAGCCTTCTCCGCCATCTCCTTAGCGAACCATTGGTTTACGATCGCTAGGGAGTACTTGTGTAAAATCGCCCTAACCGCCTCGTGAAACCTTTTCTCTTTGGCGATTTCGTAGCATAGCTCTTCTCCGAGGCTGCCGAGCGCAGCAGGATACTTGACGAGGTGCAGCGGGATAGGCACCACTCCTATGCTGTAACCCCCCGAGATCGACTCCACCTCGCTCTCAATGACCTCCTTATCCTCCTCCTCATCGTAGAGGTGCACTAGGAGCGTGGGGTAGTGCGCTGAGAACTCACTTAGCTGCCTTCGCTTCCTAGCACTTAGCTTCTTCTCGGCGGTGACCTCCACGAGGCACCTGCCCACATCCAAAGTTCCAATGCGCACTAAGTACGAGGTGTCAGCTGGATGACCGCTGATGGCAATCCTTCTATTATCTAGGAGGCAGCTTACGGCATGCACCGTCCCTGCGAGCTCGTAGCTAAACTCGAAGCGGGGGGCAACCCTCGATAGTACCCTTTTGACAGCGTCCTCGGCCCTCCTACCTCTCTCAGTCTCATTATCTACTATCTTGATTATCCCGAGCGCGTCCTCGGGCTTTAGCCGCTTCAGCGAGGAGGCGAATATTTTCGAGAGGTTAGTAGCCGAGGAGATGGCAGCACCCAAGGGGAGCGTGGCCAGCTCGCCTATCGCTCCACAAATGCTTGGGCAAAATCTTTAACAAACCTCATAAGTGGGTGGATCGCTTCCTCTCCAAGCCTCTCCCTCACAGCGGCCAGCGCTGCCGTTATCTCGAATATCTCGTAAGCGTCGGCGCGCGTTAAGCTGATGTCAGCACTTACAAGTGTGTTCACTACCCTCCTCCCGAGCCTCTGCCAAGCGATCCTGTTTATCTCCTCCTCTGCCTTATAGCTCAAAACGAGGATTATGGCCTGTTTATAGTCTTCCCGGGCCGACATGTGTTCGGAGTAGCCTATGACCACGTTGGCGAATGTTTCGAGAACCCTGGCCTGGCGCTCGTCGCCCAGCTCAGGTGAGACAAGGACATCTACTTCGTCCACGAAGATCGCCTGAACTTTCTCGCGCTCACCGACCTCCCACAGGGTCTTCCTGAACTCGCTGCTCTCCACGGTTTCCACGTCGACCGTCAGGTACCGAGCGGGAAATCCCCGTCGGGTGAGTTCGCGCGCGATGAAAGCGGCGAGTTGGGACTTTCCCGTCCCATAGGTTCTCTGTGGCGATCTTATTGAGTAGATCTCAACTCCTCCGTAGGGCGATGTAAGTAGCTTCTTAAGCTTGCTAACGGCCTCATCAACTTTTCTGGCGACCTCGTCTCGGCGTAGTAGCAGTGGTTTGACTTCGTCAAGCGCCATGTTTAGGTGCCTTCCCTGGGACCACCTCTCCACCACGTGGTCTATAGCTTCGGGGCCGAGGGATCTGAGCTGCCTAACCTTNTCGCTCAAGGTTTTAAGCGTGACCTCGACTGACAACGAGTCTCACCCTGTCGTCGCCCCTTACTACCACGGAGTAAGCCACCTCGCCTGTCCGCCTNTCGATGAACCTCTCCAACCGGGGATTCTCGGTCAGGCCCGCCTCCTCGATGACNCTCACCGGTATTACNGCCCCCCACTTCCTGACAANCTCCCTAGGGAGGCCTATGGGNCCNGGAACAGGGCCTTTACGGCTCCCCTCAATCTCCACGCTCCCCTCAGCCCACATCTCCACCAATACTCTCCTTACATCGCCTTCAACGAGCCTTTCGAGATCGCTTACCTTCACCTCGCCCTTGGAGGCTAGGATCGCGATGATTCTATCTCTAGTGTTAGGTGTATACACAGCCCAGGTTCTCAGCCTAGTTACGAGTCCTAGTTCGACAAGGAGCCTCAGGAGGTTATGGGCGGAGGTCTTGGAGATTTTAACCCCGCTAAACTCTGCTACCGCGCACAGCAGAGCGGGGTTTACCGCCCCCACATTCGCAACCTCCTTAAGCACCTGTTCGAGACCAACCTCCTTAAGTAGTTTCACCTTAAGCTGCTCTTTAAAGCTCCACTCATCACCTTCGAACCTCTCGAGACCTAGCTCCTTGAGGAACTTAACGGCGACCGCGCCTTTTTCCCCTATTCTGCTTGGCCCGTACCTCGCCGAGAGGTAGAGTTCTTTCACGCTTAGTCTCGGTACCGTTAGCCTCATATCATGTCAATATGTAGTAGATATTTTTTAAAAATATTGGTGCAGAAATTCCTCTGCGAGCAGATCCGTTGGGGAGTAAAGTTGAAGGAGGATTCCTCCAGCTGTGGACACCGAGTGCCCCTTGTAGTTAATACTCAGCAGAGAGGAGCATTATGTGGCGAAGAAGCTANTGGGCAGGCTCGGGTGCCTGCACCGCAGCTGGAGAGGCTGTGGGCGCGGTNCGCCCGGGAGGTCTGGGTCTCGGGGTAGCTGCTGGTAGCGCATCTTGCTCGGCAGGATGCTGGACNGCCTCTGCGGCTGCGCGCGGGCGCTTAGCCTTTTTTACCGGGAGCTTGCGCTTATCTGGTGATGGCCGAGGATCTCCAGAGGAGGGTTATCGAGGTCTACGAGAGGACGATTGGGAGCGTGGTGGGCGTCTCGACTGTGAGGGTAGTGGACCTCCTCTTCGCACAGGCCCCGGTGAGGGGGTGGGGCTCGGGGGTGCTCGTGGACGAGAGGGGTCTTGTAGCGACGAACTCGCACGTGGTGGAGGGCTTTGAGAGGATCACGGTGTCGTTCCACGGCGGGGAGAGCGCCCACGCGGAGCTGGTCGCGGCGGACCCCCAGGTGGACATCGCCTTCCTAGAGGTGGAGAACCCTGGGTACAAGCCCGTGAGGCTCGGCGACTCTGATAGGCTGCGGGTGGGCCAGTTCGTGGTCGCTATTGGCAACCCCTTCGGCCAGCTGCTGGGAGGGCCCTCCGTCACCTTCGGGGTGGTCAGTGGCCTGGGGAGGACGCTGCACGTGGAGGGCAGGATCTACGAGAACCTCATCCAGACGGACGCTGCGGTGAACCCGGGGAACTCGGGAGGACCGCTGATGAACCTGGACGGCGAGATGGTGGGGCTCACGACCGCGATGATACCCTTCGCNCAGGGTATAGGCTTCGCGATCCCCGTGAACGAGGTGAAGTACGCGCTGGAGCAGGTCAGGAAGTACGGCAGGATACGCAGGCCCTGGATCGGCGTGTACGGCTTGGATGTTAACCCCGCTGTAGCCGCGCAGCTGGGTCTACCCGTGCAGCGAGGCGTGCTCGTGGTCAAGGTCGTCCCGGGCGGGCCCGCGCACTCCAGCGGCTTGAGACCGGGCGCGGTCGTGCTGGCAGTGGACGGCGAGCCTGTATCGGGTGTTGCCGACCTCGTCTCGGCGCTTAGAAGGGCGGGTGTGGGCTCGACGGTGGAGCTGAGGGTGTTCNACAGGGGTGCAACCTACANGGTGAGNGTCGAGGTGGAGGANGCTCCNTGAAGGGGGAACNCAGGCTGTTTNCNGCGCGTGCCTACTTGTAGTGCNTAGCCATCTCCTCGTTCTCAGGCATCCCGAGTATCTCCTCCCAGACTGCCTCCGCCTGCTTCTCGCTCTTGGTCCGGGGGTCGAGCATGAGCCAGTCGATGAGCGGCTGCCTGCCTCCCTCGAGGAAGGCCTCGATCGCCATCTCCGCGCGCATCATCCTGGGCCAGAGCACCAGCCGCAGGATCCTGCCGGGCAGCCTGAGCCCCTGGGGCCTCCTGACGCCGCTGCCGCCCACCTCGGCCGGTATCTCGACGGCTACGTTGTCGGGGATCCCGTCTATAGCGCCCTTGTTGAGCACGTTTACCTGGTAAGTGGCCGGCGNGTCGTCTGCTATGGAGCGCATGAGCGGGACGACCTCCTCGTCCGTCCTACCCTTCGGGAAGAGCGGCGACAGGGGCTTGCGGGACTGCACGGTCTCCGAGATCTCCTCCAGCCAGGCCTCTCCGTGGGTCAGGTAGATGCCCCACCCGATCTCGCTGTCCGGCCCTCCCGTGGGGCCGTACCAGCGCTGCTTGGTCTCGAGGTTCCAGTGGTACNNCCAGGTNCCCCCNNGGACGGTGTCGCCGACGGGGAAGAGCCCGTACCTCCTGTACATGTCNACCGCCGCTGGGGACATCTGGATGTCGAAGGGGTTGGACTGGGTTCTCCTCCACTCCTCCCAGTACCTCTCAGCTTTCTCCTCGATCCACCGGTCTATCAGCGGGTAGGCGTCCTCGCCCTCGTAGCGGAACTTCGTGAGCCATATGACGTGGTTGAAGCCTATCGCCTCGAACTCCACCCTCGAGGGGTCTAGGCCTATCACTTGGGCGATCTCCTTGTAGCCGAGGTGCCCGTGGCACAGACCTATGACCTTGAGCCTTGTCTCCCTGGAGAGCAGCGTGGTGAGCTCGAAGACAGGGTTCGCGATCTGGATCAGCCAGGCACCCGGCGCGAGCTCCTCCACATCCCTCGCGATATCCATGGCTAGCTTCCACTGGTAGTAGCCCCAGATCGTGTGGTAGTCGCTCACCATGTTCCACTCTGTGCTGTTCACACCCCTGTAGTAGCCGTGCTTCTCCGAGATCGTGCGCATCCTCTCGTAGTACTGGTGGCCTCCGTACATCGCCGTGTTGATCACGAAGTCAGCATCCCTGATGGCCTCCCTCCGGTCCTTCGTGGCCACGAACTCGTAGCTGGCGCCAACCTCCTGGGCGTAACTGTCCGCGAAGGCCTTGATCAGCCTCAGCCTCTCGTCGTTGATGTCCATCAGGTAGACCTTGCTGCCGTAGAGCTCCGGGGTGTGCAGGAGGTCGTGGATCAGCTTCGAGCTCCATGCAACACTCCCCGCGCCTATAACACCTATCTTAACCCTCGGCACTTGAACACGCCCCCTCATGGTGGATAAATTTCTTACCGCGTGACCCCCGCTGCGCAGTGCAGCTGCGGTAGTAGGGCAGCAGCGGCTAAGGGACCAGGTGCCCCGATCCACCCCCACGCAGAGCGAGCTCGTAGTGCGGCAGCTCAAACCTCTACGCGCACAACCCCGGGAGCGCTGAACTGCCGGCACCCTCCAGGCCGAGCCTGCGCCCCCCTCCCAGGACCCCGGGAGGTCGCGCACACCAGAGATAAATAGCTGGGCAGCATGCTCTCCTCGATGGTTGAGCAGAGCTTCCACCTGAAGGGTTTAAGGCTTCTGAAGAGCTACGCCGAGCTAGCGCTCGCAGCGCAGGTATTAGGCCTGGTAGCGCTCGTCCTGGTCTTCCCCGCCCTGCTAGGACTCCTCGCGGAGCTACCCCGGGGCCGCCCCCTGGTCTCGCTGCCCAGCTTGGCAGGATCCCTAGCGCTGCTGGCGCTTGCCGGCGTGCTAGCTCTAGTGGGGGCTGTCCTGTCCCTGGTCGCTGTTTACGCGCGCCTGATACCAGCTGGAGACAGCCTGGCTAGGTGGCGGTCCGTGCTCGCGTCCCCGGCGAAGCTCATGAAGTACGGGTACTGGGCAGCGCTGGGGCTCGGCATCCTCGCGCTAGTGGTCGTAGCGGCAAGTATTGCCCCCCTCCTCGGAGAGCTTCCCTCGCTGCTGCGAGGCTCCGGCACCGGTATTCGGGAGGCAGCGGCTCTGCAGCTGGTCCTCGGCCTAGTCGGGGCCCTTCTAATCTTCGTGATCGCGGCAATCGCGGCCTTCGTGGGCTGGGTCGGCGAGGTTATGCTGCTCTTCGAGCTCTCCTCGCAGACAGGCGTGCAGGGCTTCCGGACCGCGGCGATCCTACTCATACTCGCGCTACTCACCAGCTTTATCTCAGCCATCCCCTACATAGCTCTCGCCGCAGCCTTCCTGCCTGCAGCGCTCCAGGTAGCAGCACTCGTCGTCATACGGGACAGCTCTCTCAAAGCCCTCCTCCCACCACCCCCTCCTCCCGGAGCAGCACCTTGAGGCTTGAGCGCCACTGCGCAGCAACAACGGCTCCTCCAACTTGGGCTAGGGGGTGAAGCCGGGCCAGCCCACACTCCGCATGGGTGCGAGGCCCTGCGCATAACTTCTAAGACGCCGGTCAGCTAGGGTGAGCTTCCTCAAGGTCTGCTCCGCCGACCTCCTCCAGGAGCTCAAGCGCCTTCACAGCTGTGCTTTCTCAGCTACTGCTTCAAGGAGCGCCTACTGGGATTGCTCATCACTCGCCAGCACGTAGGTGAGAGGCTCTGCTGCCACACCCCCAGCGGCCAACTTCACGGCGACCAGTGGTCAGGACCCTCGTCCAGGAACTCTTCTACCTCGCCCGAGAAAGCGACCCGCAGACCGCGCTGCAGCTATCTTCCGTGATGAATAACCTCGGCGCCGCCGGCGCGCGCCAGCCACCTCTTCCTGATCTTCGCGGAGGCGAGGATTCGGTCAACCTCGGCTCTCGCAAGTTTAAAAGCAACAGGCTGGACGCCCTTCAGCGTCGGCAGGTAAGCGACGGCTGACGCAACTTTGGGCTTTATGCAAAACACACTAGTCAGCCTCTTTCTAGCCACATCTCCTCAGACACTCATATCCACTTATCTCGCTTTCGCAATTACCACTAGACAGCAAAGGTGAGTACGCTTTTCTTCTAATTCCACATGCTCCTCACATACGAGAGGACTCTTACGCACTCACGCGTTGAAAGTGCAAATCTGCTTAATTCAGACCAGTATTGCGCTACAAGTTTCTAGCAAGCTCCTCCAGGAACTCCTTGAGCACGCTGCAGGGTATCCTCGCACCGGCCGCTTGCCTGTGCCCTCCCCCGTGGCCGCCGAACCTCACAGCAATCCTGCGCAGAAGTGCGTTAAGGTCGACGTCCCTGGTAGATCTGAGGCTCATGACGCAGACCTCCTTCCTTCTCTCCACCGCCACGCCGACCCTCACCCCCTTTTCGACCCTCGCGTAGAAAGCCGCTGTGCCCAGGCTGCCACCAGGGTCCACGATGTACGCCACATCGCCGAGAACCCTGGCTTCCCTCGAGACGCGGAGCCTGAGCTCCTCGTTCAGCAGGCTCTGCCTGGCAGCAAGCTCCACGAGCCTCGGGTTCTGCGAGGGCAGATTGTTCCCCGCCAGATACTCCACCACAGCCCTCTTCTCCTCGTAGTTCCTTCCCAGCGCCTCCAGCCCCAGGACCAGGACCCCGGCTTCGAAGAACAGGGACTTGATGTCCCACTCCTCGAGCATCTCCTCGTACCACGGCGTGGACACCATGTGGTCCCCGATAGCCCCGTAGACGGCAACACGGCTCATCTCCCTCGGCGGCTTGAAGAACCTGTAGGCGAGCTCCGCCGTGGACGCCCCCTCCTCGTGGAAGACCTCCACGCCCGCCCCCCTCAGCCTCTCGAGAGCCCCGCTGCACGGGTGGTGGTC
>Ga0065719_106780_pt1 | contig 11386 bp, 9 predicted proteins | sample GBSCel85sediment_FD_59106 | JGI IMG/M metagenome (GOLD analysis project Ga0065719, IMG submission 59106) | Hot spring sediment microbial communities from Great Boiling Spring, Nevada - Cellulolytic enrichment CS 85C v3 (version 3) | ecosystem: Environmental > Aquatic > Thermal springs > Hot... | reverse complement strand
TGAGGGGTAGGGCGGTCTTATATGGGTTGATCATAGCTCTAAAGGAAGGCCTCACCCATGTCGTGAGGTCTGTGAAGAAACTCATGTGTTTAGGTATCTCATACTTGAGTAACCCACCACTCTACAGATACTACGGGTGATTAACGAGTAAGTAAATCGTTGAGGCGTGCTTAAATAGACTCATAGGTGGCGTGTGGGCCGCGTCCTGAGTCTGAGGAACTACTTAAGCGTCTTGATTAAGTAATGCCTGACATACTAACCCACTACCTAGCAAGCTACTTAATATCTAGTAGGGTAACTAAGGTTTTATTAAGGATATTGGGTTGCAAAACGGTGATTACGAGAGCGTACCTTATTGAAGGGTAATGAACTCGGCAAAAACTGGCTTAGTGGATGATGAAACGTTTATGCAGGAGTTAATACCGAGTCTGTGTCCTGAGGTTGTTGAGTGGGAGAGGTATGTAGGAGGTAGTGATTTAAAGGTTGCTGTGGTAGGTTTTGGTAAGATGGGTCTTCTTCACAGCGGAATTCTTAATCTCTTAATTCCCGGGATTGTTAGAGCTGTTGTTGATAGGAGTTTTTTCTTAACTTTCGGGGCTTCGAGGCTGATTAAATCTCTAAGGTTTTATAGGGATGTTAGCAAGATGCTTAACGATATAGAACCTGATGTTGTTTACGTAACAACACCTACGAGCTCGCACTACCCTATATTAAGGGATCTTCTAAGTAATGGTGTTAAGTATGTTTTCGTTGAGAAACCCCCGACACTGAACTACGAGCAAGCACGTTATTTAGTTTCTGTTAAGAAACCTGGTCAGCACGTGATGGTCGGGTTTCAGAAGAGGTATGCGTTAACTTTCAGACACGCTAAGTTATTGATAGATAGCGGAGTTGTTGGGGAGGTACTACGCGTTAATTCCTATGTTAGGTCGGGCGATATTCTAGAACCTACGAGCAGGTTTGACGTGCTTGAGAGAGGAGTGTTGCTCGATCTAGGCGTTCACTTAATTGATTTACTAACTTGGTTCTTCAAGGTAGAGCACGTAGTTAGAGCTGAAAGTAGGAGCGTGTATACGCGTGTTGATGACGTGTTTAGAGCTGAGCTCGAGACCGGGGACGGCGTCAAGATATTCTTGGAGGCTTCGTGGACTAACCCAGATTACAGGGTCCCAGAAACCTACATAGAAGTATACGGCACGTTAGGCGCTATGAAAGTCACTGAAGACTACCTTAAAGTAAGTAGTGAGGTGGAACACCCCTTACTAGGCGGTGGGAGGGAGATAGCTCTGTATAAACCACACTACTATCGGGGAATTCCACCGGTAAACCTAGCGGATCCGGAATACACTATCGAGAACATGCATTTCCTGGAATCAACACATGGGGGCAGAGAGCCTTTTACCAGCATCGAGAAGATCTCTAAGACTATGGAGCTCGTGGACGAGCTATACAGGGAGGCTAGGAGATCTGGTTAGGGATGGTTGAGGAGATACTCCTCGGGGATAACCCGTTTCTAGGCGTTAGTCACCTAGCACACGAGAAAGCACGTGACGAGCGTAGGGAGGTATCTAAGCTGGAAGCTAAGGTAGAGGTGGTTAAAGCTGCTTTAGAGGGTGGTGCAAGTGGCTTCACCTTCTCAACACATCAATCTAACCTCGAGCTCCTAGAGTATATGAGTAGACACTACCCTGAGGTGCTTGCAAAATTAAACTACTACATTCTTATACCATACGCTCAGGGATATGTTAGGAGAGCAAATGTCTACGGCACTGTGGGCTTGATTAAAACAGTACTGCGAGACATTGTGCTCAAGCACCCAGCGGACTTCGCGACATCAATTCTAACGCTAAATGTCAACAGGCTGGCTAGCCTGTTCATAGGGATGGAGGCTGGGCCATACCTCAAAATATTGCCTAGGGAGAGGGTTAAGGCAATACTGTTACACGAGGTCTTGACGGAGCTACTCATGGCATACGACCTCGCAGAACTACTAAGCGAGCTCAAGAAGTACGTGGAGAAGAAGCTGAAAGCGGGCTTCGGGCTAGAGACGCGGAACATAGGGCAATTAAAGAAGTACCTGGAGGAAAGAGGCATCCACGTAGAGTACGTAATGACCCCGATGAACCCCCTAGGCTACCAAATGGCACCAAGTAAGGAGGAGGCTGAAGAAGCCATAAGAGAGCTCGGGAAGCGAAGAGTCAAGATAATAGCAATCAACATACTAGCATCTGGAGCGGTAACACTAGAAGAATCAATTAGGTATTTAGGGAAGTTTAGGACTAGGATGTACGCGATAGCGTATGGAACAGCGAAACCTCATAGAGCAAAAGAAAATGCTTTGTTATTAAGTCAATGCCTTTTCTGAGGATGAGATAGAGTATGAGGGTATTAATGATCACACGAGAATATCCACCATTCATTGTTGGCGGTGTTGGAACACATACATATTACTTAACAAAGTATCTAAAGAGAAAAGGTATCGAGGTAAAAGTAATCAGCTTTGGTGACCCTAAATTAAGTAGTGAAGAAGTATTGTTTATAAAACCAAGTAGTTCAATAATATCGCGCGGATCTACAAACATAGCTGAAGATATAAAAATTCCAGTGGATATATTGAAATTCACAAATAAAGTCAAATCTATCTTGAAGAACGAGGACTATGATTTAGTTCATGTCCAAGAACCTTATGTAGGCGGTCTTATAAGCTATGAATACAAAGTCACAACAATTCATGACACTAGCTTCGAGGAAATTAGAAGCCGCTTAAAATACCTTGGAAGGGAAAGTTCAAAGCAAGTAACATTCTATGCTACAATGGGTTATGCTATGGAGTTTCTGTCAATCGTAACATCCAAAGTCGTAATTAACCCATCATTAGATGTTGCGTGGGAAATGCTTAGAGTATATAAAGTTCCATTTGAGAAAATTAGGGTCATACCAAATGGTGTTGAGGATCCTCAGCCTAATGAACCTAGTAAGGTTGTTGCTAGGCATATTCTTGGGGTTCCTGAGGATTACTTTATAATTCTTTCAATTGCTAGACATATACCCGTGAAACAACTTGATATTTTGATCAAAGCAACAAAAATTCTCAAAGATAGAGCTCTAAAGAATTTCATGGTAATAATAGGCGGTTTAGGTTCTCTAACAGACTACCTTATGAAACTGGCAAAGGAATTAGGCGTCAGCGATGTTTTAAAGTTTGTTGGATGGATATCCAAAGATAAACTTCCTTTATATTACAGGGCTGCAGATGTTTTTGTAGTAACTTCAGAATATGAATCGGGGCCTTTAACTATGCTCGAAGCTGGAATTAGGGGGATACCGTTGGTAGTGTCGGATATTTCTTCGGGATTTATAATGATCGCGCGTAACGAGATTGATTGCGTAAAGTTTAAACCAGGGAATCCGGCAGATCTAGCTAATAAAATAATGCTTATAGCAAACGATTGTAGTTTATGGAAAAAACTGTCTCGAGGTGCTAAGTTGTTCGCGTCTTTATTCAGATGGGAAAAAATTGCGGAGAAGACAATAACTGTATACGAAGAGATTTTTAACTAATCAAGTCTGAGTCGGTGAATTAAGACGGAAACTTTAAGAGTAGTTCATGTTCCTACGTTATATTCGCCTTGTGTTGGAGGTATCGAGATAGCATCTCAGAAAATAGCAGAAGAGCAGGCAAAACTAGGTCATGAAGTATATGTAGTTACTTCTGATGCGTGTATTAAGAATAGACCAAAAATTGAAAGGGGCATGGTTACTATTGTAAGAGTGAAGTCTTGGAACTTCCTTTACCCTAATATCGTTAATTTTATAACTCCGAGAGAAATACCTGTAGACATACTAAAAGATGCTGATGTGGTTGTTGGTTGGGGTCATACATTTTATTTTGTATATAATGTACTCAATGAGGCTAAAAAAGTTGGAACACCAACAGTTTTATATTTCATAGGTGTTGACTACCTAAGATGGCACTATAACCCAATTTTCAGGCTGTTTGGTTATCAGTATCAAAAGCTTCTTACGAAGAAATTTGTGAAGATCGTTCCTACAGCGTTTGTAACCAATAGAATGGAGAAGGAGTTATTAAAAAAGAGATATGGTTTGAATTCCTATGTGCTACCTCATGGTGTAGATGAGATATATTTTAGATTACCTAACATGAGCAAACATTTCAGAGAAAAGTTTGGAGTTGATGGAAGAATCGTCGGGTATATTAGCAGAATTCATCCGGCAAAGGGTTTAGATCTTTTAATTAAGGCGTTTGCGAAGATCTCTAACCTGGATAATGACCTGGTTCTTGTAATAGCTGGTAAGGGAGACATAAAATACCTAAAGAAATGCTTAAATATAGCAAGGAAGATTGATATAGCAGATAGAGTTAAGTATGTTGGATATTTATCTGAAGAAGATAAAATAGGGCTTATTGATGCTTCTGAGGTTATAGTGCTTCCCTCAAAATTTGCTGGTGAGAGTTTTCCCTTGATCGTAGAGGAGGTAAAAGCGCGCGGAAAGCCGCTAGTAGTAACAAATTATGGAACCCTACCCTTCAGGGTGAAAAACATGGTTGAAGGCGTTATAGTGAATGCGAACCCTAATAGTTTAGCAAAAGGCATTAAACATGCCCTTAATAATATTGATTCTTTCAAAATAGTTGAAACTCCTCGTGTATGGAGTGATATAACCAAAGAATTCACAGAAGTATTACAGAATTGTATATGAATTCATGAATTCTAGTGAACTAACTGCGGCAATCATTTGTATTTCGGCTGTTTAGTATGAAGTCTTTGCGAATAGTTGAACTATGTACGGATTTAATGCCTTGTCCTCCGCAAAGAGGAGGAGCTATCGAGACTTATGTGTATGGGATTTCAAAAGCTTTGAAAAAACTGGGCGCTGAAGTTCATCTGGTAACAATTAAGAGGGAAGCAGAGACTACAAGCGATGAAGAGATATTTGTACATGAATTGCCTATTAGTCCAAAAGCGAACTTATTTAGAAAATCGCTTTCTCTAACAACATTGTTGTTGTATGTATTTAACAAAATCAAAAAACATTATGGTAAAATAGACATCATACATAGTCACTATACTACAACATCTTTCGCACCACCTATCTATAAGCATCTTAGTGGGGAAAACAGTTTAATCGTTAGGCATTATCACAACATACCAAGGTACTATGAAATAAACAAAGTCTTAGCAAATGTATATAACATACATTTAGCTGTGAGCGAATATATTAGACAACACGTTATCGTTAAGATGCTAAAGGTTGACCCAAACAAAGTGGATGTAGCTTATAATGCCGTGGATACGGAGTTCTTCAAACCGTGCACGCAATCTGAGAAAACTGAGAAAAGAATAAGGTTGGGAGTAGAGGATACAGACTTTGTAATAACATTCGCTGGAAGAATCGTTCCCGAGAAAGGGATCCACCATCTACTATTAGCACTTAGAATTCTGAAGCAAAAGGACTATAGGTTTAAGGTGATTATTGCCGGTCCCATGGGAAATTTTGATGCAGAAAATCCTAAGGGATATCCAAGGCTGTGTTTTGAACTTCTTAGCAAACTTAACCTCTCACGTAATGTTAAATATATAGGTAAGCTTAATATGGGTAGCATACGAGAACTTCACTGTGTATCGGATCTTGTAGTAGTTCCTTCGTTAGAAACGGATGCTTGTCCATCCGTAGTGTTAGAAGCTATGGCTATGGGAAGACCTATTGTTGCGTACGCCTCTGGTGGCATACCCGAGTTAATACCACCTTATGGTGGTATAGTTGTAAATAAAAAAGATCCAAGGCTTCTTGCTAAAGCTATTGAGATGGTCTTGCAAGGCTCAGTAACATTTAGTGAATCAACGATTACTGAATGGATTAAAGAGAGATTCTCTTATAAAACTGTTGCTAAAAAAATGCTTGAGGTATTTATAAGGAACCTGAATAGAGGATGATGGGAATGCGAAGAGCGTTTATTATTGCGCCAAACATAGGTGTTTTTTTCGGCGGTGGTGGCGGCGTCAAAGTAGCTTTACATATGGCTCTAGCACTTTTAGAGCATGGATTTAAGGTTCATTTAGTAGCACTTACTGGGTGGGATGCCGTAAAGTTGGGTAAAATTCATGGAATCAACTTATCAAAATTCGTTAGAGAAGGGAGACTGGTACTAAACTACGCGTTTAGAATAAAGAATGATTCGAAGACCTTATTCTCAGCTATTTCTAGTCCTATAATAGAGATGATCGAGCCTTCAAAGACCTTACTTTCATTAGCTATCAAATATTTATCGATTTACATAAAACAATTAGTGAGAGAGTATTTGCCAGATCTCGTAATATTCCATGATGATGTGCCGAAATTAGATGACAAGATGTTTAAGCACATTTCAAAAGTTGTTTTGTATTCTCACTTTCCTTACGCTGCGCGTTCCTATTTTAATATCGTTGATGCTGTTGAGGTTGGATTAGAAAGATATAGTGATTGGCGTATGAGACATTACCACAACGCTCTTAAAAATATAATATATTTCAATAGCATTCCCAAGGAGGTAGAGCTAGTAGCTAATTCCACAGTAACAAAAATATTCATGGAAATTATATGGAGAAAGAAGGTAAAAGTACTCTATCCCCCAATTCTACCGAAATTTAACCCCACAGTAAACTACAAAGAGAACTCGGTAGTTTTAGTTGGAGGTCAACCGAATAAAAGGGTAGGCGATGCAATAAAAGCCCTTGCTAAATTAAAAAACTTGGGTAAGACTGTTCCTAAATTACATATTGTAGCATATTATTTTATACCGTGGTATAAAGATTGGCTTTTTAATTTAACCTACAGATACGGACTACAACACAGCGTCTATTTTATAGAATCGATACCTGAAAGTGATTTATTTAACATATATACAACTTCTAAAGTGATCTTAAGTACCGCAAGATTTGAACCATTTGGAATGAGTGTCGCTGAAGGAATGTTTCACTACGCTATACCAATAGTCTATAAGGGTGTTTTAAGTGGTCCTTGGATAGACATTATTGATAAAGGTAAGTATGGTATAGGTTTTAAGTCTATCGATGAACTTACCGAAAACATAAACTATGTAATAAATGCTGGAGAAGATGAACTTACCGAATTACAGCGGAAGGCTTTTTCAGGTTCTCAAAGGTTTTCGCTAAACCTTTTCAAGGAGAATTTCTTAAAGCTAGTCTACTGTGGTACTTTATAGTATGTACAAAAAACTCAAAACAGAAACAATGAAGATATTCGTGCTTCTTGTATTAACTACTTTCCTACTCCTAGGACTAAGTATTAACCTAAAATATGACTTTTCGCAATTGCACACTTCTGTGTTTTATGATGTATTGCTTTATTTGCCCCAAACATTTATTCCTATTCTAGCAATTTTCGTCGCTTTCAGCATCACATTAATTTTAACTGGCAACTTCGATATCAGACTAAAATTCATTTGGGTTCTGCTTATTCCATGTATTTATATTTTAGAAGTAGTAGCTAATTACCCAAATATATGGGCACGTGATGTCTACTTACATGGTCAAATATGGGAGCTAGACCTTTACGGTAATCTTCGTTCAATCCATTACTTATATCCAAAAGAGTATCCATGTTTTTTCTTGACACTATACGAAATTTACAAAGTCCTAGGCATAAATGATATCCGTATAGCTAACCTCTTCGTTCTTTACTTAGCTCTCATATTCGTTCTATTATTATTTATTTACGTAATTTCTTATCAAGTATTGAGAAATCGGCTATTAACATTCTTAACAACCCTCATAGCATTCAGTCTGCTTCAATTTCACAATAATGAAGATACTTTTGTCCATGCTAACACCAGACTTTACGCATTAGTACTTGTAATACTAATATTTTATACTATACTTGCCTCGAAAGAGAAAAGAATTCACTTCATCGTCTTTCTTGTAGCAACACCTGTGCTTACGCTTAGCCACGCTCTGTTCCAGCTAGTACCACTTACAACACTCTTATACTTAACTATTATAGACGCCATCATGTCTTTGAGAAAAGACCGACAAAACTTCAACTCCCAGTCTTTATTACCCTACATTTTCATTAATTTATCAATAGTGTTAACATGGAACATTTATAACTATTACTCTTATACCGTTAGAACAGGAATTACTTCATTTTTTAATTACGTTTACCATGTAATAGCTTGGGAATTAATTGAGACCTACGCTTCTATAACTCCTAGATGGCTGATTCCACCCATAGGGGTGTTCCTAAGGAATTATTACATTGCTACTGTTATACTAATAGCATTGATATCACTTATTCACGTATGCAAAAATATATTCAGAAATACACTAAATTATGAAAAAGCCGCCACGGCGGCATTCTCTTTGGCTATAATCTCTGTATTTTTATCTACGTTTTTCACCGCTAGTCTGGGTAACTCTATTAACAGAATGCTACTGTCACTTCCAATACCGTTGACGGTATTATTCATTAACGAGGTTTCAACAGCCTTACATAAAATTGTAAGAAATAGCCTCGGAAAAGTTATAACAATATTGTTCATAACCTATATAGTAATTGCTGGGTATCTACTAGTTCATCAAACTCCCGTCCTTCAAGCGAAAACTGTACCTCTCGATAATGCTGCCTTATTTATCAGCAACAACAAAGGCTTCGACATCAATGTCGTCGCAACATCACCTTTCAATATCTACTATTCATATTTCGACCCGGCATCAAGGAAAATCACTATATCCTTAACAAAGAGAGTTGCAACTACGTATACAGATATAATTGAGGATCTCGGTAGCATTACTGAAAATATCATAAGGATATCTGGCATCAAAGTAGTGGATATGCGTTCAGTAATAATATGGGCCTTTAAATATAATGATTTACATCAAGCTCTAAACGAATTTAATATTTTTGTCTTGACTCCTCTAAGTAGGTCTTGTAGTTTAATATACAATAATGGAGGCTTCGAGTATGTCTATTTATAGAGTTGGTGATGTGGAATGAAGCATCACGTTTACATCTTATCCCACGGCTTTGGCAATATAGGGGATTTCGCTATATTCAAGGGCACGCTTAGAGTCTTACGAGGGGTATCTCCAAGCATCAAAATTAATGTAATAGACCCTCTTCCGTTACCCAAAGAATATCTAGATTTCCACGTGGAGTGGACACCCTACCGTAGCTTATTTTCTAACGTTCCCAACAGGATACTGTCTTACTCTATATCCGGAATTCGAGCAACATTAGGGTTTGAGATCCCGTTTCACGCGGAGCGTCGCGAAGGCGTTCTGTGGCACAGGGGCTGTAGCGGGTATGACGGATATCACGGAACCCTACCGCTACTGCTGAATACTACTCGCACGTTAAGCATTACCAAAGGTTTCAGCCTGAGAATACTCGGCGGTCTAAGCCTCGGGTTCTATAGGAACAGTTTTGAGAGGACCATTATTAAGCGCTTCGCGACGTCGTGGGACTACATACTGGTGAGGGAGCCCCTCTCTAGATATTACCTGGTAAGGGCTGGTGTAAGTAAGCCCAATATCTACCTACTACATGACTTTGCTTTCAACGTCGAGGACAGGTGCTCGGAGAGGGCTAGAAGGGTTGTTGAGAAGATAAGGGACTACAATTCTGGACCCAGAGTGGCGGTCTCAATCAGGGACTACTACTACGATTACGACCCCCACACGTATAGCTCATACATTCGGTTCATTGGTAGCCTCCTCAAGGTTCTAGTGGAGAGATTCCACGTGTTCCTAATCCCGATGAGCTTCTCCAGCGGACACGAAAACGACATAGAGTTCATTAAGAGGTTAGTGGAGGCTAAGGTGATTCCGAGTTCCGTAGTACCTCTCTACAGAGTAGCTTACATGGACCCGGAGGAGGTTATATGCTTACTTAAAAATTTTGATGCAGGTATAGGTATTAGGACTCATTTCTGCATTCTCAATGCTATAGCAGGTACCCCAGTAATACACCTGTATTATGAACACAAGGGTAAAGGAATTTTTGATTACTCCCTTAGAGGCGTTCTTCCACAAATCAGCTTATTTAAAGCAATTCACAATCAATCTAATGTAATTGACCAGATATTATGCTCCTTAAACAGTATGATCAACATGAAAGGTGCTATGAATAGGCTTTTAAAAGAAATAGTTTTTCGTAATAGATTGCACAATCAAAAAATAATAAAACATATAATGCGAGGAGTTTAAAGAAATTGTGAAAACTCGGCAACTATATTCTCAACATTAAAAGTAAAAGCTTAACAGTGATCGAAGACCTCATAATCACTACTTGCTCTACTAATGCCTCTGCCTTAAATGAACTTTGGAGTAAAGGATTTACTAGTGATTCGTGTCTTCTAAGGCTTTAGATAATAGTAGGCTGACTCCCTCAATTATTTGTAATAAGAGTGTATCCGGCGAAAAATCGCAAATTGATAAAGTCTAAATAGTTGATGTGATTGAACAGAATTACCGAAAGGAGTTGCTAAAGGTTATAGTTATTAATACTGTAAGGGCTAATAGAACACTTAAAACATGTAGAGAAATATTAATAATACTTCAAGGTCTTAAGGAACTTCATCAGGATCTTTTGGAAGAACCCTAATACCAGTAGTATTCCCAATATACCCGATGACAAGGAAGAGGCTACAGGGTTTTGGCTTGTGGAGATGAGTTAAGGAGATACAACATCTTTAAACACTCTCACCACANGGNTANTTNGAATTCNTAGCACTCATGANNAACAGTAGATTAATAATGACAGATTCTGGTGGAATACAAGAAGAAGCAACACACCCGAAGATAAAGAAACCCGTGCTCGTGCTGAGAACCTCCACTGAGAGGCCGGAAGCCGTTATACACGGCTTCGCCAAGGTTGTAGGCGTAAACCCCGTGGTGGTTTTAGCCGAGCTAGAGAAAATTCTGGGTGAAGAGTTAAAGCTACCAGACCAATCGCCGTTTGGCGATGGAAAAGCAGGCGTTAGAATAGTGAATACTGTTCTCTCCAGGCTAGAAGCCTAAATTGTGGACACACTACTCCTTGACCTCCTCCCTCCTCAATTCAAATACCACTGTCCCGCCACAAGTGTAGGGTTCTCCGGGGTCTGGGCACTGAGCGTAGCCTACGTCATCTTCCTTCCCAATACCTAGGGGGTTCAGCTCTCATGTAGGTTTATATGAGTTGATGTGTTTCTTCATTGCCTCATCCTTGTTCCCCCGCATCCCGCTCGGGTTTTCATTGGGCTTGGGGGCGTTCGGGGGCACCCCTAGACCCCCACATCTTGAGTACTTGGATGCATATTTCCTGAACAGGTTCACTACTGCCACTACGTCTCTATCCCCTGTGAAGCCGCATTTACTGCATCTTA
>Ga0065719_106878_pt1 | contig 11417 bp, 11 predicted proteins | sample GBSCel85sediment_FD_59106 | JGI IMG/M metagenome (GOLD analysis project Ga0065719, IMG submission 59106) | Hot spring sediment microbial communities from Great Boiling Spring, Nevada - Cellulolytic enrichment CS 85C v3 (version 3) | ecosystem: Environmental > Aquatic > Thermal springs > Hot... | reverse complement strand
AAAATAAGAAAATATATGTTATAGATTCTAAGCAAGTTTCTCTTGGATTAGGATTACTTGTAAAAAAATTATTTGAATTAAGGGAAAAAGGTTTTAATGCTGAGGAAGCTATTGAAGAAATAAAAAAGATAAATGTTCATACTTATGCAGTCCTTGTTGATATAAATTTTTTATTAAATTCTGGAAGAATTAATATAGTTAAATATGCTTTCTTGAGATTAGTTAATAAAAAACCAATAGTTAAAGTAGTAGACGGGGAAATACATCTTGAAAAATTATCTAATGATCCTTTAAATGATATAATTGATATTTCAAAAGGGAAAAAAGAGGTAATTTTTGGGGGAACTATAGATTTCTTCGATATGTTACCAGAACCAAAAGTTCTTGTAAATCCCATAGTAGCTACAGTAATAGGACCAGCATATGGAGTAGCTTTTATAGAATGATTAGTAAAATAATAGATTTATTAAAACAAAATAAATATACAATTAACGAGTTAGCAAAATTGTTAAATATATCAGAAAAACAAGTAGTAAATTATATAGAAAAAATAATTTTAATTTCAAAGAAAAAGAATTGGAAAGTTATAATATATCCTGCTAGATGTAAAAAATGCGGTTATATATTTAAGGAAAATTTATTTCCTAGCAAATGTCCCAAATGTAAATCAGAATGGATAGAAAAAGCGATTTTTGAAATAAAAGATTAAATATTTGTATCCCCTAGGCGGGGCTGGTTTTCATCGTAACCCTTACGGGTATCTCTACCAGCAACGGTTCGGGGTATAAAAATTTTAATTTTATTTAAAATTAAGAAAATTTATAAATGAAGAAGTTGCGCGCGTCTGAATATGATGAATGCATCTCCTCTCAGATTATATCTTAAAATTATTTCTAATATATTCTATATCTTCAAAAGATACAGAAACCCCTTCAACTATATATCTAAATTCTTTTTTTGGAAATATTATTCTAAAAGGTTTAACATTTTTATAAAATTCAACAATATTTAATTTTTCATCTAATAAAAAAATATCCAAATTTTTTAAGCAAAAAAATGTATGTATATTTGCTTTTTTCCTTTTTCCTATATCCAAAACATATAAAGTATTTTCCTTTGGGATCTTAAACATTAAACCAAATATAGCATTTAATCCTTTCCAATAAACAATTTTTTTCACTTTGTTATATTTTTATTTTTATACCAATTTCTGGAATTTCTATATATTTTTGTTCAATTTTCCATTCAGTATAACCACATTTTCCACAAGAATATCTATCTTTATGCTCTGCTAAATAAACACCTTCTCCGCATCTGGGACAAATCTTCTTTACTCTAATAGCTTTGTTATCTTCAATTTTATAATATTTCCATACTTGTATTTGTTTACCTTTTCCCATGGTTATTCTTTAAGAATAAATTATTAAAATATTAGCTAACTAATTGATTCCTCTTTAATATATACTTTGGTTCTAATTTTTTTAATGTTTCTTCATCTTTATATACGTGAGCCCATACTCTGGATATAGACTTTCCATAAGAACTTAATATTTTTCTTATTATCACTAATTTTTCATTTGTCCCTAAAATTGCTGCAATTTTATTTCTAATTTCTATTCTGTTTGGTGTAGAAGAATTAGGATGTTTTACTATAGCATATATTTCTTCCCTATCCAATAACTTATTTTCTTTTTTTTCTATAATTTCAATATCCATGAATATCTTATTAAGACAAGCTTTTTAAAGTGTGGTTTTAGAAATATTTAATATGTCAGCAGAGTATTTTTTATTTATTTCAGGTTTTTTAACAGCAGAAACTGCTGTTAGAGTATTAGAACCTAACGTATTCTTAGAGATTACTTTTAGAAGTAAAAAAATTGTTAAGAAAATACATCATTATTATTTCATTCCAATCTCATTATTATTTTATTCCTTTGGACAACATTCTGTATTTTGGTTTATTTTTGGTATAGGAATTCATGATGTTCTAAATGAATTGTGGAAAATTTTAATTAAAAAGTTTAAATAAAGTTTTAAATAACTATTATTAATGATATCTTGTCGGACAATTTAATTTCATGATGAAACTCTTATTTCTACATTCAGATTTTATAGAAATAGAACCAACTATTAAGGCTATAGAAGAAGCAGAAAATATTGAAAAGAAAAAATTAAGAATTGAAGATTGCTTAGTCTGTTTTGTTTCTGTAGAAAAAGAAGATAGCGAAGAATTAGTTGAAGAAGCTGTAAAGAATATATATGATGTTGCAGAAAAAATAAAAGCTAAAAGGATTGTAATATATCCATATGTTCATTTAACAAATAAACCAGCAAGTCCTTTAGAGGCATATAAAATTTTATTAGAAATAGAAGAAGCTTTGAAAAAAGATTTTGAAGTATATAGAGCCCCTTTTGGTTGGTATAAATCATTTACTATAAAAGTAAAAGGCCATCCGTTAGCAGAATTATCAAGAACTATTTCTAAAAAAGTAGAAATATTAAGTGCTATAGAAGATTTATTATTAAGAAGTAATTTGAAATATAATATAAAAAGAGAGAAAGATAAAGTTGTAATAGAAATATATAGTAAAGAACAAAAAATAAGTAAGAAAATAAAGAAACCTCATATTATTTTGTTTCCAGATGGTAAAGAATATTTAATAGTAGGAGAGAAGAATGGTAAATTAAAAGTAATAGACGTTAAAAAGCTAGATTTGGGTAAAATAATAGACATTGTTAATGAAAATATTCTTCCAGAATACGAATTACTGGATAAACAAACACTTAATAAAGATATGATTATTCTGATAGATAAAGAGGCTTTAGAAAAATCTATGGAAGAACATGAAAAAAATCCTATAAGAGAAGCTATGGAAAGATTTGGATTTGAGTGGGAATTAAATTCGGATTATGGACATATGAGATACAAACCTTATGCAGCAATAATGATAGATCTTGTAGGATTATATTCTATAAAAATAGCTAAGGAATTAGGGATACCTATATACGTAATAAAGGGAACTAATATGTTTGATTTAAATGAAGGACCAGTTGCAGAGCATGCAAAATTATTTGGAGAAAGAATGTATGAATTGGAAACTGATAAATCAAGGTTTGTTTTAAGATATGCCGCATGTTTTCAACAATTTTCCATAGCAAAAGATTTAATAATATCTTATAAAGATCTTCCATTTGGTATGTTAGAAATAGCAGATTCTTATAGATTTGAACAATCTGGAGAAGTTGTTTTAGGATTTAGATTAAGAAAATTTATAATGCCTGATTTACATATATTTTGTAAAAACATTGAAGAAGCTAAAGAACAATTTATAAAATTACATAGAAAAATAATGGAAGAGATTAGAAAAATTGGAAGAGATTATGAGTTATTAATAAATGTAGGTTCACCAGAATTTTATAAAAAATATAAGGATATAATTTTAGATATTGCTAGAGATGTAAGCAAACCAGTTTTAGTATCTATATATCCACCAGCCGATGAAAGGTATTGGATAATAAATATAGAATATCATATAATTGATATTCTTGGAAGACCAAGAGAAATTGCAACTACCCAAATTGATATAGGGAATGGGAAAAGATTTGGAATAAAATATATAGATGAGAAAAATCAAGAAAACTATGTAATCATATTACATAATGCAATATTAGGTTCTATAGAGAGATATATTTATGCTTTATTCGACACTGCTTTAAGAAAACAAAAACCAACTTTACCATTATGGATAGCACCTGTTCAGATTAGAATAATTCCAGTTAAAAAAGAATATAACAAATATTGTTATGAATTAGCTGAGGAATTAGAAAAAAATATGATAAGGGTAGAAGTAGATGATAGAGAAGAAACTGTTAAGAAAAAAATAATGGATGCTGAAAAATTGTGGGTTCCGTATATTATAGTAGTAGGAGAAAGGGAAATAAAGAATAATATACTGAGTGTTAGAAAAAGAGAAGAAGGAAAAATTGTTGAAATGAAACTAGAAGAATTAATAAATGAAATATTGGAAAAAACAAAAGAATATCCTAAAATATATCAATATTGGCCAAAAAGTTTAACTAATAAACCTTCTGGGTTATAGTTTTATTTTATTAATAGAAAAGCCAATATGGCTACTAATATTAATGAAGTTATATTTATTTTTTCATCTACAGTAGTAGTTGTTTCTTCACCTTCTTTAACTTTTACAATTGCTGGGATTTTTTTATTAATCTTAATATCATTAGTATCATAACAATTAAGTTTTATATCTAAATATCCTGTTCCAGGTTTCATACCTATTAAAGTAATATTTATTACTTCTTCTGATTTTCCACTTAAGTAAAAATCTCTATTAGAGATAGTTTCTATAGCTAATATATTTGAATCAAAATTTAGTATACATGTATAAGATTCTTCATTATCATTATATACTTTTATATTCATGGTTGTTCTTTCTCCTAAAAAAGTTTCTATAGAAGATGGTACTACATGGAATGCTATACCATATTTAGAAATAACAGGCGTAATATATACATAAGTATCTGAAAAGATAAAATATCTATTTTCAGTATATATGTTTACTTTGCAGGTCCCTCCTTTACAATATTCCATGTACATAAATCCCGAATTACATTCTCTTTTATATACATTATCATCAAAACTGATATAGCATTTTTCAAAATTTTTATCAGTAATATTAATATTATATCTAGAGAGTAAATACGAATTATTCTTAGGGAATATAATATAGGATATAGGAACAAAAACATATAGCTCAGTGGGATAAGTATTCCATCCATAAGCTAAAAAAGAAATATTATAATCCTCTGGTCTGCAGTTATAATCTCTTATTCTTAAATTAAATGTTGCTATTATTTTACTCTCATTTCTTGGTATTGAAGTTGATGTACTATTAATATCGCTTATCTCTAAACAACTATTATTATATTTAATATCTTTTAATTGTACATCTCCAGCTGTTTTTGGTCCTAAATTTATTGCAGAAACTTCTACTATTGTCCAATTTTTATCATGTATTTGAACTTTTTTAAGATCTAATTCTAATTTGTTCCATTTTATATCTATTGTACTATTTGCAAACAATTTAGGTTCATAATACTTAAATCCATATCCATCGTCATACCATATTTCATATGGTATACTACAATCCTTGTGTAAACAATTTGTTAGATTTACACTAATTACTTCATCTGTAGAGTTATGTTGTCCATTTATGAAATATTTTATATACATTTTTCCTTCTTCAAAATTCAATACTATATTTCCTGTAATATTAGTACCTTCAGGAACGATAAATGTTTTGTAATAAGATCCATTTATTGATATATTTATTAAATGGTTTCCTATACCACTTGCTGATATACTAAAGATCTCATGTTCTTCTCTTTTATTTTCCGGATAAATTACAGTATGTACAGTCCCTACAAGTTCTGGTCTAACAATAATAACTGGAAGATTTTCTATTTTAGGTAAAGCATCAGCACTAACATAATATAATCCCGGGTTTTCAAATGTATATCTCTCTCCTTTGAAGCTTATTCCAGCAGAGTGTTTACTTTCACATTTATATTCTACTACTAATTTATCTGATAACATGTTAAAAACATCTTCATAATTTACATAAACAAAATATTTTACAGTACTATTTAGTACATTTTTTATCAATATATTGTTATCGCAGTATAAACTGTTATTTATTATAGATAGTACCTTACAATCACAATTATTGCAATATCCTAATTGTAATTTTCTTTCTTCTGTTTTTATAATATAATAACCTACAATTGCTATTTCTACATTTTCTTTTATTTTTTCATTATCACAGTATAAATTATTATCTAAAATCTTAACTTCAGAACAACTTACATTTATAACATCTTCTCCTATTTTTACATAAATTATTTCTCCAGAAATACTTTCATTATTTTCTATAGTTTCTTCTTTAAATTCTTTATATGTTACATTTAACCATACAGTCCCATTTATAGAAAAATTACCTTCTTTAAATTCTTTATATAATGTTAGTTCTCCTTCTGCATCTGATATATGATTATAAACCCCATTATTATTTTCTGCAAAATATTCTAAGCCAGGGATAATATACTCAAATAATATTTCATCTCCTAGTATATCATAGTTTCTTTCCTTTAAAACTTCTGATAGATTTGGAAAATATTCTTTTTCTATTGGTATACTATAAGGTATTTTTTCGATACTCCCATCATCATAGAAATATATGGAGTATGATACTTCTTTTATAGTATTTATTATGTCTTCTTCTGTTCCGATGAATTTTTCTTCTTTTGTACATGTAACATTTATAACAACTTTTCTAGAAGATATATATATAGTACTTTTCCATCTTCTAATTTCTTTACAATAATGTGCTGTATTAGAGCACCATCTTTGCCATAGTCTTTCAACACATCCTTTTCCAACAACTTCAAAACCTGGTGCAGCCACTACTATACCATTTTGGATTTTATAATCTCCTGTTGGATGATTAAAAGTTATAAAACACTCTATGTTACTACAAGAAGATACTATACTTGTAAAGAAAAGAAAAACGAATAAATAAAATATTTTTTTCATCATGATTTAATTTTTTTAGCTAATATTATTATGCCAATCAAAATAGAAAATACTAATATAGCTAATAGTATTATAAAATAAGGATATGTTACTTCTTTTATTTCTTCTTCTATAACAGTAATATTTTCTATAGTAACATTAACAGTTTCATTAATATATTTACTTATTGTTTCTTCAATTTCTTTTACCTTGTTTTCAAATTTTGTTAAATTATAATTATTGCATGTTATCAATTTATCATTTATATATATGCAAATATTCTTTAAGAGAACATTGTCTTTTAATTCAGATATTTCATTAGTATACACCGAAGCATAAAATGTTTTTGAATAATTATTAGAGACAACCTTTACATTTCCAGATGCTTCTCCCCAATTTGGATCATATGGTCCAGTAACTATAACAGAATATCCTTCTGATGTAAAATATGTATAAACATAATGAATTTCCAAACATCTTGTTATACCCCTTAATGTCCAAATATCATGTATATTATTTTCTTTATCTACTAAAATTAATTCATAATTATAAGCGTCACATTCTTCTGGAAATGTCACATAAATTCTATATATTTTTTCTTCTCCACTGAAAAGTTTTATATCTTTTTCATAAACCTTTTCACAGTTTCTATATATTACATTATCCCATCTACATAAATTTATTATTAATTTTCCTTCAAAATCGTCAAATGCTTCTAATGCTATGTCCATATATACATTTTTTCCAGGTTCTATAGCTGGACCGGCCTGTGCTTTAGCTCCTACAATTCTTGTATTTTCTTTATCTATTACTATTTTTGGAATATTTCCAACACCATTATATGTTAATAAAATTTCTTTTCCGCCTTGAAATGCAATGTGATTTCCATATAAACTTAATCTTTCACAAGATAGGTGAGCTTCTACTTTCAATTCTCCAGATTTATATTTTTGTAAATTAAAAGAGAAAGGATGTGTTTCAATAGAGTATGGTAATATTTCTATTGGAATCTTTGTATATCCTATTAGATTATTGTCTAACCAATAGTATATAATAATATTGCAGTTTGGAAAATAGTAGGGTGCTAGTTGTGTAACAGTTATATTTCCTATTAGTATACTACCCACAATACTTGCATTTAAAAAGAGTCCTATTACATCTAACATAATTTATTATATAAATAATCTGTTTTTAAAGCTATTTTTATAACATCCTCTATTGTTTTAACAGGTGTTATCTTTATTTTATCAAATAATTCATCTGGAACATCTTTTAAGTTCATTTCTGGTATTATTACTTCTTTTAGTCCAGCATCTATTGCAGCTTCAATTTTTGGTATAATTCCACCAACAGGTAATACTTCCCCCCTTATTGATAAAGATCCTGTCATTGCTAAATCTTGTCTTACTGACCAATTTTTCAAAGCAGAAATTATTGCTGTAGCAACTGTTATACTTGCAGAATCTCCTTCAACACCTTCATAAGTTTGTAAAAATTGAACATGTACGTCATATTTTTTCAAATCTTCATTAAATATTTTCTTAATAACTGCAGATACGTTTGTTATAGCTTCTTTTGCAATTTTTCCTAAATTTCCAGTTGCTATTATTTTACCTTTTCCAGTTCCTGGAACAACTTCCGCTTCTACAGGTATTACTATACCTGAATAAAATAATCTTGATCCTATTACAGCCAGACCATTTACTCTACCAACTTCATATCCTTCTGTTTTTATTATCTGATACTCTTTTCTTTTTCTAATATAATCTTTTGCTATTTTTTCTTCTAATGTTGCAGCAAGTTTTTTAGCCTCTATAACGTCTTCTGATTCAACATATTTTTTTCCTTTAGATTTAGCAATATCTCCAGCTAATCTTACTAACCCTCCTAAGTCTCTTAATCTTAAAGTTAAATATCCTTTTCTACCCGTTCTTCTTTGAGCCTCTTTAATTATTTCTATTACAGCTTCTCTTGTAAAATGTGGTATTTTTCCGTCTTTCTTAACTTCTTGTGCAACAAATTGCGCAAATTTTTTTACATTTTCTTCGTTAAATTCAACTTCNGTATTCATTAATACTTCATATCCATATCCNCTTATTCTNGATCTNAANGCAGGATGTAAAAATTTTAATGTTTCTATATTACCTGCAGCAACTAATATAAAATCTGCTGGGGCTGGTGTTGTTCTTACCATAGATCCTGCAGATCTTTCAGATCTTCCAAATATAGGATATTTTTTTTCTTGTAATACTGTTAATAACTCTATTTGAACTTCAGGTCTTAATGTTCCTATCTCATCTATAAATAAAACTCCTTTATGTGCTCTGTGTATAGCTCCAGGAATTACTCTTAGATGTGGTGGTGTTTCCAAACCACCAGCTTGAAAAGGATCATGCAAAACATCACCAAATAACATTCCTTCATGCGCACCTGTGGCATCTACAAATGGAACTTCTTTTTTATCAGAGTTATCAACTAATAACTTTGGAAGATTTTTCCATATTTGCCTTTGTAAAGCTTGAAAAGTAAGGGATAAACTTGCAAGAAATATCATAGATCCTATAAAAGTAGCAGCAGCCATTATTTTATCTCCTATATAGTAAAAGTACCATGGAGTTAATATAACTATGAAAAATAAGAAAAGATAGAAGAATTGTAATTTTTGTAATTTGTCCGAAGCTATTTTACTATTCTCTTCTATAATCTTTTTACCTTGACCTGCAGATACAGATATTATTATTGGTTGAAATTCATCTTTTGGGTTGGGAAGAACTAGTATATCTTCTAGTTGGCTTACTAATTCTTTATTTTCTGATAATATTTCAGCCATAGCTTGAGCAAGCATAGATTTTCCAGTACCAGGATCTCCTATTAATAAAACATGTCTTCTTTGTTCAGCAGCCTTTTTTATTATTTCTAAAGCATGATCTTGTCCAATTATTTGATCTCTTATTTTTTCAGGTACTTTTATTTCTTCAGTAGTTTTAAAATCAAGTATTTTGTTTAGGTCTATAGACATTAAAAATATTTATAATAAAAAGTCTAAAGTATTTTTATGAAAAGTTACATTATTTATTCCATAATTATAGGATTCTTTCTTTCTTATTATACTTGGGATACATTTTATAGAGGGTTTATGAATTTTGTGTTTGCATCGTTATTTGTTTTTATTAATTTTCTTTTAATGCAATTTTTATTTAATTTTATAGCAGAATATTATGGTTTGCAAGTAAAAATAGAAGATATTATAGTTAAAAAAACTATAAGACAATACTCTCATTTTAAAAAAGAAGTAATAGAAAGAGTAAAGACTTTACCACTAAATTATATTTTAACTATTTTATTTGGTATTTTAACTAATGGTTTATTGTTTCCTATAACAGTTTCGCTAAAATTTATGGCAATAGAGAGCAAAAGAATTGGTAAAGCAAAATCTTTAGATCCAAGCTTTTGGGAAAAAATAAAAATAATATTTTTTGGTTTATTTGGATTATGGCTAATTTATACTATATTAAAACAGCCAGCAGCACAAATTTCTATAATTTCTGCTTATGTTTATTATACTTATAAATTTCTTTTAATTTTTACTATATCTTCTATTATCCCATTTGGGATGTTGCTAGCACCGATAATTGTTAAAAAATTTGGCTATGAATTTATTACGAATTTTATTGGAGACATATTAATATTTTCAAATAAATCCGTATACGCTTCTACTATAATTACTATTGTATTTTTACCAATATTTTCATTATTTTTAGATCCTATTTTATTTACAGTTTTTATACTTATAGTCTATGCTATAGTTTGGCTTAGAATAAAATATTTGGCTGAGGTTAGTCAATAGGTTAGAATAAATCATAATGCGGCGGCCGGGATTCGAACCCGGGTCACGGGCGTGGGAGGCCCGCATCCTACCACTAGACGACCGCCGCTAAGGATGTTTAAAAGTATAACAAAAACCTAATAAATTTATTAATTATTTTAAATTATATGGTTAAAAAGAAAAAAGAAGAAGTTAATATTTTGGAACATGAATTAGTACCACAGCATATATTATTATCTGAAGAAGAAAAAGAAAAATTATTACAAGAATTAAATGTAAGAATTTCAGATTTACCTAAAATAAAAATTAACGATCCTGCAATAAGACATTTAAATCCTAAACCAGGAGATATTGTTAAAATAATAAGGAAATCTCCCACAGCTGGAGAGGCTGTTTATTATCGTGTTGTTGTAGAGGAATGAAAAATATTAAAACTTTCTATTTGTAATATATAGTGATGCTCAATAAAGAAAAGTATATTTTATTCTACAAATATTTTGAAGAGAATAATATACTAAAAACGCAAATAGAATCTTTTAATTATTTTGCTGATGTAGAGTTAACAGAAATAGTAAGAGAAGTTGGTGAAGTAGAACCAAAAATACTACCCCCGGGTATAAAAGAATTGAGATTAAAATTTGAAAGAGCCTGGTTAGGTAAAGCCGATTACATAGAAAAAGAAGGTATTCCTAGAATAATATATCCAAACGAAGCTAGAATAAGAAACATTACATATTCTGGTCCAGTTTATGTAGAATTTTCTGTGATAGAAAATGGAACTTTAAAATCAAAACATGTTGTTAACATCGGAAGATTACCCATAATGGTCAAATCCAAATATTGTAATACATATGGTTTATCTGAAGAAGAATTAATAAAATTGGGAGAAGATCCTTATGATCTCGGAGGTTATTTTATAATAAATGGTACTGAAAGAGTTTTAGTCATGTCAGAAGAATTAGCTACAAATAAATTTTATGTAGAAGAAGGGCAAGGACC
>Ga0065719_103667_pt1 | contig 11417 bp, 11 predicted proteins | sample GBSCel85sediment_FD_59106 | JGI IMG/M metagenome (GOLD analysis project Ga0065719, IMG submission 59106) | Hot spring sediment microbial communities from Great Boiling Spring, Nevada - Cellulolytic enrichment CS 85C v3 (version 3) | ecosystem: Environmental > Aquatic > Thermal springs > Hot... | reverse complement strand
TAGTTGAAAAGTACGAACAAGTATACATAGATGTTATTAATTGCAAGAGACAATATACGCGCATTTTGGAAAAATAATTCAATGCGTATTTATTTAATACTAGGTGGCGAGTTTTATTATCTCGGAGGTTGGGAAAAGCACATTAAGGAACTAGCTTATTTCTTAGCTAGTCATGGTTATCGAGTCAAAATTATTTGTAGAATGGGGAAAACTTTTTCCTACCATATTGAAATGGCTAATTCGGGTGATACAAAGCTTTGCAAGATTAAGGTAGTCTCAAAGCTTAAAAAATCCGGTGAGTGAGACAAGCAAAAAAGATATTTTATTATTCAACCCTAAGTGTAATGTATATGTGATACCAAATAGTCTCAACCTTGAATATTATAAACCGGTATCCGAGGATAAAATTGAGTATGGGGACTTCATAATATTCGTAGGGAGGCTCATATACTACAAGCACTTGGAGGTTGTTATAGAGGCACTCAGAATTTTGAGAAATAAATGTAATGTTAAGCTTGTGGTACTGGGTGACGGCCCGATGCGCAAATATTGGGAGAGCTTGGTTGAGCATTATAATCTTAAGGATGTTGTGGAGTTTAAGGGGTATGTTTCCCATGAGGAGAAACTCTATTATCTTAGCAAATGTAGAGCCCTCGTCCTACCTAGTACGTTTGAGGGCTTTGGCATGGTTATACTTGAGGCGTGGGCTTTAAGGAAGCCTGTTATTGTTGCAGACGTCGAGCCGCTGAACAAGATAGTTACACATGGTCTTGATGGATATGTCGTGAAAAATAGACCGGAAATTTGGGCCGAGCATATACGCCTCTTGATGGCTAATGAGNAGTTAAGTAGACAAATGGGGAGCAATGGATATAGGAAACTCGTAATAAAGTACAACATAGATAATCAAGTTAGTGAATTAGAAAAGCTCTATAAGGAGCTAATAGCTGAAGAGCGCAACAATACTCGAGATAACAATTTTGGAAAAATGGGCTAAGGTTTCTATTAATGTTGCTTTCTGAGCTACCATTAGTCTCGGTTATAGTATTAAACTATAACGGTAAGGATGTTTTGGAGGAGTGCATCATGTCACTATTGAACTCGAATTATCCCAAAATGGAGGTGATAGTTGTCGATAACGGAAGTACTGATGAGAGCTATATGATTGCTAAGAGGTATCAGCCTCGAGTTAAGCTCATTAGAAGCTTACGCAATCTAGGATATAGTGCTGGGAACAATCTAGGTATACGAGTTGCAAAAGGAGAGTATGTATTCTTAGTGAACAACGATGCTATAATTCATCCAGATTGTATTTGTGAGTTAGTAAAAGTGGCGTCAAGTGATCCGCGAATAGGTATCTTGGGCTGCAAAGTATATTATAAGGGTACACGAATAATACAGCATGCCGGTGGAAAACTCAACTTATCAGCGACTTCCCTTCCCCATGTAGGGGTATTTGAAGAAGATCATGGACAGTATGATGAAATTAGTGATGTAGATTATGTATCAGGTGTGGCTATGATGATAAAACGGGAGGTAATAAATAAGGTTGGCTTATTAAATGAGTGCTATTTTGCCTATTGGGAAGACGTAGATTACTGTTTTAGAGCTAGGAAAGCAGGGTTCCGTATAGTTTATGTTCCGAAAGCGATAGTGGAGCACTTTGAAGGATTTTCATGGAAGAAAAGGTCATTACTGCAAAAGTTCTTATATGAAAGAAATAGGCTTCTTTTTGTATTAAACAATTTCTCTAATAAAGATGTAGCTATTTTCCTGCTAACAGACATAAAGAACATTGTCTCAAGAATGGTAGAAGCTATTAGAAGAATACTCTTAGGAAAGAGTTCTTATGAGACGCGTATTGTGAATGTTTATGCTAAGGAGAGGTTAACGTTCTCCGTCTCTGGAATCTTTCAATGGGGGCTCGCATTAATAGCCGCTTATCTTTGGCTAACGATGACTCTCTTTAGGAGATACACAAAGAGATACATAATTAGCGAAGACTAAAAACCACAGGGACGAAAATGAATATTAAGGATCTATATGTCGTATTATCATCAATTCTACTTTCCACTTTAACTTTAGCATACATTGATATTAGTTTAACCTTCACCTCTACAGCACTAACTAATCTTCCATTTGTAACCTCTGTAATATATCCAACAATCTTACTTACGTTAACTTTCGTCTTCATCAAATTACTTAAAGGTGCGTTTAATGAATCGCTAAGCCTGTCAGCCATCGATTATCTATTCAGTTTTACTGGTTCCTTACCCATCATAGTCTTATGGCTCTTTTCAAGTTTACCTCTAGGTGATGATAGTCGTTATCTTGCATCCGCATTGATTATTCCTAATGGTTTCATTAACTTGCCTTCCAGGGCAATAATTGTTTTGTCTAAGATCCTAGGAGTATCGATTATNTGTGTATATTGGCTTACTGNGGTTACAATAATATATTTGCTCATGCTCACATTGCTAAANCTNCTGAGNAATTTTATATCTCATGAAAATAAGGCTTTACTTTATATGATGACGTTTACAATGTTCTTCTTTCCTAGCCTACTTTCTCCATATTTCCTACAACAATTGCTAACAGAACCACATACTGTTAATAAACTAATTTTCAACACGCTACGAATAAGTCATCTAGGTAGGATGATAAGCATTGATCCTAATCTGTTAAAAAACATTGCTTTTTTACTTCCACTTCTATCACTCTTTATTAAACATAGAAATTTGAAAACATCACTCTTAACATCCTATATTTACACATTATCCTTACTCTCCCATCAATTAGACGCTATTGTATCCATAATATTTGTAGAGCTATTAAAAATCGTGAGAGGTTATCACTTAAACTTAAAAACTGAATCCTTCTTTACTTTCGCACTTACTTTATGGTATTTAATAACTGGAGCTTTCATAGGTTTTTCTCAAATAGCCTTTTTATGGAGAAGGACTTTTTCTGTTGAACATCAAATTATCATAAATTGCATCTTATTACTTGCCATAGTATTGCTCCCTAGACTTTTCATTCCCATATCAAAGATCTTATCCTTCAATGATTATAAAGTAAAGAGATCATTAAAAGCAAAAATCGTAAATCATAAGATAGCCTTTGAATTAATAATCTTTATAAGCGTGGTTCTTTGCATCCTAAATCCATTACCCGTATATAACTATCAAGTTCTCTTACTTTACGGGTATTATCTTGTCCCGCTTTGCTCGATCCTTCTAATATCTCATACACATAATACAGTTAGTGCAGTTCGAGTGGCAAAAATCAAACAGTTAATATTCATTCCGTGCTTATTATTAATATTTCAGATCTCCACAACATATGTCATCTCTAATTATCTGAATTATGTCTTCCCTAATATGCCATCTTTTATTATAAGATATGTCTCATTATCCATTAGGATTGTTATGACCCCCCCATTTCTCATAAGTATGATTCTGCCTTTAGCAGTATTTCTGCTCGAAATACGAACTTCTGCGAAGAATCTTCTAAGGAAAGCCTTAACGATGTTGTTGTGTATATTTTCTATTTTTAACATGTTTTTCTACGTCACTTACTGGGGATACTACTATAGGAATCCCTGGGCTAATTCAGGTTATCCCGCACCTATTTCTAATATCGTTATAGAAAGCATTTCCTCAATAAACTTAACACAACCTACACCGTGGATACATACAATAGCGACGGATCGCGCAATAATGGTTAGAGATATATTGGGTCTGACAGCCGGAGTTTTTATGCTCAATCCAACAACCGGAGAAGATGAAAACATTCCAGTATATGTTAGAAGGACACTTAGTTATGTTCCAGATATAGTGATAGTGGAAGAGAGATACGATTTTCTTGGAAAGGAATTTAAGCCCCTTAAACAAATTAATATAACATCATCAGTAGTTAATGTTTATCTTATTTCTGAGCCAAAAAACGTTACTGTAACTAAGGTCGCTCTAATCGCTCCGTTAGCCCATCCATCCCTAGCCCCAGAGTATTATCTATCATTGCTGAAATTGCAGAAAGAATTATCAAATAAGAAAATATTAATCTTAAATGCAGATGAGATTAAGAATTCAGGGGCAACGCTTATGGGGAAAATCGAGTATGAAGACCCTATACTCTTTGATCCGAGCACCGGCATGAATGTTTCAAAGGTAGCATTAGAGGGTTATCGCTTCATCATTCTGAAGTCCAATATACAAACGACAACTCCACCAATTTCTTGCGGAGGGAAAACAATAAGTGAAAGGCTGATAACCGTGTACCCTGCTTACATAGATAAGCCTTCAGAATTCCTTATATCAATCACTAGGCTGCAATCCATTTGTAAAAATGGTATAATACACTTCCCAGAGGCCGAAAGAGTCATGCTTATTAAAGATTATTACTTTGTTAAGATAAACCAAACATCTCAAATACAATCTTGACGTAAATTTCGTTGAGATTTAAGTCTCTATAAACCTAGAGCTTAAGCGGGAATGCATAAATTCACTTTAAGAATATTTCACGAGTATGGCGATCCAAGACACTTTTCAGCGCTATTCTTCCTTAAGGAGAGGCAAAACATTATTAATGATATTGAACAAATAGTATTTGATCCAAAAATATTAATTTATAAGACCTTGAAAAGTTTCAACTTTAATTACATGGCGAGGAACGTTACAGCACTATTTAAATCAATGTCATCCCGTGAGACAGATATTATCAATATAGTTGGAATGGCGCCGCTTCACTACTTTGTTTATTACTTTCAAAGATTGAATCTTAAAAGAGAACCAGTAGTATATTTTACCTCATGGCCTTACTGGAATTTTGAAAAGCGTTACGGTTATTGGGTTCATGAGTATCCCTTAGACTTAAGAAAGCCTTGGATTGATTTCTTAAGAAGGGTCAATGCTATAGTTTGCGTCACAAGAGCCTCCTACAAAGCGCTTAGAAAGTATTCTAAGAATTGCTTTTGGATTCCGCACTCAGTTGATACACTACTTTTTAAGCCAAGAGAGAGGCCAAAAGAGCATGATCTGATAGTAGTACTATTTGTTGGAAGGCTCGTCAAGGAAAAAGGAATACTAGAGCTAATAGACGTCGCTAGGAAAATTAAAACTTGCCAAAAAATAGAATTCTGGTTTGCTGGACAAGGCCCTCTTAGAAGTTATCTAAACAAACTTGAGGGTAGATTACCTATCAAATACCTTGGCTATATTAATAACGCGTTCCTACCAAAAGTTTATCAAGAGGCGGATATATTGGTACTGCCATCAAAAAGAAGAAGAAAATGGGATGAGCTATTTGGAATAGTCTTAATTGAGGCTATGAGTTGCGGACTCCCTGTAATCGCTTCAAATCATGTAGGGCCGAGAGAAATTATCACTCACGGATATGATGGTTTCCTCATTCAAAGCGATCCCGATTTAGATAGGGCAAAATTCATAAAAGAGATGACCGAGTACATATGCTTACTAGCAGAAAACATAGATCTTAGGCTGGAGATGGGACGAAGAGGAAGACGAAAAGTTGAACAATTATATGATGTAAGAGTTATAGCTGAGAAATGGAGAGAAGTTTTAGGAAGAGTAATGACTTGAAGAGTATAAAAAGAAGTGATCAATAGTACGGTTGTTCTAGAGAAAAATCGTGATATTACCTTTGGATTTCTCCGACAATTCTATCGAATTCTATCGGTAAAATTATTCCAATCATTAGTACTATTCTTTTTAGACTTTTATGAAGCATATCTCATCAGACCTTCCAGCTTTCTTTATCAATCTCGGTATTTCTTTTGGGTAATTTAACGATCCCAAACGGTGATATGTGGAATCATGCTTCTCTAGGTGCTCTTATCGAATTAACCTAATTAATCTATACTGGGGAATAGCTAATACTTATGAGATTAATTTTCCTGTTCCATAATTGAAAATTTAAAAATTTTATAACAGAGACAGAGAAAAGGGTATGAGACATTGAATTTTAAGGTCTGTGTATTGGGCCTTGGTGAGGTCGGCCTACCAACAGCTAAGTATATTTTGAATCATGGCTTTGACATTTATGGTTACGACATCTCTCCTGTTGCTGTTAAAAGAGCTAAAGAGGAGGGGATATTAAAAGCCACTTACATATGGGATGAAATACCGCCCGCAGATATCTATGTCATATGTGTTTCCACATTACTGAAAGGTGATATACCCGATCTTTCACCAGTTTTTGATGTCTGTGAAAAAATATCCCAGAAAGCCAACCCACATTCCTTGGTTTCTATAGAAAGCACAATAATTCCGGGGACTTCCAAAAAAATTTATGAAAACATATTTAACAAAAACATAAACTTAGTTCACGTACCACATAGGTACTGGGCTGGTGATCCTATAAGATATGGTGTGAAGCAATTAAGAGTTATAGGAGCCATAAACCAAGAAAGCCTAGAAGCTGGAATAAAATTTTATAGAGACATGCTTGAAATACCGTTACATGTCTGCTCATCAATCGAAGTAGCCGAAATGTGTAAAATTGCTGAAAATGCTTACAGATACGTACAGATAGCATTTGCCGAAGAACTCAAGATGATATGTGAGACACTTGGTCTTGATTTTAATGAAGTAAGGGAAGCATGCAATACCAAGTGGAATATAGAAATACTTGAAGCAAGGGAAGGGATAGGAGGCCATTGTTTACCGAAGGATATCAGATATTTAGCTTCTTTAACAATCTATAATACATTACTAAAGAGTGCCATAAAAGTCGATGAAGAGTACAGGAAGTGGCTAACTAGAAAAGGCAAGGGATATGAATTTTAATACAACAAAGATTCTTAGTATCTTTAAATCTCTTAAGTTAACTAAAACATAAAGCCCCCAGAATTTTCCTAAATATAGTTGTTAAGAAAAAGCTGTTTGAAGCTTTATAAAGTGAAATAATACCATCTATATCCATGCCCCTGCTAACACCCATTAAAGAATTATCTCTTCCAAACGTTAAATTGGTAGATTTAGTTAGACTTCCCGACGAGCGTGGTATTTTTACTGAAATTATGCGTACGGATTGGAGAGAATTATTGGGTGAAGATAGTATAGCTCAAGTAAATCTATCTATAACATACCCGAATATCATCAGGGCTTGGCATAGGCATGTCCGTGGCCAGACAGATTATTTCCTAGTAGTAAAGGGCTCAATTAAAGTCTGCGCGTATGATGATGAACAAGATTCGCCCACAAGGGGGCATCTCGTTGAAGTAGTTTTAAGTGAGAATAGGATGCAAATATTGAGAGTTCCAGGGAAGTATTGGCATGGTTTCAAGGTCGTGAGCCACGAGCCAGCGTATCTTATATATTTTGTGAACAAGCTTTACGATTACATGAACCCGGATGAGGAGAGGAGACCTTGGAACGATCCAAGTATAATCCCGATAGCAATTAATGGAAGAAGAGATGATCCTAGAGTTGGTCGACCATGGAATTGGAATTACCCACCTCATAGATAGCATAGCAAAATTTAATTTGATCCTAACTTAAAACTAAAACAATATGAGGATTCTAGTAACCGGTGGGTTGGGGTTCATCGGCAGTAACTTCATAAGATTCATGCTCACTGAATGTGGAGATGTCAGGATAATAAATCTCGATAAGATGTCTTACGGATCCAACCCTAAAAACTTGAAAGAATATGAGAATGATCCGCGATACAAATTCATAAGAGGCGATATAGCCGAATACGATTTAGTAGAGAAACTGGTAAAAGATGTTGATGCGATCGTAAATATTGCAGCTGAAACTCACGTTGATAGAAGTATAGCGAGCCCAGAAGAGTTCCTGAAGAGCAATACGATAGGGGTCTTTAATCTTCTGGAAGCTGTTAGAAAGGTAAACCGAGGAGCTAGATTTATTCAAGTTTCAACTGATGAGGTGTATGGAGATATCTTAGAAGGTTCTTTTAGGGAGAATGATAGGTTGATGCCTTCAAATCCTTATTCTGCATCAAAAGCTGCTGCCGACATGTTCTGCCTAGCCTATCACAGAACATATGGTCTCGATATAATTGTGACAAGATGCACTAACAATTTCGGGCCATATCAGTTCCCTGAAAAGCTAATCCCTAAGACAATTATCAGGGCAAGCTTAAACTTGAAGGTTCCCGTATATGGCTCGGGGAGGAATATAAGGGATTGGATATATGTATTGGATCATTGTGACGCATTAATGAAAGTATCGTTTCATGGAAAGTCCGGAGAAATATATAACATCTCTGCAGGAAACGAGTTTCAAAATATACAGATTGTGAAAAAGATTCTTGAGATAATGGATAAACCAGAAGATTTGATAGAGTTTGTAGACGACAGACCTGGACATGATCTACGCTACTCGCTTGACTCCAGCAAAATAAGGAATGAGTTGAGATGGGCGCCGAAACATTCTTTTGAAGAGGCACTAGAGAAGACAGTAAATTGGTATCTAAATAATGAGGATTGGTGGAAACCTCTTGTCACGGAGAAGATATTACATCCAACTCCATGGAAGCTTAATTGGTGAAGTAACATGAAAATCCTTATAACGGGGGCTAGTGGATTACTTGGGTCTAAAGTAGCAGAGTTAGCTCTCATTGAAGGACATGATGTTTACTCAACATATAATCAGCACCTCACTCATTACGGATCTCCGGTGAAGATGGATTTAACCGATCTAAATTCTTGCAGACGTGTTTTCGAAAATGTAAGACCAGAGGCGGTAGTTCATTCCGCAGCCTTAACAAATGTGGATTTATGCGAAGTTGAAAAAGAGGAGGCTTGGAGAATTAACGTCTATGGGACAGAGTTGGTTGCGAGATTATGTAAGGAATTTAATTGTTTTATGGTTTTCATTTCCACAGATTATGTGTTTAATGGAGAGAGAGGTTTCTATTCAGAAGAGGACCAGCCAGATCCAATAAACTATTATGGATATACTAAGCTTAAGGCTGAAGAAGTTGTTAAGAACATTCTTAATAACTATTGTATAGTAAGAACAAGTGTAATCTTTGGTTCCAAACCAGCCGCCGGGAAAATAAATTTTGCTCTATGGGTTCTCGAGAATCTAAGGCATAAAAGGAGAATAAGCGTAGTTGTGGATCAAATAAATTCGCCAACATTGAATACGAATCTTGCTGAGGCGATATTAGAAATACTTGATAATAAATTGTCAGGATTATACCATATATCTGGGGCAACACCAATTAGTAGGTATGACTTTGCTTGCTTACTTGCTGAAGAATTTAATCTTGAAAAGGAGTTGATTCAGCAAACGACATCAGGTGAGATAAATTGGGTAGCTAAAAGACCTAAGAATTCATCGTTAAACGTAACAAAAGCTCAAAGAAGCCTGAAAAAGAAACCATTAAGCATCTATGATGCTATTAAAATGTTGAAGAAGGAGCTGAAGAATCAGGAGGGCGTAGAATGGGAAAGGTGAAGAAGCTGCCTGAGAAACAATACTATAAGATATATTCGATGGTCCCTAGAATGACTATAGACTTGATAATATTCTACAAGGACGGAATTATCTTATCGAAGAGAGATATACCTCCATGTAAGGGAATGTGGCATCTTCCCGGAGGAACGATACTCCTAGGAGAAAGGTTATCTAAAGCAGCAGTCCGAATTTCTAGAGAGGAAGTTGGATTAACAATCAAACCAATAGGCATTATCGGAGTTAAAGAGTACAGCGGGAGAGCTGCTTTTGGACAGGCAATTGCATTAGTCTTTATAGCTGAAGGGATAAGTGGAAAGTTGCGCGGAAATGAATATGCAAGAGGGGTTGCTGTATTTACGAAACTACCGAAGAACATTATAAAGGAGCAAAAAGACATGCTTATTGAGCTGGGTATAGTAGGTCAAGACGGTTCTATAATAATCTCATTAAAGCAGTTAGATAAATTAGAGGGGAGTCTCATGATATTTGATAACAGGTTATGGAAGGTGCCGTCATGAAGGGCGTAATTCTTCACGGAGGAGCGGGGACGAGGCTTAGACCGCTGACATTTACCGGCCCTAAGCAGCTTATACCTGTGGCGAATAAACCGATTTCTCAATATGTTTTAGAGGATCTTAGAGATAGTGGTATAAGGGATATAGCAATAGTGCTTGGGAACATTTACCCGGAAAAAGTCATTAACTATTATGGTGATGGGACAAAATTTGGAGTTAAGATAACATACATACATCAGGGGGAGCCGAAGGGAATAGCTCACGCAGTCGGGTTATGCGAAGATTTTGTAGATGGGGAGGAATTTGTGGTTTATCTCGGAGATAATCTATTCCAGAATGGGATAAGAAGGTATTTAGAAGTGTTTCAAAAGGGGAACTACGACTGCTACATCATCTTGAAAGAAGTCGAGGATCCAACCAGATTTGGAGTAGCAAAATTTGATAATGATGGAAAATTAGTGGATGTTATTGAGAAGCCTAAGCAGCCTCCAAGTAACTATGCGATAACTGGGGCCTATTTCTTCAAACCAGTAGTATTTGATATAATAAAGCAGCTGAAACCGAGCTGGAGGGGAGAATACGAGATAACAGATGCTATACGCTTGATGATACAAAATGGGTATAGAGTTGGATATGGTATCCATGAAGGGTGGTGGTTTGACACAGGCAAAAAAGATGATATACTCTTTGTAAATAGCGTTATCTTGGATGAGAGGGTAAAACCCGATATACGCGGAGAAGTAATCGATTCAAAAATTAATGGTCGCGTCGTGATAGATGAGGGAACAAGAATCATTAAAAGTATTATTAGAGGACCATGCGTAATTGGAAAGAACTGTAAAATTGATAATTCATACATCGGACCATACACTAGTATAGGCGATAATACAGAGATAATAGATAGTTCAATTGAATATTCAATAATATTAGATCATGCATTAATCAGAGGGGTTAAAAGATTGGAGGAAAGCATTATTGGAAGTAATGCAAAAATATTGAAAGAGGCGGGCTCAGACAATATTCGTCTCCACGTTGGAGACTACTCTGAAATAATAATCTAGAGAAAATAATGTAGTAGCATTAATTCTTCACAAATTTTGGACAATCCTTTACGATGTCAACAATGGGAGCCTTGCGTTTCTTAAGGAGGGTGACGGGAAAATCTATCCTGAATAGTCTTGAAAAGTTATCTAGGGTTATTATGGTTAGACATGATTTTATGATTGCAGGATACGTGGTAATGGATTATTTAGCTCGTTTTATCAAGCTACAATCTCTCAGGGATCATACTGTTAAATTTAAATGTGAGTGTGGTTATACGTTTAATGCCAAGCTACGTGACTGGTGGCGATTCCTTTCTCATTTCGAGCCAAAAACCTCGGCCTTTTTGCGGAAAAATGTTAGTAAAGAAGATATAGTTCTCGATGTTGGAGCTCATATCGGGATACACACA
>Ga0065719_104706_pt1 | contig 11419 bp, 22 predicted proteins | sample GBSCel85sediment_FD_59106 | JGI IMG/M metagenome (GOLD analysis project Ga0065719, IMG submission 59106) | Hot spring sediment microbial communities from Great Boiling Spring, Nevada - Cellulolytic enrichment CS 85C v3 (version 3) | ecosystem: Environmental > Aquatic > Thermal springs > Hot... | reverse complement strand
AAAACTAATTTTCCTCCTTTTCTCAAGAATGCAGTCTTGACAGTAAAGCATGTCCTCGATTTCAATACCAAGAAGGTCGCTCATTACATCTAAAGAAGCCTCATCAATCATTGTTTCCCTTCCGCATTTAAGACATCTAAACTTCAAATACCTTTTCCCATCTATAACAAGCCACTCCATTCTTAAATTTTTTAAGCTATAAAGCTTTTAAATATCTGCTGAAAATATATATTAGATAGAGCGATTTCTAAAAATAAATTGAATTGAAAGGGGTGAGGTTGAATGGTAAAAATAGACATTGCATCCCCAACTGGGACAAAGTTAGTGCTTGTTAGAAGCCACCCAGCAACTTTCAAGAGATTCTTCGGTAGAAGCCTTCCATGGTTTGCAGTTCCAGGAGGTTTAGTAGGAACAACTCCTCAATTGAAAGCAAGAGCATCCTTGGCTGAGTGGGCTTACACAAATCTTTTTGGCAAGAAAGGGACAGTAACTCTGCCTGATGGTAGAAGAATTTCAGTTACTGCATATGAAGTGATGACAAAGTATCCTTACAAAGGAACTGGAGTGTTTGGTGGTCTAAGTCCTGAAGAGAGAGCAAAGAGAAGGCATGAAATTGCAAGAGCAAGAATAGAGGCTTTGAAGAAAGCAGCTGGTCTGTAAAAAGGTGATTAAAGATGAGGTTTGCAGAAATTGCAAAGGTAGTGGGCGGTATAGCGATGGGAAAGGTGGAAGACAGACTCGTTCCACTATCTTACAGTTTATTTGGCATTGATTTGGTTAGGGCTGGTTTAGGAGCTGCTCAAATAGCTCTTTCATCCTATTTTGAAGGTAAAGTGACAGGTATAGCAAAAGATTTGTTAGACATATTTGGGGTTGCAGGAGTTCAATTAGTTGTTGACCAACTTGCTAAATTAGCTATACCTGCAGCTCCAGCTGCAGCTCCTGTTGCAGTTCCTGTTGCTGTCCCAGTTGGTGCTCCAGCTCCTGCAGTTGAGACAGTTAAGTTTTACTAAATGAAGGATTGGAAGAAAAATTGAATTTTAGTTAGCCCTTTTTTTAATATTTTTTAGTAGCACCACAAACAGGACAGACCCAAAACTCCTCCTTTTTTCCATTTTCTTCAATAACTTCCCTAACCATCTCTATTTCCTCATGAGAGTTCTTCCTACAGTTCTCACAAACCTTATACTTCCAGCTTCTATCGTAAAATATATGACCCATATTTGCTTTCAATTTTTCTCAAATAATCCTCCATGACTTTATTAATGTCAAAATCCATTGCCCTCTCTCTGCATTTCTTAGCATCAAACTTTACCTCATCGTTAACAACAAGCCTAACAAAATTTTTCAAATCTTCAAAATCTTTAGCAAGATAGCCAACTTCATTCGTTATTATCTCATCGGGGCCTCCAAATCCCTTATAAGTTATTACTGGAGTTCCGCATGCAAGACTTTCAACAATAACAATTCCAAAAACTTCAAAATATGGCCTTTCATAAGGAATTACAAGAGCCTTTGCCCTGCTCAAAATTTCAACCTTTGTTTTCTCATCAACAGACCCAAGATATTCAATTCTGCTTCCCTCAAGGTTTGCCTTATTGATTTTTTTAAGAACTTCAATAAGATAGAACGGCTCAATACCTTTTGTTATAGAATCTTCCCCAGCAATTATTGCCCTACATTTTAATTCTTTGCAAATCTCAACAAAATTGTGAACCCCCTTTTCCTTGCTCATCCTCGAAAAGAAAACTATGTAATCTTCTTTTTTATCGACAAGGGGAAATTCGCTAACATCAACAAAATTGTACATAAAGTCAACATCCATCATAAACTTTTCTTTCAAAATTTCAGAGTGGGACTTACTCCTTGCATAGCAAAATATTTTTTTGCTTGGTGGAAATGGGGGAAGCCATGCATGTATGTGCCACTCATATACTTTAGAATTTATCCAAAAAGTTTCGAGGTAGAACTTGTGCTGATGGACTTGGACAATGTCAAAATTTTCGTCTTTTAAAATGTTTACAGCTTTAATTATGTGCTCTCCTTCTCTTTCAATATATCCAGGAACTGTATATCCAGGAGAAATTGTTTCAACAAGCTTGAAATTTCCTTGGGATGAACCTATGGATCCAACAAAAGTTACATCATGATATTTCCCCAACCAGTTTGCAATTTCCCAGGCTATCCTTTCAAGACCGCTATATCCTTCCTTTCCGCTCTTTATTGCAGCACTCGATATTACCGCAATCTTCATTCTAATCACTCAAAACAGAATATTCAAACGTTCCATCTGGCCTAATTTTGAACTTTCCAATATGCAAACAAACAACTTTTCCAGCCAATAAAACCCTTATCCCCAAATCATGCAAAATTTTGAAAAAATATAGGTCTTCGCTTATTTCAATTTGCTTCTCATAATCCCTTTTATACTCAAAAAAAGGGAAATATCCAGCTTTTCTAACAATTCCAAAAACTTCGGATTTTATTAAAGTAAAGCCGAGGCCAACTCCATCAACAAAAGTTTCCCTATTCAAAAAATCTTCAAAACTTTTGCTCGTCCTAACAAAAATCTTTTCCTCATCATAGTCATAAACAGCGGGCTTAAAATCTTTCTTTGATGCATAAATTCCGCTTACAACAGGATAGTCAAAGCTTAGCATGTAGTTAACTGCATCTGGAAAAATTTTATAATAGCCATCTTCATACTTGCATGGAACTATGTCTGTATCTAAGAATAGAATATGCGAAGCTTTCGCATTCAAAGCTGCAATTACACCATCGTTCCTTGCAAAATCTATATTATAATGCTTGCTGACAATAACCTCAGCCTCATAATTTGTATGCTTCAGCAAATAGCTTAATGCCAAAGCAAAATCCAAGCTAACGTCTCCATGGGAAGCAATAACAAACGCAATTTTCATTATCCTTCCTCCAAAACAATTTTCCTTCCAACAATTTTCACTTTAATACTGTTTTTCTTGAATGGGAATGCAGAATCTTGAGTAATTTTTGTTGGCAAATATATCATTAATCCTCCAGACTTGTGCCTGTAAAACTTCGTTTTAACTTCTTTCATAAAAATATTTAAATATTGGTTTTAAAAATTTTTATGATGGATTTAAAAACATCTGTTGAAAAGGCAATAAGCGAGAACATTTTCAATCAAGTTAAAAACAGGATTAAGGGAAAGACCTGCATATTGTATGGAGAACCATTTGTTGGGAAAAGCATCTTTTCCTTAAACCTTTCAAAATATTTCAAGAACTCAACGCTGCTTTTAATAGACAGGAATTACATTGACGAATACTTTTCAATAAATCCAAGCATAAAAGTTTTGAAAGTGAACTCTCCAAAACAGCTCGAGTATTATATTTCAAAAGAAATAGAGCAAAAGGAGGATCAAATAGTTATTGTTGACAGCATAACGAGCTTAGCCCCATTTTTCATAAAGGAAACTTATGCAACTCCGCGAGAAATGAAATCTTTTTCTGATTTTGTCGATAAAGTTGTTAGAAATCTTTCATACCTAAAGCCGACAACAAGCTTGATTGTAACTCATGAAAAAATTAAGAGTTTTGAGAGCAAGGAAATTGTTCCAAGGATTAACATGATAGCTTTAAGACATTGTGACGTTGTTTTAAGGATGTGGATTGAGGATAGCGAAAGAAAGGTTGCTGTTGTCAGGGAAAGGAAGATGCCAGAAAATTTTGATTTTTCTTTTTTTGGCTAAGCAACCTCCATTAACCTGTGCTTTTTAACGCTGAAAGTTGTGAAGCATTTTGTGCACTGAGCATAAATTCTCTTTCCCTTATAAATCCACATGTATCCACATCTTGGACATTTCAATATTAATCCCATTCATTAATTAAGTAAATGTATTTAAATTAATTCAAAAAATCTTAATAGGTGAGAAAATGGCAGTAACAACCTACTTAACTAAGGAACAGGTGCTGGCTTTGGAGGACAGTCTAAAAACTCAGCTAAAAGAAATAGCAAAGGCGAAGAAAGTTGCAGTAAGCGATGCAGAACTTGCAGTAAGAGACATAATGCCAAAAACTGATTTAGGATATGCAAACGAAGTTTGGGAAACTCCAGTGTTGCCAGCGTACACATATTCAGAAGTTGTATCTTTAAGAGTTCCTGACAACAAAGTAATTGGAATTTATGGAGTTAGAGACATTGCTGGAGGCATAGGAACTGGAATAACAAGCGTTATTAGATTCTTCCTTGGGCCTGGAAAGTCAAAAGTTAAGGATGTTTGGCAAATTCAGAAGATTCAGAGCGAGGAAGAGTGCGAAGGATATTCGGATGAGCCAGTAATTTATGGCCCTGGAGAATACATTACAATAGAGTTTTACAACGTAGCAACAGGAGTTTCCAAAGTTGCACTTTTAGGATTTGTTTGCGAGCCTAAGGGTGAGCTTGTTGGTCAGGGGTGATTGAATGCCCGCAACAACTAATTTATCAATAACAATGGTTAGAAGCTTGGAAGAGAGGATAAAGAGATATGTTAAGAGCTTGGCAGTAAGAAAGGGAATAGCTGCAAGCGAGGATCAATTGATTGTTAGAGACATTCTTCCAAAAACTGATTTGAACTTNNCGAATGAAGATTGGAAGGAANGCTTGGCTACAGCAAANGNNTGGAACACAGTTTTTGACTTNAGAGTTCCAGAGAAGAAAATTATAGTTTTCTATGGAGTAAGAAACATTGGAAACACTCCTTTAACAACTGCAATTAAATTTGCAGTTGGTGCTGGTGGAGCAAAAGTTAAGGACATAATTAACGTTGAGAAACTTGAGAAATCGAAAGAGAGGGAAGTTATTTTCAGCACTCCAATATTGTATGAAGACGGTCAATACATGTTTGTTCAGCAATATGCAAAAGCTGCAGGAACTGACAGCCTAGTATACCTTGGATTTGTAGTTGAGCCAAGAGGCGAAGTGATATCATAAGCCAGCACCTAAAACCCTTTCTTTTTTTTATTTTTTGTAAAATTTCACGATTTGTGTCTCATTCTAATAAGACACAAAAGTCATTTTGTATCTCATTTGAATGAGACATAAAACAATTGAGTTAACTTTGAATTATGGCTAATTTAATAGCCAAAATTTGGAATTAAGGGTTGTCGCGGAAGTGGGGGGTTTTTGCAACAAGCTTTTTCTCACAAACATCGATATACATCAATATGCATGTTCCTGAGAAAGCTGGCTTACCGACTTCCCCGACTCTCCCGACATTCCCCTCGAAAAATAGTTGGAAAGATGACGCCCATCCCGCCCTAAGTTCATAAAAATTAGAGATAAAATTGTGAACACGTTTCACAAACCCACACTTCCGCGATTTTTGCGGGAATTAAGCCAAATAGACGCGTTTTATGAAAGTCATCACTGTTAAGTAAAAAGGGCGGGATGGACGCCTTTTTTCCTACCTTAATTAAATTAAATTAAATTAAATTAAATTAAATAAGGTTGCAAAAATGTGTCTCATTCTGCCCTTGTAAAAAATAATACCTAAGACTGCCGTCCATCATGCTCCATTTGTAGGGCGTCTTGGTCTTGACCAACAGTAACATTTAAATATTGGTGCGATAATTAATTTTATGAGCGATGTGGTAACTTTTTCTTTTATAAGAAGGATGAATAGAAAGGAGATTCTTGAAAATCGGGATAATATAAACAACTACTTGAAAATTAAGATCTTGAGATATGGAAACTCGAAAAAAGCTAAAAACGAAATAAGCGGGGTAATTGATTTTTTGATATCAAAGAACATCGATTTGGGTTCATATCTTAGCAAGGAGGTGAGGGAATGGCTAATGAAAAATCTGTTCTTGAAAAATTAAAAAGTTTGGGTGGAGTTCAGCTATCAAGCTTAAATCAATATTTTTCAGAAGATGAAGGGAAAATCATTTTAGACCTTATTGATAGGGGACTTGTAAAATTAGAAGATACAGATTCTGGAGTTTTCATAGTTCCTGTTGATAGTGTAAGGGAAAAACCAAAAGAGATTTTTGCAAACATAGTTCCACAATTTTTCGAGGATGTTGAGGAAGATGAATTTAACAAAAAAATTATAGAGTTCATAAATTCGCGAAACGTTGCTGGTATTTCAAACCTTCTTGCAAATCGATTTATAAGCAAATACAACGTCAAAACTTTTCTAACAGATGGAAATAGAATTATTGGCATATTTGGTTGGGATGGTAAAAGATACATAAACGTTGAGGAACTTGCGAAAAAATATGTTGAGGAAGTGCTTTCAAAATATGAGGATTTGTTGATTAAGGCTGGTATAAAAAAAGTAAGCATTATGAAGGAATACATGTTTAAAGTAACATACTCAAACTTTTTCAAAGTTACCGAGCTTCCATTAATTTCTTTTAGAAACTGCGTTATTAGGTGGGATGCAATTAAGTTTGGTGAGGGAGTTTTTCTTGAATTCAACCCAAACTTGGTTGTGTTCAATTATGTAGATTTCGACATTGATATTGATGGTTTGAGCGAAATATTGAAAAAATTTGAGGGAGTTGTTGTTCCTGATGATGTTATAGAAAGTTATGCACAAAAGATGTGTCCAAACTCTCTTAGAATATTCAAAGAGTGGGTTGGTGATAAATGGATCCTTTTGTTTGAAATAATTGGTTATACTCTATATCCAAAGTATACGTTTAATAAGGCTGTAATGCTTGTTGGTGAGGGAAATAATGGAAAATCGACTTACATAAGATTAATAAAGGAAATTCTTGGGCAGGAGAATACAGTTAGCATAAGCTTGCAAACTTTGTGCGAAAACATATTTGCATTTTCCCAACTTTACAGAAAGCTTGCAAACTTGTTTGCAGACCTACCGAGCTCACCAATTAGATACACTGGAATATTTAAGCTTGCAACTGGTGAAGATACAATAACTGCAGATAGAAAGTTCAAGGATCCAATTACTTTTGAAAATTATGCGAAGCTTATTTTTTCTGCAAACATTTTGCCTAATGTTAGCGACATGACTTTAGCATTCTGGAGAAGGTGGTTAGTTATAGAGTTTAAAAACCAGTTTAAGCCAGTTGAAGGATTTTTCGAGAAAAACTTTACTTATGAAGAAATGCGTGGCGTTGTTAACGTCTCTATCTTAGCGTTTAGAAACGTTCTTTTAAGATGTAGCTTTAGCTTTGAAAGGAGCGAAGCGGACTATAAGGAGATTTGGTTGAGAAAGGTAAACAACGTTTATGCTTTTATTCAGGATGCAAAGAAATTCGGAGTTATAGAGGAAGACCCTCTATCAAAAGTGGAGACATCAGTTTTGTATGACGAGTATGTTAAATATTGCGAAGGATTTTATGATGCTGGAGAGACAACACCAGTAAGCAAGAAGCAGTTTACAGAGGAGCTTGAGAGATTAGGATACAATCAAACGAAAAGTGGGGGGAAGAGGTTTTATAGAGGGATAAGGCTAATAAAGAGTTTTAAAGATATATCAGAGGGTGAAGATATTCTAAGCGAGTTAAAAGCATATTCTGACCTGTTTGGTGGAAAAATACCTAAGCAAGACATAATGAGCATTATAGCGAAAAAATATGAAAATCCAGAGAGCGTTTTTGAGGAATTGGTAAAAAAAGGATATTTAATTGAAGCTGAAAACGATAGGTTCATGGTGAATGTATGATAGTAGAGATATTCAAAAAGGAAAAGGATCCTGTAGAAAGGTTGAGAAAGTTGATGAAATATTTGAATACTTGCGTTATTTCAGAAACTATGCTTAAAGTTTTGTTTACTGATGAAGAAATCAAGTATTTGAAATCTCAAGGTTTGACAAAAGTTGAAGGTTATGTTATGAATAGAAAGGGGTGGTTTAAGCATGTCTGAGCAGGGAAGGTTTTACAGAAATTCTTGGAAGGATTTTGAAATTGATGTTGATGTTGAAGAACCAAAAACGAATAGCGTTTTTGTTGGCTTTAGAATTAGCAAAGAGCTTGAAGAGAGAATACTAAGGTTTGCAAAGGCAAACAACATTGAAGTTGAAATTCTTGGAATTGGAAATTTGTGTAGAGGGATAATAGCAAGGTTTTTGAAGGAAAAGGGGTTTTAATGGCAAAATACAGATTTAACATCAGAAAAATAAAGGAAGAAAAAAAGCTTGGCTTTCTCTACCATGAAATTTTTAAAAAAACTGCTGAGTTTTCGAGGAAATATCCAAAGCTAACTTTCACCATACTTCCCTTGCCGAGCAATTTAACTCCAGAAAGAGCATTTGCCCTTGGAGCCTTATACATGGCAATTTTTATTTTGGGTAATGATAGAAAAGAGCTGAGCGATGAGGAAGTTGATAAGCTTGATGAGTTTTTAGCAAATCTTGAAATTGATGTTTCACTGTATGAGCTTGTTGAGAGGGGAGACCTTGAAATTTTGGTTAAAGACGCTAACTTTGCTTTTGTAATTTCTGAAAAGGGGAAGAAAACTGTTGAGGATCTTGCAAAAACTGATGAGGGAGCCCTCCAATTATTTCAATTTCTTTATAATGAAATGTTTGAAAAATTGAAGGATGGGAACATAGCTTTCCTAAGAGTTGCTGAAATAATGCGAGACAGGTATGGAATAAACATCGTCAGGGTTCTTGCAAGGAATAAGGATAAGGTTAAAGGATTAATAATAAGGGATGATTTGGAAGGTTTTGAAGATTTTGCAAAAATGTTTGATGTTAACGAAAAAGGAGGTGATGAAAATGGTTAGAAAATTAGAAGATGGAAGGATTGAAGCTATAATAAAGTTTTTGAAGAATTACAAGAAGGAGATTGAAAAAGCAGAGCAAATAAGCGTTGTTGAGCATCTCTATTTTGATGAAGATACGGAAACATACAGGAGGCAGATAATTATAGATTATCCTATTGAAGGCTATAAAAAAGAAGAAAAGAAGGAAGAAAGGAGGCTGAGTTACTTTATTTAGTATTTGGAATACTGGAGATAATGTCTAATTCCCAAAATTCCTAAGCCTAAAGCAATTGCTTGCCCTCCCTCAACTTCATTCCCTGTAAGCATTAGATAAAGGCCTATGGCTACTAACAACACTCCTCCTACATATCCCTTCCATCCTCGAGACAAAGTTATTTTTTTCTTTGCCATTTTCCCACCTAAAAATCATTTTGATTTTGGACTTAAAAATTAGATTTTCCTGGATTCTTCCTTCAATTCCCTTAGCTTCAAATACCTTCTAATGATATCCCTCGCAAAATTTTCATCGTATCTTACTGTTGAATCGTGAACGAGCTTATTCCTATCTTTGTAATATATGAAAAGCCTGCCCTCATCTATTCCAGTAATCATCATATACAGTTGCAGTTGTGCAGTCCCAACCTTTCTAATGTAATTCTCTCTTCCCGAAAACGTTGTCTTCAACTCATCTACATAAAGCTTTCCATCCTCGTAAGATATTCTGTCTGGAACTCCACTAATCTTCACATAGCTATCTCCCATATCAACATACTTTGAAAACTTCTCATAATTCATAAATCCAAGCTTGTATTGTATCATGCTCCCGCTTTTAATTTCATAAGGATTGAAAGATCTTGGATAGAACAACCCAGAAATTAGCTCACTGACAGATACGTTAAAAAGTCTTTTCTTTTTCATATTATTTTTTGAAAGAAAGCATTTAAATACTTGATTGTGCTCCACATCNCTAATCATTTGGACGAGGGGGGACTTGAACCCCCAGCCTCCGCCTTGCAAGGGCGGCGTTCTACCATTGAACTACTCGCCCTCAANTAAAAATTTAAATACAGGAATAAATTTTAGTTAGATAGAAAGAGGTGTTTGAATGATATTCAAAAAGGACTTTGANCCAATAGCACAAATAGATGAAAACATAGTTCTCGTTCCAGAAAGGAAGGCTTTTAAAGTTAGNGANATATCAGCATTGCCAATGATAGTTTACGACTTTGGTTGCTTTAGTCTGCTGGAGCAAANGATACAGAAGTAATTGTACATAGTTAAAGATACAGTNAAGACTTGCTTTGGAAGATGGATGCTTAGCACAGATAAGAATGGTTTTGATTGATGACTTCATCCTTTACTTAAGACAGCCAAAATCAACAGCAAAATGGACAACAGTTCATAGAGAGCTCTATCTTTCAAGAAATGCTCCTTATGATAACTTATCTGAGTGGTTCCAGTTTGAGGATAGAAGCGCAGGAATAATAAGGGAGAATCCTTCAGCAGCAGATTTAACAAACACAAGAGTAATGTTCTTTGGATTTAAATACAGGCTTGAGCCATTGCCATCAATTCCAGCAAGATATGCCGCAGTTCCAGTTTCAAGCGAGTAATTTAAATAGTGGAATTAATTACACATATGGAGTGGGAAACTATTAAGATAAGGAGCGATACGAAGAAAATTCTTGATAGCCTTAGGAATACTTATGGAAGCTACGACAATGCAATAAAAGCAGCTTTCAGCTGTTTTCTTCCTTATGTTATCTCTTTAACAAAAACTTGTCCTCCATCAACATGGATTCAGCCTGAAGATAACTATAAAGAGNCACCNTTTTTGGCAAACGTTGTGAGCTGCAACATTTATTTCCCTCCTGGATGCGAGGATTTGGTTAGCGTAAGAATTGGAATTGTTGATAAGGAAATTACGGATTGGATTCTTAGCGGAGATGGAAAGAACGTTTCAATTCCAATAAATAAGACTGTTAAAAGGAATGATAGGATTTGGGCTGAGATAATGAACAAAGATTCAACATATCCCCACACACCAACAATAGAAGTTATATTATCGCCATTAACTGTTAGAGTATAGGTGAGGAAATGGCAATAAAAATAGTTCCTATAAGGGCTGGAAGACCAGATTACTCTCAAATTATGGAGAAGGCTGTATTGCCAGTTTCCCCAAAACCTGTAGTTGGAAAAACATCTACGCTTTACTGGAGCACAGTAGATTATATAGATGGAGAAACAATAGCGTTGCTTGAGCCTGTAAATCCAGAAGGATATCCATTCCCCACTCCAGGAAAAATACTTAGGGTTAAAAAAGTTGTTGTTACCATAACAGCAAACACTTTAATAGCTGTAGACCTTAGGCATTCGAGCTATCCATACATTCCTGGAGATGAATACATATTTGCAAGAGAAACTAAGTATCAATCTATAGTCATTGAGCCTGAAGCATACTCAATTAGATATCCAGATAGGTTTAGAATTTTCATTTGGAACTACAATCCTGAACCCATTGAATTTAGTCTTTATTGGATTGGTTCGGAGGAGGATATTGAATGAGGCTTGTAATGTATAAATATCAAAAAGTTGAAAATATGAAGGATGCAAAGTGCGTAGTTGTTCAAGGTAATGATCAAGCATACTTTAAGGCTGTTGTTGAGGAGGTTGGAGAGATTACAGTCTAAATGGATGGAATCTCCCCCCTCTATACAAA
>Ga0065719_106777_pt1 | contig 11439 bp, 8 predicted proteins | sample GBSCel85sediment_FD_59106 | JGI IMG/M metagenome (GOLD analysis project Ga0065719, IMG submission 59106) | Hot spring sediment microbial communities from Great Boiling Spring, Nevada - Cellulolytic enrichment CS 85C v3 (version 3) | ecosystem: Environmental > Aquatic > Thermal springs > Hot... | reverse complement strand
TACTCCTTTCGAGATTCACGACATGGGAGTCTGTCCTTGGATCCCACGTTGATATTTTAATATATTTTTCAAAATCCTCCACCTCCTGGACAACCGTTATCCTACGCCTNACCTTNACNACTCCCTTCTCAACCCTTGTTATAACTCTNTGAACATGCATGAAAACATTCATCAGNCTCATGTAGGTTGGCGGGATGTTCATAGGCGGACTTGTTAAGCGTTTAACGGCGTAATCCAATGTTTCAGCGTGAATGGTTGACGCACCACTGTGACCAGTAGCCATAGCCTGGAACAAAACGAAGGCCTCGTCACCGCGGACCTCGCCAACAATTATGTAGTCAGGCCTGTACCTTAGGCTGAGCTTAACCAAATCGTAAAGCTTAACGCTAGTGCCCAGCGACTGTGCACCTGCAATATATACTTCTCTACTGGTGAGCTGAACCCAGTTAACGTGTGGAAGGTTGAGTTCAGGAGTATCCTCTATCGTAACTATCTTCATCCCAGGCTTAATGAACATCGATAGAGCGTTTAACAAAGTTGTTTTACCTGTACCAGTGCCGCCGGCTACCATAAAGGTTTTACCGTGCTCTAGCAAGAGCCATATGTATGCAGAGGTTAGGCTGTCAATATTCCCTTGTTCAATCAACTCTATAACGCTGAAAGGTTTCTCCCTGAATTTACGAATGGTAAAAGATGGACCTTTAACAGAAACCTCGTGCCCATAGGTCGCTGCAACACGATGTTTCTCAGGCAACATAGCGTCTAAAACCGGGTAGGCTATGCTTATGTGCTTGCCAGCCATGTGGGCGAGTTTCATAATAATCTCGTTGAGGTATTCATCATCCATGAACGAGACGTTAGTTGGGATGCTCTCATATCTCCTATGCCATACGAAAATCGGGACGTTTACCCCGTTACACGATAAATCCTCAATGTTTGGGTCCCTCAGGAATGGGTCAATTGCGCCGTATCCTAGAAGGTTTCTCTCAACGTAGTAGAAAACTTTAATCCTTCTCGCACCCACCAACCCAAGCTTGTCTCTATACTTCTCTGCAATTCTCTCAACTTCCTTAAACACATAAGCTCTCAAATCCCTCACGTCTTCCGGTTTAGATGGAGGGTGTATTTCATCCATTAATATCTCGGCCAGCTTCGACAAGATGGACTTGTCCTCAGGGGTCAACCCTTGTTCTTCAACAAAGTACATCGGACCCGTTGGCGTTTCAGCTATGGTTACTTTCACAAACGGTTTATACACGTAGTATGATTCCAGAACCCTCCAGCTAGGATCTCTTTCAACAATCCTTAATGGTTCTTCTACAGGCATTACTCTTTCAATGGTTAATTTCTTCTCCTCCTTTTTTTCAACAAATTCCTTAGGTTTTTTCCTTATAGTTAAAATCGATGAGAGAGAAAATCTCTTTTTCGTCTTTTCTACCTTACTCATAACTTTAACCATTTTAACCATATAGTAATGTAAAAGTATAAAAATTTATTAACACAGCATGTNAATTATCTCTATTGGTGTGTTAATGAAGTTCTGGGACTTTATTTACAGACATTTCGGGAATTATGCCGATCAAGTCCTCCGGGCCTCTCCGAGTGTTGCGAAGCAGTTAAGAAGGTCCAACATACATCTCCATGTAGAAGTTTATGCATCACTTATATTGTTCCTTCTCGTGGTTTCGGCTGGAATCACTGCCGGCATTGCCGTATTAATTTTCTTCCTAGGCTATCCAATATTCGTTCCTTTCTTCATTGCTATCCCCCCACTTGTATATCTCGTAATGATTCTAATACCTTCGTTGCTGGCTGGTTCAAGAGCCTCGGCGATCGATGGTGAATTCCCCTACACTATCAGCTATCTAAGCATAATGGTGATGAGCGGGTTATCGCCGTATATTGCTTTCGAAAGAATACTGAAAGGTAGCATTATCTTTCATAAGACTAGTGAGCTAGCTCAAAGATTTGTACTGTTAAACAAGATTCTCGGGAAAGATCCGCTTACAGCTTTTGCAATGCTCTCAGATAGAAACCCTAGCTCCAGAGTTAGAGAGACGTTGTCAGGATATATCTCAACGGTGAAGGCTGGTGGCGATGTGATAGATTATTTAAATAAAAGGGCTAGAGCCTTGTTCAACGATTTGCTGGTTAGCATGAAAATAATCGCAGACAGGCTGGGAGGGTTGTTGGAATCATACCTTGCTATAGTTTTGTTGACTATGATTAGCTTCACGGTTCTATACTTCGTCACAGCCAGCTACAGCGGTGTGATCGCCTTCGGCATAGATACTGGAACCATGTCACTGCTCCTTTACATCCTAATGCCTTTCATAAGCATAGCAATCATTTACCTAGGGGATGTGATGCAGTATAAGGAGGCCTGGATGGATTGGAGACCCTACTATGTATTCTTCGGAGTCACTCTACCATCAGCCACATTATTGTCACTGCTTGGAATTCTTCTCTACGGGAACCCCGCGTTTAAGACTAACCCTCTCGTAATAGCCGTCCACGACTTTCTCACACTTCCTATGAAATTTGCCGATATCCCTCCAAATCTCACATTTGTTGAATCCTCGATAGCGTTGTCAATGGCACTCATCATCAGTATGATCCCCTCATTGATATATGCTGAATACATTGCTAGGGAATACACAATTATTAACGGGATAACAAGGTTCATCAGGGATCTCGTTGAGGTTAGAAAAACGGGTCTCTCTCCTGAGAAGAGTATAATTGAATTATCAACTAGGGATTACGGAGTATTCTCCAAGTACTTGAAAAAGGTATCACTAGAGCTAACCTTAGGAGTTTCACTAAGAAAAATCATTGAAGAATTATTCAAGAAGATTAAGCCGTGGAGGGCCAAGGTCCTCTTATTCATCCTCACCGACTCGATCGAGGTGGGCGGTGGTACCGTTGACGTCTTGGAAAACCTTGCATGGTTCGCGGAAAGCATTGAGGCCATTGAAGCCGAGAAGAAACGCTCCATGAGAACGCTTATGATAGTTCCGTATTTAGGAGCAGTATTAACCGCTTTCACAATAGTATTCATGGCTGTCTACATGGGAAGGATACCACTAGCCTCAGGCCAGTTCAGGGCTGCAGCCTCCACAGTTCTCCCAAGCATTGTTTTGAACACTTATCTAATGGGCCTTGTCGCTGGCAAAGTCGGCTCTGGAAGCGTGGCGGCAGGGTTTAAACACGCATTGATCCTCACTTTGGTTACAATGCTCTTCTTCGTGTTCGCAAAAGTATTCACGGGATTCCTGTGAGGAGACCTTAATTGAAAAGCGTTAGCGAGCTTCTCGTAATAATGATTCTTTTCATGATCGTTGTTCTGATTTCATTGTCAATATTCTTTTTTTCAACTTTTAGCGTGGATGCTACTACCGCCTCCGTCGAGTATGGATATGTGAAATCTCTTTTCCGTGAAATAGCGTTCAGCATTCCCGAAATCCTTAATGGTCAAACCATCTACACGAGATATCCGAGCTCTCTTGTGAGCTTAGGCTTCAAGAAAATCCCTGTGAATCTCGCTATTCAATTAGAGCTGGGCAACAATACATTGATCACCGCTTTCAATAAGACTGAGTTCTATGCATTAACTGGAGGAATCCGCAGAAACGTTCTTGAAGATGTAAGAGGATCTATTGTATACGGGGTAAACCAGAGTGTTGTGAGCGAGATTGAAAGACTTGCTCTCGTGCGTGAATACTACTATAATGGATGGACCATGATTGAGCTCGATACTGCAAGAGTTTACTACTCTATTTACAAAACCGGTGCTTCGAATTACTACTTGGAAATAATCATAACGGATTTCGGAGGGTATTACAACATCAATGACCCCCCAACCGTGATAGGAACCGGTTCAATTAGGTTACGATACGAATCATATTATGCCGATGTTCTAGAGTTTTCACCTGTTCGAAACGTTACAATAGTTTTCAACCAATCAATAATCACTCTCAATGACATTATACCATCAGACAACTCCATAGATCTCAACTCAGGATCTCTGACGGTCAGAATCGTGTACAAGAAAATAGCAGTGCTCATATCTTAAAATATTTAAACCGGATAAGTATTAACTATTTATTCAGGTACTTGGAATGAAAGTCGTCTCTGAAACATTCTCAACAGTGTTGATCACATCTGTTTTACTGGCTTTGCTCGCAATTTTAAGTTTCTACACGTTCGTGAGCATGGCTGGATTTAATACTACAACTGAATATATATACTATAGGCAAGCTTTCCTTTCAATCGGAAACTCCTTAGTCATACCATTAATGGGAGGTTCCTACGAGATCTCAATTCCCATGCACCAGCAGTCAATAGGTTATAATAAAGTTGGCTCCATCAGTATTTTCTTCAACAATAGCCATACTCCAAAATACTACTTTGAGTGTACTGGGCTGATTTCCGGGGTTAGGGGGTTCTCAAGACCCAACGCAACCGTCTACGGGGGAAACGATTATATCGTAAACGATTTGAGGCTCGTGCCAAGAGTGCTGGAGACTTACGGTCAAGGTGAGACCAAGTTATACTTGGACACCTGTAGGCTTCTCGTAGACAGCGAAATCACCAGGGGTTTAACAGGTGTGACATTTTTCTATAGGATATCATACTACAACTTATCAGTCAAGCTAGAGTACAGGGACAGACCAAGAGGAGTTGTGAAAGTGTCAATGAGTGGTAGTCCGACCACGTTTTCCGGGTATGCATTAAATATGTCCATAAATTTTACTGACTCCATAATTGGGAAAACACTTACAGTCACCCCCGGGAATCTTTCAATTATTCCACCGGGGACACCTCTTGTCTACATAATAACCGTGTACAACATTGAAATAGAGGTGAACTGAATGCCAACTCCTCCATTACTACACGCTATTGGAACAGGTTTCATAATTGCCTTACTAGTAGGTCTCTTCATGTACGGATTATTTATGTCCGAGATAACAATGATTAATAACTACACAGCCCTGCTTCAATACATATCGGACAAGATAGCCTCCAGTATTAGGGCACTCTACTCATCCACATACTTAGCCAACTCCAACCAATCTAGTATTAGCCTAAACATACCTGTGGAGATATCTAGTGAGAAAGGCTACAACGTCTACATTGGTCGGGGAGAAGTCTTAGCTTTAGAGTTCCCGAGGTTAAGAGAGAGGGAGGATTATAATCCGCAAGTATTCTACGTAATAGCCTCCACACCAGATAAAAAAGTCTACGGAATATCGCTCCTGTTTCAACCGACAGACCTAGTCGCTCCCTTAGAACTCGCTAAAGGCGAGTTCATTATTGAAAGAGTTATAGAGGGTTTTGACCCAGCTGAAGGCTACATGGAGAACGGTATGCTATGGCTTTGCCGCTCCCCGATATACGTTATTGAAAAGGCGAACATTAGTCTTTCAAACTACTTGGTAAAGATAGAATTTAATCCTTCAATACTCAACTGCACTTATCAGGAAAAAGCTTACACCCCGGCTAGGAACGACGTACGCTTCGCTGACTCCGACGGGGTCTCAACGCTCAAGTATTGGATAGACAAATGGGAAGCTAATTATGCCAGAATATGGGTTCAAATCCCTGTTATACAACCATTAGAGAATAAGACTATCTACATGTACTGGGGAAACCCATACGCGGCTGAGAGAAGCGACCCTGGAATATTCCTATTCTACGATGATCTCACACGATACAATTCCTTACAAGACTTGCTGGCGCGGTCGCCACTATGGAGTATAAGACCTCACAGCACATCCTCCTATGACCTGCTCCCCGGTGGACAACTCACAGGGTTACTCGATATTAAAGATAAGGGCTTCCTTCTACTATACTATAACAGGTTCTTAATGATCAACCAGTACCAAGGAATCTTATTGGAGGTGCTCGGGGAACCATATGAAAACAGTAAGGATGGAAATAGTAAGGGAAATAGTAAGGATGGTGCCGAATACCTGCTGGGACTCGTCAACGTTGGCGATGGAACACAGGTTTCTAACGAGCTTAGACCAGGTATAGTTGACCCGTACCTATCTCTCGAAAACTATACAATCATATATGGGGACTGGAGCATCGACAACCTGAGTTATGACACTTTCCTGAATGCGACACGCCTTGACTACGTAACAGGTAAAGGCTATTATGCTCTAGCTATTAGGTACAACCCACCAATAACCAGCTATTCTCCAGGGCAAGAATTCTATCAAATACTCTACAAGATTAGAATCGACGACACTAGCACTGTTAGAGGTATTCTAATCACGGAGGACTTAAACAGGACAAAAGCCTTCTACATTGCACTACAATACGACTCAGGCGATAATACTTTAAAACTCCTTCATAGTAATGACCCTCTGCCTAGTCTTAGTGATTGTGATTTTCAATTGTTGAACTCGACATCGGTTGCCGGTATAAGCCTTCCAAGCTGGGTCATCCTTTACATATCGGTGAAATCCTCTGGAGTAGCGAATCTTAATTATTCGCTCCAAGTGATCAACCCCGAAGACGGATCAATTATTTTGAGTTACTCTGGAGAGGGTACGATAGCTGTTACTCAACCAGAATATGTTGGTCCTTTCGCATATTCTTTTGAAGAACCGCCAGGCTCTAGTGAAATATGGTTCGATGACCTACTATCCTGTAGATGCGACACTAACACAACATTTGATGCCCGAAAGCTTTATGTACGTGGACTATCGCCTGGATGGGAGATAACTATTGTAGACTACAAGGACGTGTTAGTCTACGATAATGAAACCAACACGACCAGGATTGAGAAACAAGCGGTCTATGCTCAAAACGCCACGGTAGATGCCTCAGGCGAAGCATCATTCGACCTCACTACATATCCCATACTCGGTGAGAAATATCCGGTTGAATTCCTATTCTACTACAATGGGGGGCTCGTGGACAGGATCGAATACTATGGGCTGGTATCAGGAGGAATGGTGCTGATATTCCGGCCATATCTTCAATACCCTGAGAATATAGATGGAGGTTTAATATTCACGTATGATAAGACCGGTCAAAGTGTAGTAGAGTATTACATTAAAATACCGGATGTCGTTGACACTGGTCTGAGGGCAGGTTATAACATTACAAGTATAGGATACTTCGACAGCAAACTATACTACTTTATCTTAAACCCGGATTACTACAATTCGACCGGGTCAACCTATAATCCTTATAACTTTACTTACAAGTTAGCTGGCAACTTTACATTTTTCATAGGGCTAATGGTTTACGGTTCTACCAGGCAGGGCACAGTCAATCTTACAGGAATCTACAATTGGGTACGGGTGAGGCCCTTCGTCGACCCAGAGCCTGTTGCACAGCCCAGCTACTTAACCGAGGCCTTATCCATTCCTAACCCTCCCCAGATTAAGATTGTTGAATATGTTGACAAGATAGTGTTTTCCAGCGAGCTCCTTGTGGATTTATTCCTTATTGCGAGATCTGACTCCCATTACGTGTTGACAATTGTTTTCAGGGGGAGGAGAGCTTGAAGGAGATCGTGGAATATCTCCTTGCAATACTAATAATCCTCTCATTCATTCCCTTGTATAACATGTTGTCAACCACCTATTATGTTCCGAAAATAGAGATGGGGGTGGAATCCCTCTCCTACTCGTTCGAGGAGGCATTGAAATTCATACTACTCTATGGGTTTGAAATAGGAAACTATACTCAAGGAATAACGGAAATAAGTAACGCATTAAACTCAACCCTGACAAGCTATTTGAGCCCGTTTATACAAGCAGGATATGCAGTTTATGCAAGGGTTTATACTCCTATCCAGTCTATCAATGTAACGCCTTACTCGAGCGTGGATATTCTTTCAATATACAACCTGACAACCATAGCTCTCCTGGTTGATAAGAACGGTAGGAATGCGCTAGTGGTAAACCCCGTATATGATGGAATCACTTCCGATGGTCTCTATAAATTTAAACTAATGCTATTCAATCTTACAGTTAAAGATCCTGGAGCCGTTATAGTGGTTCAGGACTTCAGGAACAATCGTTTCATAGCAACATGGATTGCACCGGATATAGTCAATGGGCAACCATTGAATATTGATGGATTAACGGTTGTAACCCCGAATCTTAACTTATCTCCTACAACCGTACCAGGTATCAATGAAACATTACACAACACATCTATATTTTATTATACTCCTCCAAGCTTTGGCCAGTATGCAATTAGTACTTACAATATAACAGAATGGATCGAGTTTACCAGGGGAGGGGTTATTTTAAGAAGGCCCTACAATATAACCAGGATAGCCTACTATGCTGCCAAACGCGAATGGAATGCGACTCACACAGCGTATAAAATTCTAAACATCAGAGTCGACGTCAAAAGAGAATATGTTAGAGGAAGAGGCGATTTTATTCGAGAAACCTACACGTATTCTAGTAGTTTGACATCACCTCTATACAATCTCGTACTTGTCTCCATCTACGACAACAACACCAGCATGTTCATACCAGTGTATCCTAATGAATGGGTCTTCGGCGATACACCACCACCCTCGGCAACTACTCGTTATTCCACTGTGAGAATCGGTATGTTTGATTATTTAATCGAGATAAAGGTGTGGAAGAGATGAAAGCGCAGATTCAAGTAATTTCAGCATCAATCGCTTTCACTATAATAGCGATTGCTGTCCTAGTACTGTTCACGCAGATATATTCCCACACAGGAATTTCAAGATCATATGAAGTCGTGTACGATATACCCACAATTCTCAAGCAGAGACCGTATTGGACAGCTAAAGATCTTGCTCACACAATTATAAACACGACCGGTGCAGTCTACTGTTATGTGTCGATAAAAGAAATGGATTTAGCTAACAACCAAGTAATCTCGGAAGATACATACGAGATATCTCCGTTAACCATTTCTGAAGAACAGCTCTACATAAGATCATTCGTATACTCGAAGGGAACGATCATGGGGACGGTTTTAACTTACTATATAAGGGTGGGTTATAAGTGAGGGGTCAACTACCCATAATAATAGCCCTAGTCCTGGTGGCATCGCTAACGGTTACCACAATAATCTATACCACATCCACAATAACATATACCTCGTTAACAGTGCTGGAAACAGGAAGCACAGGCGAATGGACATATATCACGGACCAGCTTGACAGCATTCTATTAAGTGCTCTCTCAGCGGCATCTCCAAACGCTTCAAGAAGCTTTGAAAGCACATACTGGAGTCTTTACACCGATAGCGTGAAAGAAGGCGGCAGCTGGACAAGGAATTGTACTAATGTTGACGGGTGCCCGACCAGTAAGGGTAATTGGTGCACTGCAACCTATTGGACACGCTATAATTATGATGATTTCAGATGTATTGGAAAATGCGACTCAAACTATACGTCACCCGGGTTTAACTGGGCATTGAGTAACTATACTTTCGCACTCCAGCAAGCAGCCTATTCCTATTTCTACAGGGCAAGGGTTGTTGCCGAAGTAATGCTTAACAATTGGAGAGATATGATGGTGAGCTACGGATATGTCATATACACCAGCAACATCGGAGGGTTTTACAGGATAAACATCGCATCCTACGGTAATTATTCCGAATCCACCACTGTGATGAGATTAAACGCCACGCTGGACATCTACTCAGCCACAGCTGGGTATAGAAGAATGATCCGGTATGTAGAAATTGGATATACTGCAAGATTTTATAGCGGTCTCTGGAGCGATGATGGGATATACCTCCCTGTATATGTTAACGCCTATGTCGATTTAAACGGTGTAAAAGCATATTACATTATAAACCCGGATGAAACCAGCCTAACAGTTTACAGCGTAATGCTGAAGCGCTTATCATTCCTCAACACAACCGGTGGGAACGTTACATTAAAGCCAATTGTAAGCTACTATTATGGAAACGGAACCACCCTCTTGATTTTCAGGATCGATGCTACCGATAGAAACATGTGGAATCAAGAAGGAGTGGTTTGGAGAGAAGTTGTACTTTCACACAGGGATTACGATGATACCTTCGCCCCGCCCCTCACCACTACAGATCCGTCTTCAAAGCTCACACGCGTCACGGTCGCATTCCTTTGGGCGGGGCTTCTTTCGACTCGAATAGAAGGAATAAACTTGTACAATGGGGTTAAAATCGTGTTTAAACACTATGCCAACACGGCTTATGGAGACTGGTTAGATAGCGTGCCATTCGACATCTACGGGGATGAGAGAGCTGTGTTCCCGCCAGAATATGTTTACTAATTATTCGACCTTAACAGGCCTGATCGTTTTAAAACCTCCCCCAATCAATTAATCTTAAGGGGATTGATGAGGTTTCTAAACAATATAATTAAACTTGGGAAGGGGAACGGGGATAATGTTAGAATATTGGTTCCATCGGCTTTCAAAATACCTAGTGGAAAAAACATCCTTTTACATTTAAAGCTGAAAAATGAGCCGGGAGTAGTAGCAAAAGTCACAGAACTCGTTGGGGAATTGGGTCTCAATATTTCGAATATAACGACACCTACGATTGTAAATGGAGATTATGGAGATTTATTTGTAATGATTGAAAACTGTGATAGGGAATGTGGTGAACAACTCTCTAAAAACATGAAGAAGAGGCTAGGTAAGCTCTTAGACGGCATTAACGTGTATGATTCGAGAGAAAACTTTCTCTTTATACCTAACTCTGTTGTAGAATTCATGGGTGCTGAATCAATAATACTTCCAAAATTCTCTATAGAGGAGGTCTACAGGCGTATTTATGAAAAACACCCTGATGCCATAACTCTCTCATTATTGAGAAATATCGGCATAGCGGTAGGGTCGGCATTATTTAAAGGATTAATAGGCGAAACCGCCATGGAAAAAAGCATCGAAGAACACTACTCGATGGCTCTAATATTATTCGAAGGGGCATATTCTTCCATGGGGTTAGGTATTGCAAAGATTACCTATAAGAACGGCATAGTGTTTAACATTGAAATAGTAAATAATTTTGAATCCATGGTTTTGAGAAAAATAGGTACTACTAGGGCAATACCTGAGTTAACAGTAGGAATAATACAAGGATATTTATCAAGCATGACAGAAAGGCGAGTAGAAATCCATGTCCTAGAAACGTTGTCGAAAGGTGGTCAAAAAGACTTATTTGAGGCAAGAATTTACGAATACGCCCGTTAACCACCCCCTTTTCTCATCCCTTTATTTTTAAAGTTATCATGTATGATCTGATCAAGGGGTTTAGATCAAATGGTCGTGGAGTCTAAAACCATTAAGGAAAAAGTATATGAAGCATTAAAGAATGCTAAAACACCATTGAGTCCTAAACAAATCGCTCAAATCACCGGACTAAACTATAATACTGTAAGAGCAAGACTTCACGATCTTAGGAAGGAAAACAAGGCCTCACGCATGCCTGAGG
>Ga0065719_100267_pt1 | contig 11447 bp, 10 predicted proteins | sample GBSCel85sediment_FD_59106 | JGI IMG/M metagenome (GOLD analysis project Ga0065719, IMG submission 59106) | Hot spring sediment microbial communities from Great Boiling Spring, Nevada - Cellulolytic enrichment CS 85C v3 (version 3) | ecosystem: Environmental > Aquatic > Thermal springs > Hot... | reverse complement strand
GGTGGTATAGACCTTACTCAAAAGCCTAACAAGGTCTCTGAAGGTCTTGAGGCATACTTCTTTAGAGCTCCTAAGCCTCCCAGGCAGCGAGGGTTTGTAGATTCATTTCAAGCGCTACTTGTTTCAGATCCCGAGCTTGCTGTAGATCAGAAGTGCTATAGTGTTTCTGAGCTACAGGTACACGAATTTGCATCCAAAGGGCTGAAGCACATTGCTAGTCAGTATGCAGTTACTGTTAGCTGTGGTGAGCTTAGGTACCGCATAGACATTAGGGCTCCTCAAAGCGCTATTCTGTCAGCTATTGTAGGGGCTGTGCATGTGCATAAAGATGATGTTGAAAAAATGAGGCTTTTAGAGAGCATAAGCATTACCAAAGCTTTAAAAGAGTTTGGTTGCTATGTGCTTTCTAAAGAGCTTAAGAAGGTGGAGATCTACAAAGAGCTTGATAGCTATGCAAAGATACTATCGAGTTTCTATGCTAAGTATTGTGAAAAAGAGTTGAATTGTGTTGTTGCAAGAATAGGGTACATGACAGGGCATGTAGCAAAGACAGTGTTAAGCATTGTTAGAAGTGTAGATCCCCAGCTTTATCAAGATATCAAAGCTTTTATGGAATCTCACTTCCGCCATGCATGGGATGAGCTTACAATTAAGCTTGTCAAGACTTCTCAGGGGCTTGTAGGTCCTGGTTGGTGTGAGTTATGTCTAGAGTAGAGCCAAGGCTCTACAATTTAGCTCTCTATGCACTTCTTCACGATGTAGGTAAGCCTATTCTCAGGTTTGCTTTGAGGTACAGTATTGAGAAGGATAGGCTTNGAGCTNTTGCTGATGANGCTAGGNGAGCTGTTGANGAGTTTTTTGGAGAGGATATAGTTGCAATTAGCAAGAAGAAGCATGATGAGATATCAAAAGCTCTAATCAATCGCTTATTAGGAGTATCACTAAGTGAAGCTGATGAGAGCTACTTTAACAGCATTATTAAGAGCAGTGATGTCTTAGCAGCATCTGAACGAGGGCTTATTCCAGCTAAAGACGAGTTCATGAAGAGAGTTCAAAGTGTTATTGCTGAAGAGGTTAGGAAACAAGCTCAACTGCCCTACAGCTACTCACATGAATATACACCTCTACTAACTCCAACATGGTTACTACTCAAAGCTGAGTACCTCAAATTTACAGGTTTTCAAGACCTTGGTGATAGCATTTCTGGTAAGTGGAGTGGTACTCAGAGAAGGAGTCCANGTAGTTAAAGACATCTTCTATCCACTACACGAAGCTATTGAGAGCGAAAATGCCGATAAGTTAAGTGAAAAGCTTGTCAACATACTGGTGACATATGCTAAAGAGCCTTTGTGGATACCTGTAAGACCTCTCCTACCAAGAGAAGTTGTTGAGTTACATGCTTACAGCCTTGAGGAAGCCATGAAAAGGACATCTTATTCTGAAGTAGTGCTACTCTTGCTAAAAATGCTCATCACTGCTAGGGACATATATGGAGTTGCGGTNTCCGTGCCTAGAGGTTTTGTTGACACTGTTGAAAACATATTGAAGGTCACNACATTTCTAGTACCATCAGCTATNTACTGGTCTCTTGTACCAGACATAAGCCTCTACAGCCATAGCAAGCTCGCAGCTTCATACGCTATAGCTTCTCAGCTTGGTGAAGAGAGCAGGCTCAGGCTTTTAACTATAGATGCTAATAATATTCAGGGATTTATAGCGGCTCCTGTCAAGGCTGCTGCAGCCTCTAGGGTTATGAGAGGGAGAAGCATACTGCTAGAGCTTGTACTCGACACAATTACTGAGTATGCTCTAGAGCTCTTTGGAAAGCTTCCACAGGCAAACGTTATTGTTTCTGAGGGGGGTACCATAGATATTGTAGTTCCTGACTCTAGGGACTTTGAGGAGAAGGTAAGGCTTCTAAGAGGAGTCGGTTTTGAGCTTAGCAAGTACCTGGGAGGCTTAGTCGGGTTTTCAATTGCATACTCAAAGCCATTTACAGTTGACGACATGTCGTTCCAGAGAACTGTTGAAGCATTAGCAAAAGGCGCTTCTCTCACAAGTTTTTCAGATGTATTAGAGTCCTTAGCTCATAGCCTAGCAGTAGAAAAGGCTAGGACTGGGTGTAAAGCTGAGGTAGCAAAGCTGGGAGGTGTTGTAGCTAGGGAGAGCGAGATTGAGGGCTTTGACGCCATAACATGCGAGCCTGTGCTCAAAGACCCTCTAGACCCACTTAAGCTCAGCGTTATAGAGGTTGAGAATTTAAAGAAGTACGCAGATGTCTTATCGGGGCAGAAGCTCGAAGTTGGAGAAGAGGTATCAACACCAACACACTTAAGCTTAGCCCTAGGCACAGCTTCTCGTGAGCTTGTGGCAGTAGTTTCAATACATGTGTATAGGTATGATCATGGAGTTGCGAGGCCAGATGATGAGGCTATTGAGAGANTATACGANGAGCTNCANAAGTCACTTAGNGTGGGAGCAGATGTTGTAGGCCCATTGATAATTAAGCACGAGGGTGTTAAGGGGCAGTATAGTGAGACCATAGCCTTTGCACCCCTAAAGCCTGCAAGTGCCCTATACGTCCTCATATCGTTACCAGTACGCATAGCAGGTGTAATGGATGTTGAGGATCCGAGGCATATAGATGTAGCCTTTACAGCTACGTATAGCACTGTAGCTAGAGTTCTCAGTACTATTAATCAACTTCTACAAGACCTGGCATCTAGTGGTAAAAGTGTTAGGGTTAAGATTAGGTTCATAAATGCGCCTCACCTCTTCATCTTTACAAAAGCCATTAAAACCCTCTACACTGACCTCCCCAGCAATACAATTGAGAGACTGAGCAAAGGCTTCAGTACATTGGCTGATGAAATCAAAAGGCTAGTGACTCACAATGTTGATGTTGTTTTCGGCTTTGCGTTTCTAGGCCTCTACCATCCAGCAATATTCATTACTACTAAAGAGGGTGAAATAGTTGACATTGCACTAGCTGATTTAGATAGCTTTGGAATTATAGCTGTTGCCAAGATGGATTTCGATATGTTTGGTGAGGTAAGGGCTCTCTACTCAATATCTCCAAGCAGGCTAGTTACGCTCTCTGATCTTCTGAACATTGTTGTTGCTGAAAAGGCGTACCTCAAGGTTGTTAGAATTGCTAAGGAGTTGGCGAAGGGTAAGAAGAGCTTTGACGTTATACCGCTTTACGCTGGTGGAGACGATGTTACTGTCTATGGTAAGTGGAGTCACGTAGTTTACTACCTTTACGAGCTCTACAAGGACATCAGATCAGTACTACTTCCACTAACATCATCTATAGGTATCGCCATTGGGGATTCCACAGAGCCACTCCTACTACTATATCGCCACGCAGTACATTTATTAGAAGAGTACGCAAAGAAGGTTAAAGCCTCATGTATCATTGGCGCTCCTTACAAAGTTCTGTACCCAAGCACCCCACAGCCTCAGGGAAAGGAGGCTACATGTAGTGTCATGCCTCTTGAAAAGCCCTCTAATTACTACCCGTGGTATAGAGACCCATTGGCAAACTGGAACCTAGAGCTCTTAGCAAAGATCTTAGGCATACTGATACTCTCTGAAAAGACTGATATCAAGACGAGACTTGAAGAACTAAAGAGAGAGCTATATATGTTAGCAACAATAGCTCACGAATTTGAAGAAGCGCTTGACTACTATGAAGCATATAGAAGTGGCAAGGTCAGCAAATCTGATTATCAGAGCAGGGTCGTGCCAATAGAGATTCTCTACGCATACATGTGGAGTCGCAGAAGCGAAGACTTGGCAAAGCTGAAGAAGCTCTTTGAGGAGGTAGAAGGCATTAAGGCTGTGAGGGTACTCGGATACCCAGAAGATATAGTCTCTAATAGGAGTATAGAAGAGGCATTAAGGCTATTACTAGCTGCAAAGCCTGTAATAGACTTCATCATACTTGCCTTGAGAAGACCTGATGCAGTAGAGCCCTCAAAACTTGTTATAGAGGCAAAGGGATGAGCTCAAGGCCTAGAGCTCTAATTATTGGTATATGGGGAGACCCTTCCAGGTGGCAACTAGTAGAATACGCTATTCCAATTAATGAGATTCTGCATAAAGGCATTAAAAACATTGCTAAAGGCGTTTATGGTGATAAGCTGTGGAAGCTTAGGTCAAGAAGCTCAACACTTGCAATAACATGTTTTTATAAAGGCTTTATGGATGTCAAGACTCTCATCTTTGGCCTTGACAGCATAGCTAACCTAAGTGACAATGCGTGTAAAAGTGATGTTAGGGAGTGTGCAAGGAGTATCTATAGATCACTACTTGCAAGATTCGTTAAGGAGGTTGCTGGTGAAAATACTGAAGAAGACTATGTATGTAGTTTAGAACCTGGCGAGGAACTCTCTATAGAGCTTGTCGTAACCCCTGCTAGGGGCAGTTTTGCAGGATACAAGTTTAGTGGTACTCCTATACATATATTTAATGTTGCTTTTGCAAAGGTACTCAGAGCTGTAGAGGAGTTTAATCCAAGGTTTGTGATTGTTGACGTCACGCATGGCATAAACTACCAAACAATATCAGTACTTCACGCAGCTGTAGCAGTAGCTCAGCTTGTAAACAGTTTGGAGAGGTTGAGGAGTGGTAACAGGAAGTTTGACTTGATAATACTCAACTCTGAGCCATATCTGCAGGTAGCTAAACAGAAGGAAATAAGGCAAGAGCAGAAAGCTCAGCAAGTGAGCACTACTCAGGAAGGCGATGACTTATTGCTGAGCATTCTTGACGTTACTGAGCTTAAGAAGGCTGTAGACTTCATAAATACGCTAAGTGCCATACTATACCTCCGCTTACCACCAGGAAGAGCTGTTGAAAATGAGGAGCTGCCTAGGGAAATAAGCGAGAGCCTTAGAAGGCTAGTTGTATTTGTAAAGATTTTTGAAAACAGTGCTATAGGGATAACCTATCCTGGGAGCTTTGATGAAGATGGTAAGCCTTTAAATTTAGACATATGCTCTATGAGCCTGAGCACGCCGCTACTAGACCTTGACTACAAGCCTGTTACCGATATCACAAAACGTGTAGTTACATATGACTTTGCCTCAACAGCTCCAGTAATGCTTTATACATTGAGCAAGGTTATTTCAGGCTTGCAACAAGAGCTCTGCACAGAGGAGTCAAAAAAACATTTAAGATATTACCTATACGCGGCATCAAAACTCCTCAAGAGGCTAGGTCTTGAATATGCTCACCAAGTAGTACAGGTAGAGAATACAAAGTGGGGTCTTGTTGAGTTTGCTGTAACGAGGCTTGTTACTGAATGTAGGCAAGGGTTTGAGGAGATTGCAAGGAGACAGAGTAGAGATGATGTACTTAGCCTCATCACTACTAGGAGTGGAGGTGATGTTGTTGAAATTAGCAGCGAGTTACTAGCAGTGCTAAGAGGCTTTGAGCAAGAGGTAGTAATGGAGAGTAGCTGTAGAAGTTTTGTTGAGGAAGTACTGAAGAAAGTCAACTTCTTCAGTGTAGCGTGCAGAGTCGAAGATGAGAATGCTAGGAATATGTATGCTCACGCAGGCCTTTCTCACAACTTCATGAAAGGAGTTAAATTATTGAGAGAAGACAATGTATATAGAGTTGCACAGCTTACATACATCAAATGTCTTGTCGAAAACTTTCTTACCAGAATAGCTGAAGAGCACATATAGCTAGAAAAACTTCTTAATTTCCACACTTAACTTCTCTTAACTTAGCAGCTATGATCAGAGCTATACTCATATTCACTGGGTTGTGCGACCAGCTACTAATAAGAAACTGCAATATTGTTGTAGCTCTGCAAAAAAGTGAGGTGTGTGAGGTTTGGGTCAAGTGCAATTCTACTGAAGACTTATTTACAGATATTGAGCTCGCCATAAACAAAGGCATGTTACTAGAAGAAGTTGCATTCTTAACTGGACTAAGGATAAAGGGGTATGCAATCAACAGAGAGGTTATAGAGACTAACAGGTCATCTAAAGAGAGTGTAGAGGGAGAAATAAAATTCGAGTTCTATACACCAATCAGCAAATGGATTGAAAGCCTAAACCTCAAAAAAATTAGCATAGATGTAAAAAACAGAAAAGCTATAGCAATACTCAAAACACCAGTTAAAATAGAGCAACTCTTTGACCTAGGGCTAAGACTACTTAAACCAAAGAGAGTACCACCATGAACACCTTAAAGACTCCACAACATAGCTAGCCCATAACATCTACAGCACTTTCTCTTCTCCGAAACCTTCCATTAGAATGCTAATACTATAATCAATGCTTTTACTCTTCTCAGAAAATTTCTCGATATAGCTACTCACTATCCTGATGGAAACTCCCATAAGGGAGTAGAAAGTGATATAGAATAGCGTTCCTCATATCTTAGGTGTTCCTCTTTACTAGCTCTCTATTGAGAGGCAGGGATTTCTAAAGCCTTGAGGATTGCTACATAAGTAGGTTTACTATTTTATCTCTATAGCTTCTTCTCTCAACTTCTTGATCCACGCACTTTTACTGTTAAACCACTCTTCAGCGTCGTAAATCCTTAAGTCTATTCCAGGCTCTAGAATATCTTTAAGGGCTTCTAATCTCTGAGGCATGTTCAAGCTCTTTACACCTGTCTCTGGCTCTAGAGAGAAACCTCTTAATTCTTGTAAAAGCCTCTTCCTGGGAGTTCAAGGCAGATAGCGCTTTACCCATTCAATCACCTTCTCAGCTCTTTCAATAAGTTCGCGTGCCTTTTCCTCTGTGTATAGCTCGTAAGGTAGGGCATTGGCAGCGTTAGGGTATCTCGATATTGTGTTGTGTATAGTGAGTTCTCTGAGGTCATCTAAAACCTCGCTCATGTCTAAACCAAGCTCTCTCTCAATTATTTTACTGAGCTCCAGTAGGCTATGACCTCTATAAGTAGCCTCCAGTATTGAGTAGCAGCGCCTTGAGGGCTTTTTCAGCTGCTTGCTGAGAGCAAAAAGCTGCTGAATCCCAATCACCTGTTAGAAGGTCGTTTTGAGCTTTTCTCAAATCCCTTTCTGCTTGCTTTAGCCACAAAATAGCTTCTTCTCTAACCATGTGCTCTCAACCTCTAGCTAGCGCTAAAAGCGTAAGAATATTCATAAGCCATACACACTTCTCCACAACAAAAACGCTTATGCGAAGTGCAATTAAGTCTAACAATGCCTTTTAGTACTTGGCTCTCCATAGGACATAGCTCTACACTCAATACTGTTAAGCTGGTGGTATTGCTAATCTTGAGAAGCTTAAAGCTAGAAAGCTTCAACACCAGGCCACGTCTCTAGCCCCCATCAAGAGCATGAGGCAACTCATAGACAGTGTCTAGATCTTTGCAGCACTGAATTGCAGATCCCTACCTGTACTTCTCAAGAGCTTTTCTAGCAGCTTCTCTATATAGCGGTGTTTGCCAGGCCGCGTGCTTGCTGACACTGGTTTCAGAGTCCTTCTCTAGAGGTGGCTTGTCTATTCATAGCGCCTGGGCTTTTGCTCGCTAAAGGAAGTAGACTATGTGGCTTCTCTCGACGAGCTCTTTAACAAGCTCTTCATCAGTGTCAAAGCGCTACAGCGTGTCAAGGTCTTCAACGGCTTCCTCAAGGACGGCTCTACACTTATTGACAAAGCTGTGTAAGCCTCTTTCACTTGACAGGCCTGTTGACAACAGCGTTGACATCTCAGTTACTTGTGTAGAGCAAGCTAAGCGTATAGGTGTTGCCACCTGCTAGCCTCTCTACACATCTTCAAAGCCAGGCTCAGGCCCCAGCACCCTCTCGTAGAGCTCTTCAAAGCCCGTAGACTACTATTGCTGTTCTAGTACCCTCCTCACCAAACTCGTATACCTACTCAATAGCACTATCCCTATCACTAAACTCAACCTCTAGACCAGGGGCAAAGCTTAGCTAAACCACGTCGCTAATCGCAGTCAATACCTCTACATCTCAATATAGATATGTATGTAGCTACTAACTTTGTTTGAGATAAAGTAGAGTCGGTACTGAAACCTGCGAGAATCAATTAAATGAAGCGGCAATGCCCCACAGACATAAAAGTCGCGATGCTGATGCAATGTTACTGATTTTATTTTGAAATTGTTTTTAGAGTGCCAAGGTCTATGTTACTCACATAAGCACAGACCTATACAGAGCCCTTAACCCTACCACCATATACGAGCGTGGTCAAGGGGTCTGCTAGCACTGTTAAGAACACTACACTTCCACCAGCTAACACCCTGCCTAATGCTTGAGCACACAATGAATTCTCGACATTATTTCAGTGGTGTTCTGCTACTCTCTGCCGTATTACAAAGGGCTNCGTGAAGGTGTAGAACAATATTGCTAGTAGTGGTGTTCATTGTTGAGATGCTTATAGGTAGCCTAATTCTGCAGGCCGATGCCTTGGGTATGTAGAAACAGAAGTGTAGGTGCTGTGTAGCGTCTATAGGTGTTTACGAGTGTAAGTGAGCTGATTGAGTGTAGGGTCTTGGCGAATACCTGACCTCCTCCCCGCCCTAAAGGAGCGAGGGCTCTCTTTAGGGGGTTCACTGGTTCCCCGCATCGATTCAGGTCTACATCTGTCATCTGCGGGGCAGTCGGGCGGGTCAGAAGCCACCCCCATCTCTAAGAGGGCTCTCTTCTCGATGTTCAGCACTGCTACTGTGTCCCTGTCTGCCTCGAACCCGCATGCTGGGCATCTTAGAAGCCTGTAGCCGTTCTCCCTCATTTTGTTGCTACACTTTGGGCATATGCTAGATGTTCCCTTAGGCTCTACAGTGATTAGTGGTACTACGTGCTTCTCTGCTTGCCAATCTATCCAGAACTCTAGCTTTCTGTAGCTCAGTATCATTAGTGCTACTCTGTGGTCTTTTGGAAGCTTCCTCAGGCTCTCGACAAGACCCGTTAAATTTTCTCTAGCAACTGTGTACAGGTATTGTTTAGTGAGCACTACTATTTTGTGTGATGTTTTCTTAGCCCAGTCCTCGACTATGCTCCTAGCCTTCCTGTGGAAGTACTTGATGCGCTCTCTAATGCCTCTCCTCCTGAGCCAAGCATTGTACCCAGGGCTAGAGTACTTTTTCTGCAGTCTCTCAGCTAGGTGCCTGTAGCGAAGAGCTTTCTCAATAGCTGTTTCAAACCTGTACTCAAAAACAGAATTACCTACTGCAATATGCTTCTCGTTGATGTCCACGGCTAGGACGCATCTAGGATTATACTTAGCTGGTTTAGGGACACGCTTAGAGATGTGGAGAATGAGCTTACCGTCCCCGTAGACCAGCCTAGTGTCTCCATTTGGATAACCATCGTACCTCCTGTTCCAGCCGATAACCTTTAGCTTCAGCCCGCCGATAAGCTCAACGTGCTCTCCCCTAACCCTGTAGCTGTACCCATGCACCAGCCAGATCCTCAGCGTTTTGACTGTGGGTATCTTACCTCTGTTCTTGTTTCTCAGCCAAGACTTCGCTATTGTTAATGCTTCTCTGTAGCAGTCCTGAGCTAGTTTGGATGGCAAGCTGAACTTCTCTTTAAGAGTGCTGTACAGCAATCTGTGTGCCTTGCCTAAGCTTTAACGCTTTACTCTCAATGATTGCTCTTATAGAGTAGTTTAGTGCATCTCTATACCTCTTGAGGAGTCCTAGTAGCTCTTGGTGTGAACTGGGCTCGGGGCTGACCCACATCTTCACAGTCAGGGTCAGCACACCTTCATTGCCCAAAACCATAGCTACTCCGCCTTGTACCTAGCTATGTTCACCTTCCTAAAGCAGTTCGGACAAGTAGCGTAGTACTGCTTCCTGCCCTTGTAGTCCCAGACCCATCCACACTTAGGGCATCTCAGCCTAACCAACAAACCACCAACTACTAACTAGGCAAAACACCTTATAAGCCTTTCTATCCATCCCCACCCTAAAGGAGGGCGAGGCTTTCAGTTGTAAAGCAGTATAGCTACAGGTGAAGAGCTCTAATTAAGGCTTATTAACTTTAAGTGAGTGGTAAAAGCTTTGTCAAACTAATTTTGTGGTGTGTTGTCCATGGGTAGTGGGAAGAGGCTTTCTGTTGGTGTCCCAGGTCTTGATAGGAGTTGTTAGCGGGTTTGAGGCACCATACACACTGTTGATTGCTGGGCACCCTGGGGCTGGGAAGACAACTCTTGCTACAGCAATGTGCTATGCTAACGCTGCTGAGGGGAGGAAGTGCCTCTACGTATCGTTCTATGAGGATAAGGGCAAGTACTACAAGTTCATGAAGCGCCTAGGCTTTGACCTTGAGGCTGTCGAGGGCAAGGGGCTTTACAAGTTCGTCAACTTCCCACAGGTGCTAGACGTAGAGGCTATTGCTAGTGAGGTTAGCAGGCTTGTTGCTGAAGGCTATGAGGTCGTGGTCGTAGACTCTGTAACAGCTCTCCTAGAGTCCATAAAGGAGAGTAGTGAGAAGAGAGCGTGGCTCCTCAACTACTTCTACCAGCTACCAGCAGTAGTAAACGGGCTGCTCATTTTAATAGCCGAGCTGCCCCACGGGGAGGAGAGGCTTGAGCTAGGCTCTGTAGAGTTCATAGTTGACGGAGTCATACTGCTTAAGCACAGAGTTGAGGATGGGCTCTTAGTGAGGATCATAGAGGTGAGAAAAGTTCGAGGAGCACCACAGCACGTAGTGGAGACCTTCTTCACAATAGCTGAGGGTGTTGGTGTAGAGGTGTTTGCACCACCAGTACTAGAAGAGCTACCACCTGAGAGTGGAGAGCTAGTCACTTGCAATGCACTTGAAGAGGGTATGAGGATTCGCAGAGGCTTTGTAATAAGCCTATTCTACCCACCAGAGCCAGGGATAGGGCTCANCACATTTATATGGGTGCTCTCACTAGCCGTAAAAGGCAACGCAAAAGTGCTTGTAATTAGCTACACCACCCCAGCGCAGGTCATCCACGAAGTCATTAAGAACACACTTACCGAATACGGCATACCTAGTGAGAAAGCTGAGGAGATTCTGGACAAGCACATGGTCATCACAGCGCTGAACCCCTTTGCCTACAGCACTACACAGCTANTTGCACGCGAGCTAATAGCTATAGAGCAGGTCAAGCCAGACATCGTGATCTTCCACGGAGTGCACTTACAGAGGAGAAGAGCATACACCTACACAGCAGAGCTAAAGGAGCTGTTCAACGAAATCATGCACCTCAAGTCCAAGGGCGTAACAGTCTTCAGAGTGGGCACATGCCTAGATGAGCACATGTGCAACGCAGAAGCATCCCTAGCAGATATTGTATTCAGATTTGTGAGGACGCCAAGAGGAGACGGCGGCATGGACACCAGGATCTACATCTACGAAAGGTTCAAAGAGCCTGTGGTGCTCCCAGGTAGTGCAACAAGTGAGTTTATGAAGATGTGGGTGAGGGAGGTAAAAGAGCATATCGAGAAGCCCTAGTGCACGT
>Ga0065719_103823_pt1 | contig 11452 bp, 9 predicted proteins | sample GBSCel85sediment_FD_59106 | JGI IMG/M metagenome (GOLD analysis project Ga0065719, IMG submission 59106) | Hot spring sediment microbial communities from Great Boiling Spring, Nevada - Cellulolytic enrichment CS 85C v3 (version 3) | ecosystem: Environmental > Aquatic > Thermal springs > Hot... | reverse complement strand
CCGACACCTGCCTCTCCTGCATAGCTTCTAGAAGAGCACTCTGGGTTCTTGGAGAAGCCCTGTTGATTTCATCGGCTAGCAGAATGTTTGTAAATATGGGGCCTTTTCTAAACCTGAACTCGCCAGTTCTCTGGTCATACACATAGTAGCCTATTATATCCATAGGCAGCAGGTCAGGAGTCATCTGAACCCTCTTAAAGTCTAGACCGAGAAGCCTAGCGATAGTCTTGGCAGTCGTGGTCTTAGCTATGCCAGGAACACCCTCTAGAAGCACATGTCCGCCTGCAAGAAGCGATGCAAGGATAAGCTTTACCTCGAGCTCTTTCTCTATGAGTATGCTACAAGCCCTGTCAATGACAAGTTTAAAAGACATCTAGACCCCATGAAACAATATTCGGTAGAGCCTACGTATATATAACATTATGAAAATCGTGTCGTCCAGCAACCGATATTATATCGTGCCCGACCATAGTTTTTGCAGACTCAGAACCACCGTGTCTTGCTCTACGTATTGAATAGCCCTCTGCTGTGCAAGTAGATTAAACCTAGGTGGGTAGTTGTAAATGTAAACAAAAAATATTGTTAAAATTTTGTGTTTGTTTATCTTCTCTTTATTATGTAGCCTATTGCTATTCCTACTACTAGAAGTACTATACCAACTGCCGCAGTTACAGTCCAGTCAGTAACAGTCTCTCTAACCGTAGTCGGCGACGGAATAGTCACAGTCTCCCTCACAGTACTAGTAACAGTCCTAGTCTCGGTGGTCGTCTCTGTGACCGTGCTATACTTTGTCGTTGTCTCTGTTATTCTTGTTGATACTGTTGTGGTTTCCGTAACCGTACTGTATACAGTGCTATACTCGGTCTCTGTCACTGTTTGCGTTTCAGTAACTGTAAGTGTTGGAAGCGGAACTGTTACAGAACCTGCAGAGCCGTCCTCCTCAGGCACATTCACGAATAGCGTTCCGTAGAGAATCACAGCGTTGCCTCCGCGTGTTCTCAGCACTACCGATACTGTGTATGTTCCTGGCGATGCATATTTGTGATCTTTGAACAGGGAGCTCACCTCATGATTTAGGAATTCTAGTGGTGTTCCACTATACTCAGTCCCGTCACCCATGTACACCGTCAGCTCTACGACCTCTTCTTCTGGGGATCTGTAGGGGGGTATGTCTATTGTTAGGTACGCTTCCTGCGAGCTGATGGCAGTGGGCAGGGGGACATCCCATATGTAGTCGTCCCAGTCTGTTTGCGGGTGTACAACCATTAGCCTTGGGTAGGCCGGGAAGTCTGTCCCGGCGTACCTCATGATCTTAAGCTTGAGCTCCTCGTTTGGAGGGTCTACCTGAGCTGGATAGGGCCTCGTATAGGTGATGTTGGTAAGGCACCCGCTGATCTTGGCGTTCTCGGGGTAGACGTTGTTGACGTTTAGGAAGTAGCCGGGCGTTTGACCCGATTCTTCGCAGTCGGCAAGCTCAAACTCTGTTCCTGGCGGGGGCTCGATTATGTTAGCCTCGGCATGTAGCAGCGCTTGTCCCTGTGTTATGGGGCCAAACCCTTCGTCTGTCCAGTATAGATAGTTGTTATACGCGTCGACAACTCCAAACCTTAGCCTAGGGTGCCTCGTCTTTGTCATGAAGAAGAAGTTGTGGTGTAGCGTCACCCTGAAGTTGCTGTCTGTCGTCCTGGTGTTGCTGTTGCCTATCAGTATGTTCTTGTTGTGGTTCCAGAACCTCGACCACGATATTGTTATGTTTGACAGCCTTGTGGGATCCGCTTCTGCCAGGTCAATGGCACCGTCCGACCAGTTTGTGAAATCGCAGTGGTGTATCCATATGTTTGTCGATTTCCTAATCTCTATACCATCAACTTTTATTAAGTCTGTCGAGTCAAACCTTATGTTGACGATTATTACGTTCTCGACATTTTTAATGCTTAGCGTGTTGCCGCTTATGACTATCTGGGCCCCTCTACCATCTATAGTCTTGTGGGATTTCATCTCAACTCTGCTCTTAAGGTATATGGTCCCGTTTACTTGGAAGAATATCCACAACGGTGTTTCATGTTCCAGGGCATATCTTAGCGAGCCGGGCTTCGGATTTTCGGGGTCGTCCTCTGTGGTATTGACGAAGTATATATAGCCGTTGAGACCTCCAGTAACGTTAGATGCGTAACCGCTTCTCTCGGCAAGGAGATCACCTATGCAGTAGACGCCTTTGAAGCAGTAGTCGGGAGTTGCAGTGATGTTGGTGATGCCGCCCTGGTAAAGCGCTGGCTGTGTGCTTGCTCTTACGACTTTTGCTCCTCCTAAGTTGTCGAAGACTAAAGCTAGACCCGATAGTAGGATGATTAGTGCCAGAACTGGGGGCACTATTTTTGAGATGTTTCGTCGAGGCATAGAGGATACCCTTATATAGAAAAAGAGTGGGCCGGGAACTATAAAAAATTTTCGTTGCATCCGCATGCCGGGGATATTCAAACAGCCACGGCATCCGCTGTATTATGCTATCCGCACAAACTCTATGGCATTGAAAGGGCATAGCGAGTAGCACAAGCCACAGTTATCACATTTATTGAAGTCTATTACTGGGGGCTCCCTACCCCTATCTTCTATTGCTCTGTATGGGCATGCTTTAACACATGCTCTACACACCCTGCACTTTTCTGGGACAACTCTGTATCTGTATATCTTCTCCCTGTTGAGCTTCTCTATCGGGATTATGCTAGGAAGTGCCTTGCCTCTGAAGTCGTCGATTTTACTAAAGCCGTGTCTGCTCATCCACTCCTTCAACTCGTTGAGCAGCACGTTTATGACTTCGTAGCCGTGTATTATTATAGTTGTACAGACCTGTGTAGCCTTAGCCCCGACAAGTATAAACCTAGCCATGTCGTATCCGGAGGCTATCCCGCCCGAGCCTATCACGGGTACGCTGGGCATTTCCCTGACTATGTTATATGTCCATGCCAAGCTTATGGGAACCTGCCAGGGACCGCCGTACCCTCCTGTTCCACCCCATAGGATCGGCCTCATTGTTTCTACGTCTATTATAAGCCCCTGGAACCTTGCGGTCGATACTAGGATGTCGGCGCCGGCGCTTACCATTGTCTTCGCCAGTTCGACCGGGTTGGCCCCGTGCGGTGTTAGCTTGCCTATTACGGGTAGGTCAGTGTTTTCCTTAACCCTTCTGACTATGTTTCTAACAACCTCGAGATCGTATGCCGCTGCCCTGCCCATGAGCTCTTTTTGCGAAGGCTCTATGTGGGGACACGACAGGTTTAGCTCTATGGCGTCTGCCCCTCCTTCTGTCACTAGCCTGGCCAGCTTTTCCCATTCCTCGTAGTTCCTACCAGCGATACTCGCTATCACTACTCCTTCTAGCTTCCTCCGGGTGATCTCGCTCTTAGCGCGCCTGAGTATGTCTACCCACTGCTCCGGGGGATAGCTAGACATTAGGTCTGCACTATAGAACGAGTAGAACTTGGTTCTCGCTAGAGCGCTATGCTTATCGACAACGTGCATCCTCGGCTTCGGCTGTATCTGCTGGACAACGCTATACGTTATGGTCTTAGTCACCACACCGCCAGCACCGGACTCTAGACCGCGCACAATATCCTTGTCGTCTTTTACAGAAGGCCCGGATGCTATGATGAGGGGGTTTGACAGTACCAAGTTTTTATGCAGGACTACTGTCAGATCGAGAGACATCCAAAAACCCTAGGCGGTTTATAGTAGTTTCAGCTGTCTCAGTACCGCTCTTATCTTCTCCTTCTCTTCGCTAGGTACTGGCTGGAGCGGCGGCCTTACATAGGTAGTATCTATGACCCCCATCATGGCGAGTGCTTCTTTGAGCCTAGCCCTATAGTTTCTAACCGGTGGTGCAAATATCACCTCTTCTAGGGGCAGTATTGTCTCCCAAACCTCTAGAGCCTCTTCGTATCTCTTCTTTGCGACGAGGTTAAACATCTCGACCTGCTCCTTAACGGCTATTGTTCCAAACCCCAGCAACCCTCCTTCCGACCCCATCACAAGCGACTCGTAGATAAAGTCGTCGTTGCCTGTCAGCACCATTATCTTGTTCGGGAGCTTTCTAATGGTTCTTATAACTTCTAGACACTTCTTAGCGTTAAACGATGCCTCCTTGATGGCCACGACGGTCCTAAGAGATGAAAGCATCTCTATAGCCTTGCTCGTGTACTCAACTCCTCCGAGAGCAGGCTGGAGGTTGAATACTATCAGGGGGATATCGACGTTATCGGATAGAGCTTTGTGGTAGCTGTATATCACATCCTCGTTGGGGTACCCTATGAACGCTGAGTGCGGGAAGACTAGCAGGGCATCTGCGCCGGCTTCTTTTAGCTGTCTAGCTGTTTCAACAGCATCTAGAGTGTTTATGGCTTGCAGTCCGACGACTACTGGGACCCTCCCCTTTACGACACTACTCACGTGTTTTGTAAGCTCGATCTTCTCGTGCTTGTAGAGCTGGGGTCCCTCGCCAGTGTCTACAGCAATAGCAAGCCCACCTATACCAAATGAGAGCAACCACTTCACGTACCTCTCCATCTGGTCGAAGTCTATGCTAAGGTCCGATTTCATGGGTGTTACTATAGCTGGTATCAAGCTGTAGGGCTTGAAGGGATTAGGGATCTTGTTCACAGACATCTTTCTACCCCTACACAAGTGTTGAAGAGCACAATCCGAGGATAAAAACCTATCTCAGCTGGCATTCCAAGCTGCGAGAGCCCCTAGGCTATTGGGTAGAGCGCTATGGGTAGTTTGATGGGCTGATTGAGTACTGACGAGAGGTATAGGGCCTTTACAATCTCTAGGCTCTTCAAACCCTCCTCACCATCTATTGGAAACCTCCTATTCTCGGCAAGAGCGGTTAGAAAGTCGCGGAACAGTCTTGCATGAAGCTCATAGGGTACCCGGAGCGTCTCTGAAGCAAACTTGAGGTCTTTCACCATCTCTATGCCCGTCTCCGTCTTGACCAGCACAAGCTCGTCGTTGTAAAGCTCTGCCACACCCTTCGATCCAAACACCTTTATCCTAGCGTACTGGTGCGACGGCGGTCTGGTACATAGGCTTGCTGTTATAGAGGCATACTTCTTGCCCTTGAACTTCAGTGTAGCAATACCTATATCCTCGACGTTTATCGACGGGTGCATCAGGTTGTCTATGTATCCGTAGACCTCCTCTACCTGGCCCCCTCCAAACCACTGGAGAAGATCTACTGTGTGTATTGCCTGGTTTATCATTACTCCTCCCCCCTCCGTGCTCCACATACCCCTCCAGCTCCTGGCAACCTCATCCTTGAGGTAGTACGCCGCTTCGTCTCTCCACCACATGACCTCTGCCAATATGTAGTAAACCTCTCCCAAAGCGCCCTCGTCTATATGCTTCTTTAGTAGCTTGACATCATCAGCATATCTATGCTGGTATATCACGCCTAGCTCGACTCCTTTCTTCCTTGCCTTAGCTATCATCTCCCTAGCCGCTGTAACTGATACGGCTATAGGCTTCTCTACTATGACGTGCTTCCCGTACTCCATAAACTGCATGGCCTGGCCGTGGTGTAGGTAGTGCGGCGTTGCTATGTCCACAACATCGATAGCGGGATCCTTAGCCATATCGCTTAGCGATGAGTATACCTTGCACCCATAGTTGCTCTTGTAGTAATCAGCTTTCGAAGGCGTTGTAGTGTAAACACCTATTGTCTCTACGAGGCCCTCCTTCCTCAGCTCAGCAAGAGCCTTTACATGGGTCTCGCCAATAGCGCCCAAACCTATAACGCCTACCCCAAAACGCCTCATGTTAGATCCACCACAACACGAGCACATTGTGATCAGGCCTTCAAACCGCAGAGTTAGTATGCATCGGAAAATAAAAAGTTATATATCCTACGAGCACTATGCAATTATGTAAGGATAAAACACAAGGTGGTGTGCTTGAAACTTGCAATCGTGTCTGATGAAATCTCGCAGGACTTTGAACACGCCCTTAAGGTGATAAAGGAGCTGGGCGTTGATTATGTCGAGATAAGGACTCTGTGGAACAAGAACATAGTCATGTTATCCGATACCGAGCTCGATAACGCAAGGTCTCTTATCAGGAAATACGGCCTGACAGTCTCCCACATAGCCTCCCCGGCTTTCAAGATATATATCGATGACGAGGCCGGCTTTAAGCAACACCTCCAGTATCTCCGCAGAGCTATAGAGCTGACGAAGCTCTTTGATCTAAACTACACCAGGATATTTACGTTCTGGTTCCAGGGAGACATGGAGCACTACATGGACAAGCTTGTCGATAAGATACAGCAGGCTCTCGACATAGCCAAGGACGAGGGCGTATACCTGGTCATAGAGAACGAGTACTCGTGTTTTGTTGGAAAGGGCGCAGAGACCAGAAAGATGATAGACACTATCAAGTCTCCATGGCTAAAGTCTCTTTGGGATCCCGGAAACGCGTTCTTCGCTAGGGAAACCCCCTACCCCACGGGTTACAACCACGTCAAGGATCACGTGATGTACGTGCACCTAAAAGACGCTATGGTTGTAAACGGGCACTTTGTTTGGAGGCCTATCGGCGGTGGTCACATAGACTACTACGGGCAACTGAAGGAGGTTGTAAAAAGGGATATCACGATATCGCTCGAAACCCACTATGTACCGCCCAGCGGCTCTAAGGAGGAGGGCACCAGAGAGTCGTTCAAAGGGCTTATGCAGATACTCAACAAAATCAAGGAGGAGCTCAACATATAGCCTACGGTACTTCGGATACTATGTTGCCGTAGAGCGACTGGTTATACCTCCTCTTTTTTGTAGTCTCCACGTTGTTTCTTGGGTTATCGCTCTGCGTATAGATCACTACCTCCTTCTCGTTCCACACGATCACCTCTTCCCGCGGGTCTCCGACCACGTCCCATGCATATACCTTTGGTCCCCACGCGCTATCGCTCCACATATCGTGTTCGAAGGGAACCAGCAGGTTTCCATAGGCATCGTATAGACCTCTGGCAGACGCTATCAGCTCGTAGCCGCTGCCAATCCAGTTGACAGGTACCCACCCGAAGACCTTGTTGAAAGCCGCGAAAAGCATCTCGCCATCTAGATCGAACAGAAACTGGTTCATACCGCCCCAGAACGTCTGGGCCACTATTAGGGGCCTGGGAATTGTTGGGTCGAAGCGTGCAAGCGATAGTATCTGTGCGTGCCCTAGGTGCCACTCCCTCACAATATCTCCCTTTTCCGCGTCTATGAAGTAGAACCCGCCGTCCTGGTTGGCTATAGCGAGATATGTTCTGCTGTTGTACCTGTACGCTACAGCACCATCGCAGTGGTCGTAGAGGTCCAGCTTCCAAATAACCCTGCCGCTGTCGTCTAATAGAGCATCGCCTGCAAATATCTCATCTCTTCCGTCGCCGTCTATATCGTAGACCAGTGGTGTGTGAATGAGCTTGCCTGTGTAGCTCCAGAGCTCTTCGAGAGTATCGGTGAAAACCCACAGGTTGTTGTAGCGATCTTTGAACACTATATCCTTGGGCTTTCCGAGGCCCCTCACGTCAGCAAAGACTATCTGGTCACCTAGAACCCTCTCAAAGAAAGTCTCGGGCCCCTCAACGTATCCCCCACCCTCCCTAGCCCTTGGGGTGCTCGTACTCCTGATAACCTTTCCAGATGCGCCATCTAGTATCATAAGCTTGAAGTTCCTGGCAACCACGACCTCGTCCCTCCCATCGCCGTCGATGTCTATGAGCCCCACCGGCAACTCCGTCTCAGCGGGAAAGTTCCTAGGATCTGCTCTGCCCACTTGCCAGAGGATGCGCCCCTCCAAGTCGATGGCCGTTAGGCAGGATATGTGCCTGTAGATATTGTGATGATATCTCTCCCCCGTAACTATGTTCTCGCTCTGAGCAAAGACCAGCTCGGGACGTCCATCCCCGTCGAGATCCCCTATCCTCATTATACGCGCAGCGTATTCGCCTAGCTCGATTTTCTTGTAGACCTTTGACTGCGGCACCTCGGCGCTCCTAAACGGAGAATCCCTATGCTCTAAAACAACGCTACTTGGCGTGCCCTCGCGAACCGCGATGCTCTTTATCCTTACCAGGCCCTCGCCCTGCCCAACAACATAGAGCCTTATGTAGCGCGTTGCGGGCGGTGTTTTGAAGAAGCTGAACACTTTTTTCCAGTCGCTACAGCCCGACAACGCTATGTCGCCGCATCTAAACCTGCCAAGGTTTATACATGGCCTGTATCCACATCGCCAGTCCGTCCTGAAGAACGTCTCCCCGTTGTCTCCCCAAAGCCACTTCTCTATGCTTATCTCTATGGGTTTTAGGTGCTCGTCTAGCAGTTCGACCCTCACTACAAACCCATCTACCTCTCCCGTCTTGGTGTTGAACCTATTGCTCGAGAAGCAGTAGCCTGTAACAGCCTCCACGATGTAATACCTTTCTTCGCCTACCTTTATCAGGGGCTTGTATACAAGTGTCCACTTAGAGCCTCTGAAGCTTCTAACCTCTATTCCATGGCCCTCTACAAACCTGACAACCGGTTGGAGATCAGTGTGCTTTACAAAGGCCCAGTATGTCAGTCCGTCGGAAAAATCTAGGTTGTACGCTGTGGCCGCGTCAAATATCGGCGGCTCCACACGGTGAAGATAGAGAATATCGTTGAAACTCAAAACATACCCCAAAAACTTGGTCTGCGCTTTACTGCTGGGCCTGCTCTATGGTGGTATCGTCCATGCTTAGGTTTCTGACATTTTCTAGCGTTAGCTGGGGTCTCTCGACTACCTCGACTCTTACCTTGGACAGCTTCACGTTTACAGCGTTCGAGATCGTCACCCCCTTCCTGGCTCTGATCATCGTATTCTCTATAACGACATCGTTTATGGGCATCTCCGGTAGCCCTGCTAGCTTAATAGCCTGCTCGGCTCCGGTAGCAGGTAATGTTCTGTATATACACCCTGCGGACAACCGGTGTTCTCTCTGATACAGGCTCGGGTGGAACGGGCTCGTAGAACATGTCTATCACTATCGCCTCGTCGACTATATCCCTCATGACGATGTTCCTCGCTATCACGTTCTCTACCACACCTCCGCGCCCTCTCGCGGTCTTGATCCTTATACCCCTCTCCGTTCCATCAAACACGCTGTTCTCTATAGATACATTCCTTACGCTTCCGGACATCTCGCTACCAATGACAATACCGCCGTGCCCGTGCTTCATGACGGAGTTCAGCACAAACACATTTGTTGTTGGTATGCCTATTTTTCTTCCCTCCTCGTTTTTACCGGACTTAAGGACAACGCAGTCATCGCCTACATCTATAAGACAGCCGCGGATGAAGACATCACTCGAAGAGTCAATGGCTATCCCATCGGTATTTGGCGAGTAGTCCGGGGCTAGAATAGCGACCTTCTCTATGGTTATATGCTTCGAGTAGAGCATGTGGAGATTCCACATAGGCGAGTTTCTGAACGTGAGACCGTAGATGGTGATGTTCTCGGAGTTGACGAGCTGAAGCATCTGCGGTCTGAAGAACTCGCGATAATTCTCGCAGACGTCTCTGGGGGGCTTGACGGCCCTTAGACATGTACTCTTTGTATATCCTAGAGCCCTCGTAGGCCCTCTTAGTGGGCCACCAGGTCTTTTGTCTCCTCGTCTACATAGCCGCCTCCCGACTCTACAATTTTTTTTCCATAGCTCCTCTGTTACCCGAGATCTCTTTATATACCACCACCTCTCCCCGCGGCCATCTATGGCCCCCTCGCCGACTATGGCGATGTTCCTCAAGTTCTCTCCGAATATAAGTGGCGAAGCCTGGCACTGGTGTATACCTTCTCTACGCGTTTCGACTACCGGGTAGTTGTAGTACTCGGGGGCAAACTCTATCAGGGCGTCGCGCTCTATAAAGATGACAACATTGCTCTTGAGGATTATAGGCGCCTTCATTAGGTATCTTCCAGGGGGGACGTATACCACCGACCTCTTCTGCGAGGCCTCCTCTATAGCAAGATTGAAAGCCCTTGAACTGTCTTCTCCACCCCTGTGATCCGCTCCAAAATCTAGGACGTTGAGCCTGTGCGAGAGGTTTACGGGTAGTATCATGGTCTTTTCCTCGCCACTAGGGAACTGCCGGGCCTAGGTATTTAAGGGTTAGCACTAAGACCGTGCCACGCTATGGTAGTTAGAGTTATAACTATCTACCGCCACAAACCCAGTCAGGCGATCGCAATGAAAACCATCGGCGCAGCGGTTGTCGGCCTGGGAGCGATCGGGCGCAAACACGCGGATAGCCTAAAGGAGCTAGAGAAGGAGGGGTTTAGCGTTAGGCTTGTCGCGGTTATGGATGTTCTGAAGAGCAGGGTTGACGAATATGCTGCTAGATACAGCTGCAAGGGCTACTACGTATACGACGACGTGGTTAAGGATCCCGAGGTAGACGTAGTCTTCATAGCCTCGCCCCACCACGTCCACGCTCAACAGGCTATATACGCAATGGAGTACGGGAAGCACGTCATAGTGGAGAAGCCCATGGCTATAACGCTGGCCTCGGCAAAGGAGATGATAGACAAGGCGAGGAAAAACGGTGTTAAGCTCGGGGTTATATATCAGAGGAGGTATATAGACGCTGTTCAGAAGCTAAAAGAAATGATAGACAGGGGCGTCTTGGAGAGGGTGTTCATGGCCGAGGCATCGCTTATGTGGTTTAGAAGCGAAGAAGGTTACTACCTCAAGGATGAGGTTGCCAGGAGCTGGAGGGGTATGTGGAGCACGGAGGGGGGAGGACTTCTGATGACCCAGGCGATACACGTCATAGACCTTCTCGTCTACCTGTTTGGAGATGCCGAGGAGGTCTACGGATACACCGAGAACGTATCCCATCCCGCGGTAAACGTAGAGGACTCCGCTGTTGCCATTATCAAGTTTAGGGGTGGCGTACTGGCAACACTATCATCGTCATTATCGTTCTATCCCCCGGACAAGCAGTACTGGAGGATAAGAGTATTTGGGGTCAACGGATTTGCCGAAGTCGAAAACGAAACCTTTACACAGATAGCTATAAAAGGCTATTCCCCAGAACAAACACTGTTCGAGAGAAAGAAGGAAAACCTCCACAAAAAGCTATTCAAAGACTTTCTGACAAGGCTTCAAGAAGGCAAGGACTTTCCAATAAATGGTGAAGAAGCATATAAGAGTCTCGAAATTGTAAAAGCTGTTTACTACGCTATGACCACAAAGAAACCCGCCAAAATACCGCTAGAGATAAACGTAGTCATATAAGTACCACAAGCGTTTCTAGAATATATTAAAAACACAAAAAATATTGTTAAAATTTTGTGTTTGTTTATCTTCTCTTTATTATGTAGCCTATTGCTATTCCTACTACTAGAAGTACTATACCAACTGCCGCAGTTACAGTCCAGTCAGTAACAGTCTCTCTA
>Ga0065719_106789_pt1 | contig 11472 bp, 10 predicted proteins | sample GBSCel85sediment_FD_59106 | JGI IMG/M metagenome (GOLD analysis project Ga0065719, IMG submission 59106) | Hot spring sediment microbial communities from Great Boiling Spring, Nevada - Cellulolytic enrichment CS 85C v3 (version 3) | ecosystem: Environmental > Aquatic > Thermal springs > Hot... | reverse complement strand
GCCGCTGGAGGGCAGGGTCAAGGTGAAGACCAGTGTGCCGGGCAATTACGTGCTCGGAGTCGCTGTCTACGGTGCTGGTAAGAAGCTGGAGGAGAGGAGTATACCGCTGACCGTCAAGGGCAAGTGCGTGGAGATCTCTAGGCCCTGCAACGAGATCGAGGCTCCGAACGCTACGCTACTGTACGTAGAGGCAGCGGATCTCCAGGCACTCTGGGACATAATCAAGTTACTTAAGTCGTGTAAGGGCACCGCTAAGCTCACCTCCACCTTCACCGCACCGGGAAGCGAAGCCAGCATCACCGTAATGACTCCCGACCCCAGGTGGCTGGAGGCCCTGCAGAGCACACTAGCTACGCTGGCTACGCTGGCCAAGAGTGAGGGAGTTAAGGTAGACGCTAAGCTACTGTTCAAGCCGGAGGGTGAGGTGAGTGTTGAGGTTGCCAGGGACAAGAGGCACCTGTGTGTAGTGAGGGTCTGCGAGTCCTAGCAGGAGGGGGTGCGTGCCGAGTGTCGGATAGGATACTCTACGTGTTCACGCTGACGGCGAGGAAGAGGAGGAAGCCTAACCCCAGGTACGACGGCGTCTTAAGAACCCACAGGTTCTACGCTGAGTACTACTTCCTTCTCGCTGATGAGGATCCGGCGAAGCCGGTGCTTAGCGAGCCTGCGAAACCCTTGATCGCTTTCCCGGCAAAGTACGATGCAGTCCTCTACTCCTTTGCCGAATTGGTGGGGGGAGAGGAGGTCTACAGGAGGACGGTGTACCTCCCAAGCACTAAGAGCAACTATGTTAAGAGGGTTATAGGGTTCAGGAACGAAGTGGACTTTAAGAGGCACCTTCTCTTCACATTAGTTGCCTCGACGCTCAAAAAACAGGAGAAGCTCAACACGCTCCAGTACATCGTTGCGAACCTAAACCCTATCTTCGTTAACATACTGGCGAACATCGCTATCGATAGGTACAGGGAACTCTCCGGGTACTCAGCGAGACCCTACTACATCCTACGCGTCGGCAGGGCACTGAAGGTTCTCTACTGGCTGGACAGGGGGGAGGCTTGATGAGCACCTACAGAGACTACGTAGCTCCTTTGCTGTGGGTTACGAGGGAGCTACTCGCACACAACCCCTTCTTCATATACGGCGGTAGGGAGCCCCTGCTCCACCAAACGGAGTTCGTAGCTAAGGCTCTACACATAAAGCCGACGAGGGTTCTCCTAGCAGATGCCATAGGGCTCGGTAAGACGGTTACAGCACTTAGGACGCTCCTCACGCTGGGGAAGTACCGGAACATTAAGAGAGTCCTATTCGCTGTGCCGAGTGCTCTGGTTGGGCAGTGGGTTGAGGAAGCTAAGAGCATGGGCGTGGGCCTACGGGTCATCGACAGGGAGAGCCTGAGGCAGTACTTGCAACTAGGGGGGCTACCGCCAGGCTGGTATATAGGCTCCATGGATACGCTGAAGAGGGAGGAGTATCTAGATGTAATCGAGAGAAACCGCTGGGACGCCATCGTTGTTGATGAGGCTCACAAGCTCGGCATGCCCGGTAGGGCACCTAACATAAGGTGGCAGAACATCGGTGACCTGGTGATAAAGAAGAACAGCAGGGCAATCGTACTACTGCTCTCCGCAACCCCGCACAGGGGTAAGGTGAACGACTACCTCTCCAGGCTAGCACTCCTAGACCCGACGCTACTGGAGGTCACGAACGTCGACGGGCTGGAAAACGTGTTCGACAGGAGGGAGTTCTACACGAGCACACACGGGGTTCTGCTGTTCAGGAGGACCAAGGAGGACGTGAACAAGGTGTACGAGCAGAGGGAGGTGTTCAAGCCCTGCATAATGACTTCCGTGCTGATCGTGCCCAACAACGTGGAGGCGGAGCTCGTGGAGACCGTCGCCGAAGATATCGTGGCAAATTACGCTCTCGCATACTACGGGCACCTGATGAACTTCTACGACCTAGATATAGAGAGTGCTGTAGGCATAGCGAACCTGCTTAAGACAACGACCATTAAGCGGGGGCTCTCCAGCCCGCAGGCACTGGTTAAGACGTTCACCACGATGATCGAGAAGAGAGGTAAGATAGTGGAGCACCTGGAGAAGGGCGTGCCGCTGTCGCTAGCTAGGGAAGTGGTGTCGGAGGAAGTCGCAAAGATGGAGAACGAGCTGGACGATCTACTTGCAGGCGACGTAGCTGACCATGAAAAGGAGCTGGACGATAAGTTCAACGAAGTAGCGGGTTACATCGCCAAGTTCCTCAACGACGATGCTCTCAGCAAACTCAGCAGGGCGGTAGAGCTAGCCAAGAAGATGCTCGCAGGGGAGGTTGAGGACAGCAAGCTGGAGACCCTAAAGAAGATAATCTACACAGTGCTCGCCGGTAAGCCAGAGGAGCTACCTGAGGAGTTCAAAGACCTGCCGAGCCAGAAGGTTATTGTCTTCACGGAGTTCAAGGACACGGCCTACTACCTCTACAGCAGGCTAGCGAGGTGGGTTGAGGAGACCTTCAACGAGAAAGACGCTGTACGCGTACTCACCTCGGACAACAAGCAGGAGGTGGACAAGATACAGAAGTGGCTGGCGGAGAAGGGGAGGAGGGTGCTGATCACCACGGACGTAGCCAGTGAGGGCCTGAACCTCCAGCATGCGAACGTCTTGGTAAACTACGAGATAACCTGGTCCCCAGTGAGGCTGGAGCAGAGGGTTGGCAGAGTCTGGAGGTACGGGCAGAACAGAATCAGCTACGTCTTCAACCTGTTCCTAGCCTGTAGCTTAGAGAAGGAGGTCTCAGACAACATGTTCGCAAAGCTCTACGGTATAACGGTGTCGCTGGGCAAGAGTGAGCTCATATTCGGCGATAAGGAGAAGGTTAAGGTGTACATATCCACTATAAGGAACGAGCTACTGGAGCACGCCGTCGGCGGGAAGACGTTGCCGGGGCTCATGCCGTTCGAAGTGGAGTTCAAGGGTAGGAGCGTAGCACTGTCGGAGCACAGGATAATAAGCATGCTCACGCAGGACGCGAAGGCGTTCGTCGAGGCTTTTATATCGGCAATGAAGAAGATTATGGACGAGATCGAACGCAAAAACGTCCTTCCCGGACCAGCTGACCCCGAGAAGCTGAGGGGCGAGCTACACGCTTTAACAGGCTTCAGGGACACTGTGGATGCTGCTAGAGCGGCTAAGGCACTCGTGCAGGCCGTCGCGGAGCTGTCCGATGCGAGCATCGAAGAGGCTGACAGTAGCGTTATCCTCAGGCGAGCTGACGGGTCAGTGGTTAGGCTACGGGCGGCGAGCCCTGAGAGCCTTCTAGAGGATCTGCTGAGATACTACGCACACACTACCCCGGCGAAGTACTACGTGTACAGCGATGAGGAGCCGAAGATAGTCCTGCTGACGGAAGCGAAGATAGCGGCCGGGGGCGTGACCAGGTACAGTGAGCCAGTAGCCGTAGTAGCCGATACAGCTAAGAACGCTATATCCGTGCTCAGGGGTGCCCAGCTCGTCGAGACCCTAGCACAGATGCTACAGGGGGCTCTACCCGTTGACGAGGTGCGTGGCTTAGAGCACGTCCTCAGCTGGGTGCAGGAGGTGGTTAAAAGATCCCACAACGTGTACTACGAGGGCGTAGTCAAGGGTGGGGTAGCGAAGATCCTGAAGGGGGCTGAGACCTACGAGAAAACTAAGGGTAGAGTGAGCGGTGGGAGTAGGTACAGCGGCTTAAAGCTCTTCGAGACCGGTGAGCCCACTGTAACTATTGCGGAGCCAGTTGCCGTGTTCATCAGCACGGCCTTCTTCCCAGAGACCCCGGAGAAGCTCAGTGAGGAAGTGTGGATGTGGGCGGAGGACGAGGCGGTCAGGGCCGTTATGGAGTGGGAGAGGTCCTGTGGTAGGGAGCCCGTCAGGGTGTCCGCGTACGAGCACTACGACGTTAAGAGCGTTAAGAGGGATGAGAGAGGCGAGATAGCAGAGGAGAGGTACATAGAGGTGAAGGCGAAGATGGGTAGGAGCCTGGGGTTCACGCTGACGGATAGGGAGGCGGAGGTCGCTAGGAGAGAGGGCGGTAGGTACTGGCTCTACCTAGTGTACGGCTTCAGCACACAGAACCCCATTATCCTGGCTATCAGGAACCCGATCGAGAGGTTACCGATCAAGAAGCGTGTGGTCGAGGTAAAGCGGGAGGAGTACGTCTTCAAATCGTAGCAGTGGTGCAGATGAAGGAGGTTGCTTTTGAGAGGACTAGGGTTGTCATTTACGGAGGGTTCAACACTGTCGGCGGCAACTGCGTAGTAGTGAGGTCGCCTTCTGTATCGGTTATGCTGGATCAGGGCGTGAACTTCCAGCAGTTGAGGAGGTTCTACGGAATCACAGTACAGCCAGATAGTGTCGAGGAGCTTAGGGAGATGGGCGTGCTACCGCCTAGAGAAGCATATGAAGGGGTAGATGAAGTTGTCATCACCCACCTACACCTAGACCACGTGGGGAGCCTGAACGTCCCCGGGGACACACCGGTATACGTACCATCCGTAGAAGTAGCCGAAGCACTATCGCACTCGTGGTGGTTTGGTTGGAAGCAGCAACTGCTTCCGCCAACGCTCTCGTTCAGAGGCCTTAGAGGGGTAGAGGACTCTAGAAGGGTAAGAGCGGTGCGGGTCTCGCGCAGTGCCTTCCCCCGTACGCCGTTAAGGAGGTGAAGCACGTCGCCTCATCCCTAGGCGAGGACACCCGGGGTCTACTACACATCCTGCTGACCAGTGAGGTGGCTGAGGAGGAGTGGCTGTTCGAGGAGGAAAGGGTCGCCAACTGGCTAGAGCTACTCGGCGTAACAGGGTACAGGTTCCACGTAAGCGGCCACTACCACACCTACGAGTACAGGGAAATACTGAAGGCTGTTAAACCAAGAAGCGTAATACCAGTACACACGAGGGCACCTAAAACCATGCTCGCACTCTTCAAGAAGTACATAGGTAAACCCTTGTCCACATGGTGTTGCATGATCACTTGGTGAAGTAGGTTTTCAAATACTTTCACTCTACTCTCCCTATCTATTAGATTGTATTCTCTCAGATAAACAATGGAGTTGCGTGTTAATGACGCGTTCAACCTGCCCCGTCTGCGGCAGTCCCCTGGTATGGGATTACAGGGATGGTTTCGTAGTCTGCAGCGGTTGCGGACTAGTGGTGGAGAACATTATCGAGGAGGCTCATGGAGGTCTCGAGGAGGAGGGATCGCCGGTCAGGAGGAGGCGGCCCGTGAAGAGGATTGTCTCGGAGAACTATTCCGTGAACATGAGGCTCTACAGAATGGCTGAGAAGAAGGTGAGGAATAAGCCGTGGCTCACAGTGGACTACGACGCTGTCTTGTCGACGAAAAGGTTTGTTAAAACCATCATGTCCAAGGCCTCGATGGAGGCTGTCGAGAACATTGAGGCGAACGGGTACTGGGAGGATGTGAGGAACGGCTTAAAGCTCATAGAGGAGTTGAATCCTGCATTACTCTCCAGGAGCGAGAGGGGGAAGTACGCTCTAGCATACATGCTCTCCGTCAAGGTGAGGACGGGGAAGATGCCTGGACCCGAGGATGTTGCGAAAGTATTCAACATCAGTGGGACGAACTACCGGAGGCTCTACAATATTGTTAAAAACCTTGCTCCTAAAATACAGCCTCCTCAAGCCCATGGACAGGCATTAACCCATTAACCTATAAGAAGCTTTAAACATTTCTACACTAAGGGTTTAGTTGAAGCCGGAGGATTTCAGGGAAAGCATTATTCACGAACCCAGCGAGTTCCTCGCGATCCTAGAGCGGAGGTTGAAGACCGCTGGCTCATCGGGGAGGGTCAGCGCCAGAGCAAGGCTTCTCGAAAAGCTTTCAACATGCTACCAGCTAGTGGATAGTGAGTTCTCCAAGGCTGAAGCATTCCTCAGGAGGATAGTGGAGCTTGGGGGATTCCACGCCGAGCTCTTCAAGCTTGAAGCAGGAGTTGAACCCGGGGAGGTTTTGAAGAGGGTTAAGGCTTTGAGAAGGGCGGCGGGCAACATATATGCTTCCTCCAGGAGCGAGCTCAAGAGCGCGCGGGGGGAGCGTGATGCAAGGGAGGCTTTCAGAGCCGGGGTTGGAAGGCTTGTTTCAATCTATAAGAGGAACAGAAAGACCCTGTCAGCGATAAGGAAGACAGCCCTGGAGTTCTCCAGGATGCCGGATGTAGAGGGTGATTTAAGAGTCATCATAGCCGGCATGCCCCAGGCCGGGAAGTCAACGCTCATATCGAGGCTCACCAACGCGAAGCCTGAGATAGGCTTCTACCCTTTCACAACCAAGAACATTATTGCTGGACACCTGGACGTTGAGCCTTATGGGAGGATTGTGTTGATTGACACGCCCGGCATACTTGACAGGCCTATGAGCGAGAGAAACCCTGTGGAGCACAGGGCTGTCCTAGCCGTGAAGCACTTGGCCGATGCCCTCCTCTTCCTGATCGACCCGTCCCCCGGGAAATACTACAGTCTAGACGAGCAGTTGAACGTTTACAGGACTGTTCAAAACATGCTCCAGGGTAAGCCGCTGAAGATAGTGCTGAACAAGGCTGACGCCACGCCCCCTGGGGAGCTGGAGGAGGCTTGTGAAAGAGTGCGGAGGGAGGCAGGGGTTGAGCCCCTGGTGATCTCCGCCCTAACAGGCTTAAACCTGGATGCTCTGAAAAACTGGCTTACAGGGCTGCTTAAAACTGGAACCCGGGGCTTTTAACCTCGACAACGCCTGGGCCTTCAACCACTCCTTCAACCCTGGCCTCAGCACCCGGGAAGAAGAGCTTCGATATTTCAAGAGCCGTGGTGAGGTGGGAGGTTATCCTCGCAACCCCGATCCTGCTGACCCCTTGGGCTAGGAACAGGTACGGGATCAGCATATCCCCCATGTGCCTGTCGAAAGCCATCCCCGTCTCGTAATCCTCTGCAAGCTTCCTGAAAGCCTCCTCCCCCACCTTCTCGGCAGGCTTACCCTTCTCGCCGAGCGCGTCGCCTCCAAGCCTGACCCAAGGCTCCGCTTCAACATAGGCTAAAACCCCGCTGCCAGGACCCAGGTGGGTGTCTCTCTCGGGCGGTGGAGCATCGACAACCACCTCGGGCTTAATCCCCAGCACTCTCTCGACAAGGCTTGCCGCCGTGGAAGCCTGCCTCTCGGCAACGTGTCTTGGAAGCCTGACGGAGTGGCTGACAACAACGGCTTTCAAAGGCTTCCCGCGCTTAACCAGGTTCAAAGGTTTCAAAGACTTCGCAACAGGCTTAACCCGGAGCTCTACAACACCCCCTCCCCTCGGGTAGTGACCCCTCTTCACAAGCCTCACGGATGCCTCAACCCCCATGGGCTTCAAGTTGTGGGTGAAAACCATGGACATGTAGTCGACCGGGGGGCTCCACGGCACGTCTGTCCCGCCTTTAACAATAACCACTGACTCCCCGGGGGAGTATAGGAGAACGGGGAGTATTGCCTGGATGACGAGCGACACGCTCCCCGCCGTCCCCACGTTTATGCTGAGGGATCCGTGAACCCTTCTCCCCGGTTTAAACCAGACCTCCATGCTCCCCGTGGAGGCTCCTTTAACCTCAGCGGCCGAGACCTCGGCAAGGGCTTTAACAGCTGCGAGGTGCTGGGGCCTGAGGCCTGGATTATCTCTTTTAGCCCTAATGTTGAAGACTCTGACAGGCTTCAAGGTGAGGGCTGACAGGGCTAGCGAGTACCTTAAAACCTGCCCCCCGCCCTCCCCCAGGCTCCCGTCAACTTCAATATACTCCACTCGAGCACACCTTTCGAACCCTTTCCACACCGTTCACAGCATCAATGTACTCGGCTATGGGTTCTGGGACAAGGCTCCTCCACTCGCCGTTTTCAAGCATCAGGCTCCTAATCCTCGACCCGTTAAACCTGGACGGCTCGTGAAGCTTGAGCTCAACCGTTTTCAACCCCGCCCACTTGTAGATGTAGAGGACGTGGGGGTTTCCGGAGGCAACTGCTTCAACCCTTGGAGTCATCGCCAAGACGTGAGTGGTCCATGCGAGAGGCATTCTTATATCCGGTACCGGTATCAGCCAAACCCTGTCCCTGAGCCCGTCGCGCCTGAGAAGAATGTCTATCATCTCAAGCCTCTCGCCGGCTGTGAAAGGGTTCTGGCATGTGAAACCCTCCTGAGCGCTCCCAACCGCTAGCACAACCTCATCGTATTCTTCGAGAAGGCTTCTCAAAGCATGGTAGTGCCCGTTGTGGAATGGCTGGAACCTGCCGGGCATTAAAACCCTTCCAACCGTGGCCAACACCCCTGCTAGGATGTGAGGTGTACCGTGTCAAGGTTGGATGGAGTGTATATCTCCGGTAGCGAGGTGTAGCCTGTTCCCGGAGCCAGCAGCGACTTGCGCAGCAGCCTCGCCAAGGTGTCTATCGCCGAGGGCTCCCCGTGGTTGAGGATTATCTTCCTCGGCTTAGGCTTAATGCTCTGAGCATACCTTACCAGCTCAGCCTGGTCGCTGTGGCCGCTGAAGCCGTCGATGCTGTATACTTCGAGATCTATCTTGAGTGCTTCAACCTTGTTCTCAACCACCATTGTCAACTCCTTCATACCGTCCTTTATCTTCCTGCCTAGAGTCCCCTCGGCCTGGTAGCCTACGAAGACGAGGCTGTTCCTAGGGTCGCTGGCCAGGAGCTTAAGGTAGTCCACGGCCGGGCCGCCGGTCAGCATCCCGCTCGTAGCTATTATCACCGAGGGACGGTCTTCAACAATGTCTGGTCTTGCAACGCCTGACTCCAGGATCCTGAGCCAGTCAGCCGTGAACGGGTTCTCACCCCTGTAAATAGCCTCCCTTATGCTCCTGCTCAAATACTCAGGGTACTGTGTATGAATGGCTGTCACCTCGTTGACAAGCCCCTCCACGTAAACGTTAAGCTTGGGTATTGAGCCATTCTTCATTGCTTCATTCAATATCAGTATTATCTCCTGACCCCTGCCAACGGCGAAAACCGGTATAAGCACAATCCCCTGGCGCTCAACGGTTCTCTTAACAATGTTAACAAGCTCCGACTCCGCCTCAAGCCTGTTCTGCTGCCTCGCAGCCCCGTACGTTGACTCCATTATAAGGGTCTCCACCCTCGGGAACTCCGTGTTAGCCCTGTCTAGAAGCCTTGTCGAAGCATACTTGAAATCTCCCGTGTAGACGATGTTGTGAAGCCCCATTCCAACGTGTAGGTGGACTATGGCTGAGCCGAGGATGTGCCCAGCATTATACATTGTTAGCTTAACATCAGGGGCTACATCGGTTACCTCGTCATACTCGACGGTGATGGTGTGAAGTATCATTGTCGTTAAATCCTTCTCGGTGAAAGGCAGGTATCTCCCAGACCTTCTCGAAACCTCTATCAAATCCTTAAGCATTACTATCATTAACTCCCTCGTGGGCTTTGTAACGTACAAGGGCCCCCTGTACCCGTACTTGTAGAGTATGGGGACGAGGCCCACGTGGTCGAGATGAGAGTGTGTGACTATGACTCCGTCGAGCTCCTCAAGCTTCAACGAGTCGACATCAATGTATGGGAATGCTTTAAAAGGGTCGTCCATCACGCCCGTGTTAATCCCCATATCCAAGAGTAGCCTGCTCTCACGCGTCTCAACCAGTATTGAAGACCTCCCAACCTCCCTGAACCCTCCCAGCGCCGTTATCCTCACATAGTTGTTCTTAAAGATCACGTCCCTGTGAATCCTGTCGCCAAGCCTCCTCAGAAATTCGAGCCTGTACTCGCTCTGCTTCAAAGTCCCAGCAACGACCTCCCTGAGAACTTTCGACTCCAGCGGGCTGGCCCTCATAGGCACAGCTCTCCAACCAGTCTCGGCAAGGATCTTGTGCCTGACATAATTCCCCCTCCCCACTATTAACCCCGGCTTCTCAACCTTGACCCAGACCTCTCCACTGGTTTCATCGAAGTATATTCCGTTAGGGTCGAGGCCGGCTTCCTTAGGAGCTATCTCCAGGATCTTCTTCTTCGCCTCGTCAACGGGTAGCCGGGACTCTGTTGAAACCCGTATCACAACCCTTTTCCTAACCTTCTTCGCAATGTTCTGCGCGAGATCCAGGTGCTCGCTGATAGCCTTCCTGTTCCTGACGTAGACAACTATTGATGGCCCCTCAAACTCTATATTTGATAGCTCAAGCTCCGGAGGTATCTCCTGTACAATACTGCCAAGTAATGCGAGCTTATTCCTGTTCAACACTGACTTATCAATTTTCACAATCCATCCCTTTCTCCGCGGTTTAAACGAGCTAGAAAACTACTATACTGCTTTAGCGTTGAAAAACATATTAAAACATGCTTATAAGTGTTTCCAAGCTAAACCGTTGCAAGGGTTTTCTTAAACAACCTTGTCTCCTCGGAAACCCCCTCAGGGCCTATGACCACTATGTCCACACCCTCACCCGTGAAGCTATCCCTCATTATCGCTGAAGATACGGCTTTGAAAGCGAGCTCCTTAGCCTCCTCGAGCGTTAAATCCTCCCTATACCCCTGCTCCAGCACTCCGAAGGCAACTGGTGAACCACTACCTGTTGACATAAACCTTTCTCTTGAAACACTCCCGTAGAGATCCATGTAGTACAGCTTGGGTCCTTCGTGATCAACCCCTCCAAGCAGTAGTTGAACTATGAAGGGGGAGAACCTGAGATATGCCGACAATATGAGGGAAATCCTGCTGGCCAGTGCGTCAATAGTTATCCTCTTCCCCATTTTAAGCTCGTAATCCTTTGCAACATACCTGGCGTTCTCGACGAGGAATTGAGCGTCGGCGACAAGCCCCGATATGGTCATGGCCGCGTATGGCGTTATCTCCATTATCTTCCTCACTCTTTTATGGTAGACCATAGGTCCTGCCGTAGCCCTTTTATCAGCGGCNAGCACAACGTACTCTCCCGCTACCAGTCCAACTGTCGTGGTCTTAGAAGCAGCTTTCTCCATGGCGCACCGCCTTTTCTTTAATCTCTGAAATTATTAACCAGGCTTAAATATATGATTCGTATGCTGGAGGATGTGTTTTGCAGAGCGTTCACGAGATAACCCTCCCCTTGAAAGTCATAGTTGGTCACGGAGTTGTCGAGAAGGTCTCCGAGATAATTCCCCCGTCTGTCAGAAAGGTTGGAATAATAACAGGAGAGTTAACCTACGAGCTCTCCGGTAAAAGAGTTGAGGAAGCCCTCGCCTCCGAGAGAAAGGTTCTCGTTTGGAAAGCCCCTAATGCAATGGTGGATACCGCGGAGGAGATAGCGAGGAGGGCTCGGGAGGAAAGGGTTGAAGCAGTGATCGGCGTGGGCGGGGGGAAGGCTATTGACGTTGCAAAGTATGTTGCGAAGGAGTCAGGCTCCTTAATGATAAGCGTACCCACCACGCCAAGCCACGACGGCATAGCAAGCCCTTTTGCCAGCCTCAAGGGTACCGGGAG